>JAEEGJ010031288.1_pt1 | contig 10321 bp, 7 predicted proteins | sample 8958761 | NCBI WGS metagenome assembly JAEEGJ01 (sample SAMN16246546, study PRJNA631951) | gut metagenome | biome: gut microbiome; feature: rumen; material: RS-attached | host: Bos | place: Iran: Karaj | collected 2018-10 | reverse complement strand
GCGCAGCTGCTGGGCAGTGGCAGGTGCGTCAAACTGCGTGATGCCGCCTTCCAGGTAGATACCTTTAATGTCATCATTGTCCTTGGCCTTGCGGATGCTGGCAATCAGGTCGTCGAGTCCCATGGCACTCATGTCGTTCATGCCGAGAACGGCGTCGAGGGGAGTACTCTCTTCTGCCCGTTCGCTGATGGTGCCGCTGAGTTTGATCACGAACACCGAGTTGTCCTCCACCTTAGTCGGAGCCGATTCGCTGGCGAGCATACCGGCAAGTGAGATGACGAGGAAGAATCCCGCAATCAGCAAGAAGATCGCGATACCACAGATAGTGGCGAGTGTCATTTTAAAGAACTGTTTCATACCTTATTAATAATAATATAGTTGATTTCAGCCGACAAAGATAGGACTTTTTATCGAAACCGCCAAATCTTAGGCAAACTTTTTTGTTATGTGTGAGCACACAGAAGCAAATAAGATAAATTATGTGATATATTGATGAATTTTATCGTCAAAAGCTTATACTACAATGCAATTAACAAAGAGAATATCGTGCTATAAGTGCTACTTTGTGAGTTATTCGGTTGATAATCAAGTAATTATCGGTAGCAAGATCGTTGAAAATCGTGCTACTTTGGGCATTTTGGCGCTAAAAAGGCGTGACATAAGGCGTTATTTTGCTTCGTTGTTATGCCTTCTATCGTTGTTGGTGATGCCTTCTATGTGTCGTTGAAGGCATTTCTTAGGGGGTATAAGGATAGTCTTAACGTGGTGTAGCCCTTATCTTAAAGTGGGTTTTACCCTATTTAAACAACCATTTGCCTATACGCAAAATGCTTTACGCCTATACGCTAAACACTTTGCGGCTATACCCAAAATGGAAAAGAAAAAAGTCAATGGATACCTTTAGAGATATTGAAACTCATTAACTCGCGCAAAATTGTGAACGTTTTTCTTTGAATTGCGCTTGATTTTTCGTAATTTTGCCGAAAAAATCGGATGAGATGATGAGAAGAATGACGATAGCAGCGCTTGTGATGCTGATGGTATGCACGATGGTTGAGGCTAAAAAGAAGCCTCAGACAGAGCGATGGCCTGACGGCACGGAGATTTCAGCGTGGTTCAGTGATACGGCTAGGGTGGATCTGAGCGGGTTGAAGCGTTATGTGGTCACTGATTTTGGCGTGGAGCGCAGGGCTGACAGCGTGCAGACGAAAGAACTGCAGGCAGTGATCGACCGTTGTGCTCAGGAGGGCGGCGGTGTGATAGTCATCCCACGAGGCACTTTCCTCAGCGGCTCGCTGTTCTTCAAGCCCAGGACGCATCTGCTGATCGAAGAGGGTGGGGAACTGAAGGGTTCGGATCGTATCCGCGACTTTCAGATTGTGAAAACCCGCATGGAAGGGCAGACGCTCGACTACTTCGCCGCCCTCGTGAATGCCGATGGGGTGGACGGTTTTACGATAACCGGTCCTGGTACCATCAACGGCAACGGCCAGCCATATTGGGAGGAGTTCTGGATTCGTCGGAGGTATAATCCGCAGTGCACGAACCTCGAGGCGATGCGGCCGAGGAACGTGTATATCTCCAATTCTAAGAACGTGACGGTGCAGGACGTGAGGATCATCAACTCGCCGTTTTGGACGAACCACCTCTACCGTTGCGAGAACGTTCGCTATCTGGGCTGCTACATCTTTGCCCCTACGGAGAACGTGACGCCTCTTGATCCGAAACTTGGCGGTCCCAGTACGGATGCCATCGACCTCGATGCCTGCCAGAATGTGCTGATTCATGGCTGTTATATGCATGTGAACGACGATGCTGTGGTGCTGAAAGGTGGCAAAGGTACGTGGGCAGACCAGAATCCGGATAATGGCCCTAATAAGAATATCATCATTGAAGACTGTACCTATGGCAAGGTGCACGGCTGTCTGACACTCGGCTCAGAGAGTCTCTTCGACCATAATATCATCCTGCGCCGTATCGATGTGAAGGCCGCCGCCCGAGTGCTTTGGCTGAAGATGCGCCCAGACACCCCGCAGCACTATGAATACGTGACGGTTGAGGATATCAAAGGTCAGTGCGGCTCGTTCCTTGTGGTCCGTCCCTGGACGCAGTTCTTCAAGCCCGAGGCCCGTGAGGATATGCCCCTGTCGCAGTGCAACAATATCGTGATGAGGAACATCGATATGAAGACAAAGAACTTCTTCGATGTCGGCACATCGGACAAATACCGTCTTGTGGACTTTACCTTTGAGAACATCAACGTAGAGGACGAGCAGGATGCCTTCGACAAGAGCCTGATAGAGCGAACGACCGTCAGGAACGTTGTCATCAATGGCACAGGTCGCTGACAAGTTGGCACACCAATCTCTCAATTCTTCATTCTCAAATCTTAATTGGGTATTTGGCACGGTTTTGGCAGAGTGAAAGGCGGAGCGGTTGAAAGATCGCCCCGCCCTTTAATATATAAATAAGGTATAACATTAAAATAAAAACATTATTATGAACATCAAACCATTAGCAGACCGCGTGCTGGTATTGCCCGCACCGGCAGAAGAAAAGATCGGTGGTATCATCATTCCTGATACCGCCAAGGAGAAGCCCCTTCACGGCACCATAAAGGCCGTTGGTCAGGGCACGAAGGACGAGGCCATGATCCTGAAAGAGGGTGACGAAGTGCTCTACGGCAAGTACAGTGGCACGGAGCTCGAGTTCGAGGGTGAGAAGTATCTGATGATGCGTCAGAGCGATGTGCTCGCAGTCATTGAAAAGTAAAAAGGTAAAAAAGTAAAAAGGTAAAAAAGTTATGGCAAAAGATATTAAATTCAATATTGAGGCACGCGACCTGCTGAAGCAGGGCGTTGACCAGTTGGCTAACGCAGTAAAGGTGACCCTTGGACCGAAGGGCCGCAACGTGGTTATCGAGAAGAAGTTCGGTGCTCCGCAGATCACCAAGGATGGTGTGACCGTCGCCAAGGAGATTGAGTTGGAGGACAAGTTTGAGAACACTGGTGCACAGCTCGTGAAGAGCGTGGCCTCGAAGACCGGTGACGATGCCGGTGACGGTACAACCACCGCTACCATCCTTGCCCAGGCTATCGTGGCCGAGGGTCTGAAGAATGTCACCGCCGGTGCTAACCCCATGGATCTGAAGCGTGGTATCGACAAGGCTGTGAAGGCTGTGACTGAGCACATCGCCAAGAGTGCTGAGCAGGTGGGCGACAACTACGACAAGATCGAGCAGGTGGCTACCGTTTCTGCCAACAACGATAAGGAGATCGGTGAGCTGCTGGCTGAGGCTATGCGCAAGGTGTCTAAGGACGGCGTGATCACCATCGAGGAGTCGAAGAGCCGTGACACGCACATTGGTGTGGTCGAGGGTATGCAGTTCGACCGTGGTTATCTGTCAGCCTACTTCATCACCGACTCTGAGAAGATGGAGTGCGTGATGGAGAACCCCTACATCCTGATTTATGATAAGAAGATCTCGAACATCAAGGACTTCCTGCCCATCCTGCAGCCCGCTGCCGAGAGTGGTCGTCCGTTGCTCGTGATTGCCGAGGATGTGGACTCTGAGGCTCTGACCACACTGGTGGTGAACCGTCTGCGTGGCGGTCTGAAGATTTGTGCTGTGAAGGCTCCTGGCTTCGGCGACCGTCGTAAGGCCATGCTCGAGGATATCGCAACGCTGACTGGCGGTGTGGTGATCAGCGAGGAAAAGGGTCTGAAGTTGGAGCAGGCTACGCTCGAGATGCTGGGTACTTGTGACAAGGTGACGGTGTCGAAGGACAACACCACCATCGTGAACGGTGCCGGTGAGAAGCAGGCCATCCAGGATCGTATCGCACAGATCAAGAAGGAGATTGAGATTACCACCTCTTCTTATGATAAGGAGAAGCTGCAGGAGCGTCTGGCTAAGTTGGCCGGTGGCGTGGCAGTGCTCTATGTCGGTGCTAATTCTGAGGTAGAGATGAAGGAGAAGAAAGATCGCGTTGACGATGCCCTCTGCGCTACCCGTGCCGCTATCGAGGAAGGTGTCGTGGCTGGTGGTGGTACCACTTATATCCGTGCTCAGGAGGCTTTGGCTAGCCTGAAGGGTGACAATGCCGACGAGCAGACAGGTATTAACATCATCTGCCGTGCCATTGAGGAGCCGCTGCGCCAGATTGCCGTCAACGGTGGTCAGGAGGGTGCAGTCGTTGTCCAGAAGGTTCGCGAGGGTAAGGGCGACTACGGTTTCAATGCCCGTACCGACGAATATGAGGACCTGCGCGAGGCTGGTGTCATCGATCCTGCCAAGGTGGCCCGTGTGGCTCTGGAGAATGCCGCTTCTATCGCCGGCATGTTCCTGACTACTGAGTGCCTGATCGTCGACAAGCCTGAGAAGGAACCCGCCATGCCGATGGGTGGTGCCCCGGGCATGGGTGGCATGATGTAATTTGCTAAGCAAACATATCAAATTGAGGGATGGATCCAACAATCCATCCCTTTTTTATGGTATTTTGCTCGCACACAATGCAATTTGTTCAAAAAATACTTGGTGGCGATATGAATTCATTGTACCTTTGCACCAAAATTTTTTGATTTGTTTTAGTAGATTAGTTTTTAAGTAGTTTGTTTTTTGGAACCGGGTGTCGGGAGACAGCCGGTTTTTTAATTAATCATAATTCTTCATTCTTCATTCTTAATTCTTAATTTATTATCGTAATTTTGCAGTCGATATGCAGAAACTCATAGAACTCTACAAGCAGTGGAAAGGTGCTGAGCCCGCTAACGTGAGCCAGATACCCGGTGGCGGCAGCAACAGAACCTACTTCAGACTGACGGATCATAATGGCCAGTCTGTTGTCGGTGTCATTGGCACGAGCCGTGATGAAGACCATGCCTTCATCTATCTGACCGAGCACTTCTGTCGCCGACAGTTGCCTGTGCCGCAAATCCTCGCCGCCAGTGATGACCAGCTACGTTATCTGCAGACGGACCTTGGTTCACTCTCTCTCTTCGATGCCGTTAAAGGTGGACGGGAGGCAGGAGGGCGCTATACCCTGAAGGAACAGGAGTTGTTGAAGCGTACCATCCGTGAGTTGCCGAACATCCAGATCCGTGGCGCCCGTGAACTTGACTTCACGAACTGTTATCCACAGGCGGAGTTCAATCAAGACAGTGTGCTCTTCGACCTGAATTATTTCAAGTACTGTTTCCTGAAAGCCACCGAGCTTGATTTTCACGAGCTGAAACTCGAAGCCGACTTCAGGCTCTTTGCCAAAGACCTGACGGCAGAGACGGCCGATGCCTTCCTCTATCGTGACTTTCAGGCGCGTAACGTCATGCTCGACCACGACGGCAATCCTTACTTTATTGACTATCAGGGTGGTCGTAAGGGCCCCTACTATTATGACCTGGCCTCGTTCCTCTGGCAGGCTTCTGCGAAGTATCCGCATAAGCTGCGCCGTGAGCTGGTCTACGAGTACTATAACTCGCTGAAGAATTATGTCGAGGTGCCGCCTGCCCGTCATTTCGTGAACAGACTCTCCTTGTTTGTACTCTTCCGTACGCTGCAGGTGCTGGGTGCCTATGGTTTCCGTGGCTATTTCGAACAGAAGAAACACTTCATCGAGTCTATTCCGCCAGCCATTCAGAACTTGCGGGAACTGATTTCCCCTCCTAAGTTAGGAGGGGCTAGGGGAGGTCTGAACAAGGCTTCTTCAGACCCCCAACCCCCTAACTTAGGGGGCTTTAGCTTCCACTACCCTCACTTGATGGATGTGCTTAAACGTCTCACCGAACTGCCACAGTTCCAGCAGATAGAGACGATTGCCAGTCGTGCCGACGGTTACAAGACAACCGACTTGAATCCTTACAAGGCCCATCCGCAGGACGGTCCGGCTACGTTCTCGAAGTACGATTCCCAAGGTCCGTTGGTGGTGAGGGTTTACAGCTTCTCCTACCGTGAGGGTATCCCAGAGGATGAGAGTGGCAATGGTGGTGGTTATGTGTTTGACTGTCGAAGTACCCATAACCCTGGCCGTTATGAGCCCTACAAACAGCTGACAGGTCTCGATGAACCGGTTATCCGTTTCTTGGAGGATGACGGAGAAATCCTGACCTTCCTCGACTCGGTCTATAAACTTGCCGATGCCCACGTTCGCCGATATATCCAGCGTGGCTTCACCTCGCTGATGTTCTCCTTCGGCTGTACGGGTGGTCAGCATCGTTCCGTCTACTCTGCCCAGCATCTGGCTGAGCACATCCACGAGAAGTTTGGCATCAAGGTGCGCATCTGTCATCGGGAGCAGGGTATCACTCAGACGCTGGAGAAAAAGTAAAATGGTAAAAAGGTAAAACCATTAATACGTAAGTGATATGAAGAAGATTCATTTATTGATCGTCTGCGGAGCCTTCGCTATGTTGCTGGCCTCGTGTTCGACGAAGCAGAGTGCCATCAATCAGTTGGAAAACTTCTCCACCGAACTGCGCGACCATAGTCGCTATTATGATGTCCAGGACTGGGAGAGAGCCGGTAAGAAGTTCGTGGATATCACGAAGACGGTAAAGAAGTATGAGTTGAAGTACACCCCAGAGGAACTGGCCCGTATCGGACGGTTGGAAGGTGAGTGTGCCGGCTATATGGCCCGTGGCGCCAAGGAGAACATCACCGACCGCTTGAACGGTTTTATCAATGAGCTGAAGGGTATCCTTCAGGGCGTGACCGATGCGTTCGGAGGATGGTAATAATTTGAGGTGAGAAGTTAGAGGTGATGAAGCAAGCCATGATCTTTGCTGCAGGTCTGGGAACCAGACTGAAGCCGCTGACCGACACGATGCCGAAGGCACTTGTCAGGGTGGGGGGACAGCCTCTGCTGTGGCATGTCATCCAGAAACTGAAGGCGGCTGGCTATGAGCGGATCGTGGTGAATGTGCATCATTTCGCTGATCAGATTGTTGACTATCTCAAGGCAAATGAGAACTTTGGCCTCGATATCCGCATCTCCGACGAGACCAGCGGCCTACTGGAGACAGGTGGAGGTATTAAGAAGGCACTACCGCTGTTCGACCCTTCGGAACCCATCCTCATTCATAATGTCGATATTCTGAGTAATGTGGGACTCATGGGGACAGGTCCGATGAGTCTTGGTCAGGACTCAGCCGGACCTGTCCCCGTGAGTCCTCCCGATGCACTGTTGCTCGTCAGTCGTAGAAAGACGAAACGCTATTTGCTCTTCGATGATGAAATGATTCTCGACGGCTGGACGAATATCGAAACGGGTGAGGTGCGTAGCCCTTACAAGGGCCTTGATCCTTCAGACTGCAAGCAGTTAGCTTTCAGCGGTATCCACATGATATACCCTCGTGTCTATCCTCTCTTCGACCAGATGCCTGAGCGTTTTGGTATCATTGACTTCTATCTGAAGTTCTGTCATCAGTGTGCCTTTCTCGGCTATGAGCAGAAGGATCTGCAACTTCTTGATGTCGGTAAGCTTAATAGCTTAGAACTGGCAGAGGCATTTATTAAGGATAATAAGTAAATCGAAATATATTATATGCAACAAAAAATAATTATTCTGGATTTCGGTTCACAGACCACGCAGCTTATTGGCCGTCGTGTCCGTGAACTCGATACGTTCTGTGAGATCTTGCCCTACAACAAGTTCCCGAAGGATGATCCCTCGGTGATTGGCGTAATCCTGAGCGGTTCACCGTACTCGGTTCACGACCCCGAAGCCTTCAAGGTGGACTTGAGTCAGTTTGTGGGCAGAATCCCCGTACTTGGCATCTGTTATGGTGCGCAGTTCATCAGTCACACTTTGGGCGGTAAGGTCGAGAAGGCCGACAGCCGTGAGTACGGACGGGCTAATCTGGAGACCATCAATCTCTATAATCCCCTCTTCAAGGGCTTCGATAGAGGTTCCCAGGTTTGGATGTCCCATGGTGATACCATCACCGCCATACCCGATGACTTCGAGGTGATAGGTTCGACCAAGGATGTGAGGAATGCCGCCTTTGCTTCCACCAAACAGCCTATTTGGGCCGTGCAGTTCCACCCTGAGGTGTTCCATACGCTGCAGGGTTCGTTGCTCCTGAAGAATTTCGTGGTCGATATCTGCGGCTCCCGTCAGGAGTGGAGTGCCGCCTCGTTTGTTGATTCGACGGTGGCAGAGTTGAAGCAGCAGTTAGGCAATGACCGCGTGATTCTTGGCCTCTCTGGTGGCGTCGACTCCTCAGTAGCAGCCGTCTTGCTGAACCGTGCCATTGGCGACCGCCTCACTTGTATCTTCGTCGACCACGGCATGCTCCGCAAGAACGAGTTCCGCCAGGTCATGAAAGATTACGAGGTGTTGGGTCTGAACGTGATAGGTGTCGATGCCAGCGAGAAGTTCTTTGCCGATTTGGCAGGGGTTGATGATCCCGAGCAGAAGCGTAAGATCATCGGCCGCGACTTTGTCGAGGTGTTCAATGCCGAGGCAAAGAAGATCACCGATGCCAAATGGCTGGCGCAGGGTACGATCTATCCAGACCGTATCGAGAGCCTGAACATCACGGGCAAGGTCATCAAGAGCCACCATAACGTGGGCGGACTGCCGAAGGAGATGAACCTCCAACTTTGTGAGCCGCTGAAGTGGTTGTTCAAGGATGAGGTACGTCGCGTAGGCCGTCAGCTGGGCATGCCTGAGCATCTCATCACCCGCCATCCCTTCCCAGGGCCGGGCCTTGCCGTCCGTATCCTAGGTGACATTACCCCCGAGAAGGTTCGTATCCTTCAGGATGCCGATGACATATATATCAGGGGTTTGCGCGACTACAAGGTGAAGCTCTCCGGCGAGGAGGCCCGTAAGGTCCTGGCCGCCGGTGTGCCCGCTGATATGAAGGACGGCACCATCGAGGTATCCCTCTACGATCAGATCTGGCAGGCTGGCGTCATCCTGCTGAGCACCGTACGTTCGGTCGGTGTGATGGGCGATGAACGCACCTATGAGCATCCTGTTGCCCTGCGTGCCGTCACCTCTACCGATGCGATGACTGCCGACTGGGCTCATCTGCCCTACGACTTCATGGCGAAGGTGTCTAACGAGATCATCAACAAGGTCCGTGGCGTCAACCGCGTCTGCTACGACATCTCATCCAAACCACCTGCAACGATCGAATGGGAGTAGTCTCCTTATATATATATAAATAAGGTGTAACCTTTATGAGTTTAGCCGAGGGAATGTTTCTCTCGGCTAAATTCATGTAAAGAATGTTAATTTTTATTTTTAATCCATGAGATTCGCTGACTTGTAATATAAAATGAAAATGGCATTTGTTCGTTTTAAAGAATAATTGTAATTTTGCCACTCAAAGAAAGGTAGCTAGTTAATCAACCATAAACCGCAAAGGAGCCTGAATCGAATTATCAAGGCTGTATTTTCATATATTACAACTAATTTTAATTAATCATTTATGTACAACTATTCAAAATTCCTTTCCGCAATCTGTGCGTGTATGCTGTTGTGTGGAGCTTCCATGCCAACGGAAGCCAGCGCCAGTGAGGCCATTGAGCAGGCAAAAGCTACCGTACAGGTGAAGGGCGTTGTCCTCGACACCAGTGATCAGCCGATCATCGGGGCAAGCGTCATTGAAACAGGTACCAAGAGTAATGGAACGTTGACGGGAGCTGACGGCTCATTCGCCATCACCATCACTCCGGGTGCAAGTCTGAAAATCTCTTATGTCGGTTACAAGACCGTTACAGTGAAGCCAACGGCAGGCAAGACCATTGAAGTGGTCCTTGAAGAAGATGCCGAGGTGCTGAACGATGTGGTGGTGGTAGGTTATGGTACCCAGCGCAAGAAGTTGGTGACAGGTGCTACTGTCCACGTGACTTCTGAGAAGATTGCCGAGTTGAATGCGGTCGATGCCTTCGGTGCCCTTCAGAGTCAGACCACCGGTATGAACATCGTGATGAACTCCGGTCAGCCGGGTGAAAGCTATAAGGTGGTGATCCGTGGTATGGGTACCGCCGGATCTAACTCGCCGCTGTACGTTGTCGACGGTGTGCCAGGAGGAAACATCACCGACCTGTCGCCTAACGATATCGAGAGCATCGACGTGCTGAAGGATGCTGCATCGAGTGCCATCTATGGTGCCCGTGCCTCTAACGGTGTGATCCTCGTGACGACGAAGAAGGGTAAGGCTGGTAAGGTACAGGTAACCTTCGACGGTTACTTAGGCTGGCAGAACCCGAACACCAATGATGTGACGCCATTGAATGCCAAACAGTATATGGAGATCAACGATAAGGCTTACGAGATTCAGGGTGTGGCCACCTATGATTGGCCGACGCTGA
>JAEEGJ010031287.1_pt1 | contig 10321 bp, 7 predicted proteins | sample 8958761 | NCBI WGS metagenome assembly JAEEGJ01 (sample SAMN16246546, study PRJNA631951) | gut metagenome | biome: gut microbiome; feature: rumen; material: RS-attached | host: Bos | place: Iran: Karaj | collected 2018-10 | reverse complement strand
CGAACTGCGGTGAACGCTATGTGCCGACCATGAAAGCGATAATCTGGGCACCTCACATGGGTTGGAACAGAAAACTTACGTGCCCTTACTGCGGCAAGAAGGCATATCACAAGAAGGTTATCTCTAAAAATAGGGGAGAGAATTGATCTTTTAATATCCTGAAATATGGGAGAATGACATCTATGGATAATTATGATTTTGGTCATGTAAGCACAGGATCCTTTGTGCTGATGGGTATAGGAGCTTTTCTTGCGATCGTAATACCGGTAATCGTTGCGGTCATCTGGTGCAGGAAAAAGAAGGAACCGTTCACGACAGTCCTTATCGGTGCAGCAACTTTCATGCTGTTTGCGATAGTGCTCGAAAAGCCTCTCCAGAACATACTGATCTTTCCCGTTCAGATGGGTCTGCCCGAACATGCGGCAAGTGTGTTTATTAATGCAAGACCGGTCCTCTGGGGATTCCTTGTGGGCTTTTTCCCGGGGCTTTTCGAAGAGACCGGAAGATTTGTCGCATTCAAGACTTTGCTCCGCAAGAGAAAGCAGAGGGAGACTTCCATATCGCACGGCATAGGTCACGGCGGCTTTGAGGTAATGCTTATCATAGGACTTAACCTTGTCTCATATATCATGATGGGCCTGATGATCAACAACGGCTCTATAGCCGCAGAGATAAATAAAGCACTCGAGACTGCGCCGATGCCCGGAATGGCCGAGCAGATAACGGCTACATTAAACCAGGTCTCATCTTTTAACATTGCAACTCTGGGCGTCACGGTAATCGACCGAGTGATCGCTGTTTTATACCATACCGGTGCGTCGATACTCGTATTCTACGCATGCAAGGATAAGAAAAAGTTCTGGCTCTATCCTTTTGCAATCGTGATCCATACCTTGGCCGACGGCTTCCTCGGACTTCAGGTGGCGGGTTTGTTTACGTTCCCTAATTGGTCAAATGAAGTTATCTTCGGCACAGTATCGCTCACAACTTTCTTCGGAGGCTATATTTTACTGTATCGAAAAGACAAAAAGGAGATACAGAAGACTTCTAATTAATAGTCGGCTACAAAAATAGTTGATATAATAATCTTTAGTGATAGATTATTTTGAAGTTGTACAAGGAAGGGATTACGTATGATTTCTATCAACTTACCGAAGAATCTTACATTCGGAATGAAACTCCTTTACGGAATTCTTGCGGTTTGCATTGTTGTGGCTATTGTTTGTGTGATCATCTTCAGCCGTAATACTTATCTGGCTAAGAGCATGAAGCTCGTCAAGGCAGAGGGAACTGTTAAGATCGAACAGGAAGGCGGCAAACTCAGACAGCTTAAGAAAAATGCGAGATTCCAGTCAGGTGAAGCACTTGTTACCTATGCCGGAAGCCTTGCATCAGTAAGTCTTGATGACACCAAGATCATTACTCTGCAGGAAAACAGCAGAGCGGAATTCACGAAGATGAACAAGCAGATAGCACTTAAGCTTACCCAGGGCGCACTCTTCTTTAACGTGACCCAGAAGCTTAATGCTGACGAGATTTTCGAGATAAGGACATCCACGATTACAGCCGGCATCAAAGGCACTTCAGGCTATTTCTACGCTGACGAGAATGGCATGGATACTTTAACCGTAACTGACGGAAAGGTGCTTATCTCCGCAGTAAATCCTGAGACCGGAGAGAGAAAATATGCCGAGATAAACGGCGGCCAGAGGGTTGTCGTTAACCTTTATGCTGAATCTGACGACGAGCACGACACCATTGAGCTTGAGGTTACGGATCTTGTTGAAGACGATCTTGAAGACTTCATTCTTAAGAATCTCAGCGAGAATGAGCGTCTCCTTGACAGAGTCTGTGAATTTACTGGCTGGGACAGAGCGAAGCTCAGAGAACTGATAAACGCTTACATAGTATCTAATCTCAGTATTAGTGATACGACATCTTCTTCTGAAGAGTCTTCCGAACCGGAAACCTCTTCTGAAGAAACTCAGACACAGGGTGCCGGTGAAGATTCACCCACACCTACGCCTAAGGCTAAAGATACCGATAAGCCTGAAGCTACGCCTACACCTAAGCCGAAGGCAACAAATACTACAAAACCTAAGGCTACAGCTACAACTAAGCCTAAGGCAACAAATACTACAAAACCTAAGGCTACAAATACACCTGTGCCTACAGCAACTCAAGCGCCCACAAGCACACCTACAGAAGCGCCTGCAAGCACACCTACCAATACACCTGTGCCCACATCGACAGAAACGCCTGCAAACACGCCTACCAATACACCTGTACCGCCTGAGCCTTCTAAGACTCAACCGTCTGAATCAAATAATGGCGACGATAATGGTGATGGTTAAAACACTGGTAATGGTTTAAGTCGTATATAGTTTTATTGCTTAATAGGGCTGTCTCACACGAGGCAGCCTTTTATGTCTGCGGTAATCAATTTCAAAAATAATAAAAACAGAACCCTGGCTTTGTAGCAATATGCACAAAAAAGTCGCGCTAAATTTGGGTAGCGTGTTTTAGGCCTTTTCGATATTCTACTATGGTATGAATAATACCGCTCCAAAATAACCATTTCGGAAAGGCGGATTCATATGGGTTTAATAAATTCAATTAAATCCTTAACTCCCAGGGTCAAAGTCATATTATCTTGCGCTGCAGTTTTATTGATCGCTGCAATTGTATGCATTACTGTCTTTGCACGTAAGAGATATCTGGCTAATACCATGAGACTTCTCCGCTTTGAAGGGACCGTCAATATTGAAGACGGCAAGGGCGTATCCAAGCCCGTTACGGGAAATATTCGTTTCCAATCAGGTGATTCATTAAATACCGGCGCAGACGGAATTGCGTCCGTCGGTCTTGATGATACAAAAATTGTTACACTCCAGAACGATAGTAGAGCTGAGTTCCAGAAATTAGGAAAGCGTCTGGAACTCAAGCTCACTAGGGGTGCAGTTTTCTTTAACGTTACAGAAAAACTCAAGGCAGATGAGACCTTTGAGATAAAGACCTCTACAATGACCGCCGGCATTCGCGGTACTTCAGGAATGATCTACTTCGATACTGCCGACGGCGGTAGGGAATCCATAGTTGTAACTGACGGTGTAGTGGAGATCTCTGCTACTAACCCTGTTACAGGCGAGACAAAGACCGCAAGGGTTGAAGGCGGCAATAAGATTAAAGTATTCCTTTATAACGACAGAACAGAAGACAGCGTCCGGTTCGAAACGGATCCTGTCACAGAAGATAATCTCGATAACTTTGTCCTCAAGAATATTTCAGGTAATGATGAACTCTTGAACAGAGTAGCTGCATATACCGGCTGGGACAAAGAAAAACTTAAAAAAGCCATCAAGGATCTTGAAGATGAGAATATTCAGGGTCCGTCCGAGACACCTACACCGGTGCCGGCCGAGGAGACGACCGAGGAAGTGATTACTCCAATGCCGACACCGGTACCCTCTCAGACAATTACGCCGACTCCGTCACCGGAGCCGTCGCCCACACCACATTATACTCCTACGCCGCCTCCTACGCCGACGGCTGCACCTAAGCCTACGGCTACACCGGTACCGCCGACTCCTACTTCGAGGCCGACTCCTACTTCGGGACCGACATCTACAAGTACGCCTACATCGACGCCTACAAGTACGCCTACTTCGAGGCCGACTGTTACTCCGTCGCCGACTGCTACAAGCACTCCTACCAGCACACCTTCGCCGACGCCTACTTTCAAGCCTTACGGACCGGTATATGAAGGAACTCCTGAATATACAAAAGGATCTATGATGGAGATGCCGTCAGGCAATATTGATTATAGAGGCGTAGACCGTCAGGGACGCGAATGCTTATGCGGACTTAGAAAAACAACTGACAGAAGCGGAAACGAATGCTACAGGCAGTCTGATTATTGGCTGAATGATGGTCAAGGAAACTATACTACTCAGATGGAATGTGATAACGGGTATTTCTATTACAAGGCTGATGAAGGCGCCCTTTACCGCATACCAAGCGACCAGGTACCCTAATGAAATCAACAGACGGCTGATAGTGATGCTATTCAGCCGTTTGATATCTATCCGTCCGGATGCTTTTTTATCTATGATATAATTAGTTATGACCGCTTTGCGGGGAGGACGTGCTTATGAGTATTGTTGATAAGTTTAAGAATCTCACACGCGAAAAGAAGATCATTGTGGCTGCTCTTGCAGCTGTCGTGGTAGCAGCCATAGTTATTGTCTGCGTTATCATCTCGAACAACAAATATCTGGCCAAGACCATGAGGCTCCTTCGTGTTGAAGGAACCGTAAATATCGAAGATTCCAGAGGCGGGTCCAAATCCGTAACCAACAATCTGCGTTTCCAGTCCGGAGATGCTTTGAATACAGGCGCTGACGGTCTTGCATCCGTTGGCCTTGATGACACGAAGATCGTTACACTCCAGAACGACAGCCGTGCCGAATTCCTTAAGAACGGCAAGAAACTGGAGCTTAAGCTCACTAAGGGCGCGTTGTTCTTCAATGTTACCGAGAAGCTTAAGGCTGATGAGACTTTTGAAATCAAGACTTCAACAATGACTGCCGGCATCCGCGGTACATCAGGCATCGTTTATTTCGACGAGACTGATGAGAACAGGGAATCCCTGATCGTAACAGACGGCGTTGTTGAAATATCCGCCACTAATAAGAAGACAGGTGTTACGAAGACCGCCAGGGTTGAAGCAGGGCAGAAGCTAAAGGTCTATCTTTTCGATGACGAGACACCTGATAACAGCGTTCAGTTTGAACTGGACAAGGTCCCGCTTGATGAGCTCGGCAACTTTAATTTTGCAGGTCTTGCTGATGACGATGCTCTTATGCAGAGGATCAGCGAGCATACAGGTTGGGACAAAGAAAAGCTCAAGAAGGTATTAAGAGGACTTAAGGCCGCTGCAGATCCGACAGCCACACCGGAGCCTACACCTACGGAGACGTCTGAGGATCCCACACCTACGGTATCACCTACACCGGTACCGACGGATTCACCTACTCCGAGTCCGGAGCCTACTGCTACACCTAAGCCTACGGCAAAGCCTAAGCCGAAGGCTACGAGCAAGCCTAACCCTACTCCTACTGTAGAGCCTACAACGGATCCTTCATCCGATCCGTCTACAGATGACTCAACAGATCCTTCATCGAACCAGTCATCACAGTCTGATGGACCGTCTGTTCCTGAAGGATATGTGAAGGTTGTTTGGGGCGAAACGTATAACAACAATAAGGTCTATATCGTAGGAATCAATAACGAAGAATTCATGGGCTGGATCAATGGTGACTGGGTAACCCTTGACCAGGCAGTCGAAGAAGGTGCATCTTCATTGACGACAATCTATTACACCGATGATGGAACTGTTTACTTCAAAATAGCAGAAGCATGGCCCGCAAATAACCCGCCTGTAAATGACGGTGACGGTACAGGATATGTAGGCTAATAGCTGGATGTTATGCATTTAAATGATCGTACCAGACATCTTATCTACGGCGTATTGCTGGCGACGGCAATAACCTTGATATGCTTTGCTAAACTCACCAAGATCCCCGATCTGTGGCTTGATGATGCGCTTTATCAGCAGGACAGGGCAGTGCCCGGTGACATCATGATCATCGGCATAGATGACAGGGACATTGATGAATTCGGACCTTACGGCAACTGGGACAGAACGGTCATGGCAAGAGCTTTGGAAGTCCTGGGATCAGATCCGAAGAAGGCTCCTGCCGTTGTTGCGATCGATATCCAGTATTCAAGTCACGTAAATGAAGAAGGCGACTTAAGGCTTGCGAAGGCTGCAGAGAAACTCGGCAATGTCGTTACCGCGACTACTGCTGCCTATGGCTCGAAAACGACATTCGGCAGCGGATCATCAGCTGTGATCGATTACTTTACCGTTCTGTCTTATGAAGAGCCCTATGAAGAACTTAAAGCAGTAACTACGCAGGGCAGCATCAACACGATGTATGATGATGACGGTGTCTTAAGACATGCGCTTCTTTATGTTAAGCCTGATGACAGAAAAGTGTATTCGATGCAGTATCAGGCAGCAAAGCTCTATGCCGAGAGCAAGGGCTTTACGATAGAAGAGCCTCCGACGGATGCAAGGGGACATTATTATGTTTCCTATTCTGCGAAGCCCGGCGGATTTTACGACGGCTTCTCATTAAGTGATCTTATCAACGGAAGAATAGATCCGGGTTACTATGCCGGCAAGCTCGTGCTGATCGGACCTTACACGCCGGGACTTCAGGATTCGTTTGTTACGCCTATCGAGAAATCCAATATGATGTTCGGCGTCGAGTATCAGGCCAATGTTATCCAGATGATCTTAGACGGCGACTATAAGACCGAAGTATCTGACTATATTCAGCTCGGTGTTTTGTGGATCGTCTGCCTTGCTTATTTTGTATTCCTCAATGCAAAGAAGCTGCGTTATACGATACCGGCGTTCTTTATCGGTGTTCTCCTGTCTTTGGGAATCAGTCTGGGACTTAGTTCGCTTGGATATCTGACACATGCTTTCTGGATACCTTTCGGACTGTTCGTATTATTCTTGTTCAGCATCGGTGGCCATTACATCCGTGCAGCTCTGGAAAGACAGAACGTAACCAAGACATTCGAGCGTTATGTCGCACCTAATGTCGTAAACGAGATCTTAAAGGAAGGCACGGACAGCTTAAAGCTCGGCGGCAAGACGGTTGATATCGCGGTTCTTTTCGTAGACATCAGAGGCTTTACGACAATGTCTGAGAGATTATCTCCTGAAGAAGTAGTATTCATCTTAAACCAGTATCTTTCCATGACGAGCGCCTGCGTCGACAGATATCAGGGCACATTGGACAAGTTCATAGGCGATGCCACTATGGCATTCTGGGGCGCGCCGATCGCTGATGATGAGGCTGTCTATCATGCGTGCATGGCAGCGCTTGATATCGTTAAGGGCGCAGATGAACTGTCTGCAAAGCTCAAGGCTGAGATCAATGAGGAGATCCACGTCGGTGTCGGCGTCAACTTCGGACCTGCAGTCGTCGGCAACATGGGTTCCGAAAGACGTATGGACTATACGGCAATAGGCGATACCGTAAATACTTCTGCAAGACTTGAAGCAAATGCACCGGGCGGCATGGTATATGTAAGCCGTTCGGTAATCGATAAATTGAATGGCCGTATGAAGTACGAGCCTTTGGAAAAGCCAATCAAACTGAAAGGTAAGGCGGACGGATTTGAAATCCTGCGTCTTATCGGACCGGAGGAATAGAGATGCTTACTTTTTTGGGAAGAGGATCTGCATTTGCAGATGAGCATAACAGTGCCTTTTTCATCGACAACGGTAATCTGATCCTTATCGATTGTCCGATGAGTTCTTTTGAGAAGTTAAACGACATGAACCTGACGTTGTTCGACCACATCTATCTGCTGGTCACACATACGCACGGGGATCATATAAGCGGTATCGGGATGCTCGTTGATCTTCTCCAGTTCTCGGTAAAGACGCCGATCACGATCGTCGCACCTTCCAAGGAAGTCGAAGGCGATCTCTTCTATTTCCTCTCAAGGCTCGAAGGCTGCAATGATTCATGGTACGAACTTATCAATTCGGAAGAGCTTGATGCGGACTGGTTCGTTTGCCCGATCCAGACATCACACACCGAAGAGCTCTCAGGCAAGTGCTTCGGTTACTGTCTTACAGTTGACGGCAACAGAGTAGTTTATACAGGCGATTCGAATACGCTCGTTCCTTATGAGAAATATATTTCGGACGGTGCTTATCTGTATACGGAAGTGTCTGCGTACAAGTCACCCGTTCATCTTTACTGCGTTGATATTCACGATAAGATCAAGTCGTATGTCGAGCGCGGAGTTCACGTCTACCTCATGCACATGGATGATGAGAAGAGAATAGGTGAAGTCTTAAGCGATACCGGTGCCGAGTTCGCGCCTCTTGAAAAGAGGGCGTTCATGGTTCAGGACACGTCGAGACTTTTAGACGGTATCTTTACGATCTCCGACAGCCTCTATAAGGATATGTGCATGAACAACAACAAGGATCACCAGCTGTTGTTCTCATATCTTACAGATCTCGGCAAGACGATCGTTGATGCCGACAGGGCAAGCTTCTGGAAGTGGGATAAGAGAAAGAACCAGATCTGGACTATGTCGGCAACCGGCGTGGAAAAGATCGTGATCCCTGATGATTCCGGTCTTGTCGGAAAGGCCTTAAGAGAAAAGACGACGGTCATCACAAACGATCCTTATAACGATCCTGATTTCAATAATGAGGTCGATATCCAGACAGGCTATAAGACGAATTCCGTTCTCGTTATGCCTGTAGCCGATGTTAACGGAGATTTCATCGGCGCTCTTCAGCTCATCAACAAAAATGACGAGAATGGTTTTGACGAAGATGAGGATCCGAAAAGACTCTCTCTCGCAGCTCTCGTATGCGGCATCGCATTAGAGTCAGAAACGTTCCTGGAAGACTCCCATCATGACAGGCTGACTGGCCTTAAGAACAGAATGGGTTTCTACTATGATTTCGGTAAGCGTTTCAGGGAATATCTCATTCCTGAATCCGGAAAGATCATGTCCGTATTTATCTGCGATATCGATAAGTTCAAGCGCGTTAACGATACGTATGGTCACAATGCAGGTGATGATGTGCTGAAATTCACATCACAGATGCTCGAATCTTTCTGCAGCGAGAAGGACAGCGTATACAGATGGGGCGGTGAAGAGTTCGTTATGGTCATGCGTGATACTGATCTTGACGGTGTCGTAAAAAAGGCCGAAGAGATAAGGCTCAAGCTCCAGGGCTCAGAGATCATCGCTGACGGCAATAAGCTTAACTGCACGATGAGCTTCGGATGCAGTCTTTTCGAGCCTTCCAAGTCCATTGAAGAGAACATAAGCAATGCCGACGAGAGGCTCTATACAGCCAAAGAAACAGGAAGAAACAAAGTCTGTTGGGAATGATTATTGTCAAACGATTTTTATTACTGTATTATTTAAACATTAACGAGAACCTGTGCCTAAAAGCGCAGGTTTTTTCGGAAAAAATAAGGGTAGATCTATAAGGAGGCAAGTATGGATACTTGTAAAGTGTGCGGAACCATTCTTCCGTTCAGTGGTATGAAATGTCCCAAGTGCGGATATTCAAAAGACGGTGCAGGTGCACCTGCAGGCGCGGGAGCAGGTCCTGCAAAGATGTTTAATTCGGATAAGCATATCTTGATCATGAATCTTACCAAGTTCAGAGATCTTCTGGGTGAGAATGAGGAACTCAAGGGCATGATCAAGCCGCAGAGCGAATTTCCTATGAGTGACGATCAGATCTATAAGAAGAGATCGCTCTTTAAATTCTTCTGGCCGTTCTTGCTCGGAGGAATCGGTGCCGGTATCGTTATTTATATAATCTCGATGATCATTATGTTCTCCTCGGCTATGAGCATAGCCACGCAGCCCTCAGTATCAGATCAGCAGGTTCAGACATTTGCTAATCATGCTATGGCTGATATTTACGGCGGATATATCGTTGCCATAGCTGTTGCACTTGCGATCATCTTCATGGGATTATTTATCTCCAGAAGGAAGAGAGACGCCTTCAACAGCAATGCAGACATGATGAACCGCATTGCATCCGAGAGATATCAGATGGGCCTTAAGAACGAGAGAATGATCGATATCTATCAGGATAATCTCGCAAGCATGCGCAGGTATGAAGATCTTGTTCCTGCAGAGTACCAGACAAGCCAGAAGGTATCCCTGATCATCGAAGCTTTGAAGGAAGATCATGCTGATACGGTGGAAGAAGCTATAGCACTTCTCTGAGCCTGTCTTAAACAGTGAAATGATAAAGGGCTGTCTCTATGTATAGAGGCAGCCCTTTTGCTTTGCACTGTGGTGTGAGTTTTCTCGAGTTCTTGGGCTGTTTATACCCGGCTGTTCCGACAGTTATGAACTGTTGCTTCAAATGTTGCTCTTTCTGTCCGCCCGGAAGGCAACAAATCCTTAACTGAGGGTCAGGCGGTCCCGGCGTTGTTTGCAAGCCCCCATCATTATAGTTCCGCTGCGAAAAAGCGGCGCATTAAAAACTGCACAAAAAGAATTCAGGGAATTGTTGAAATGAATTAGCACTCTCGGGTTGACAGTGCTAACCAGCGGACTATAATCGGAGTTGGAACAAAGGAACGAAGATCAATAGATCAGACCTCCGCTCTAATGCTCGGATAACAACATTCAAAGGAGATGATTATTATGTTGATGTCCGGATTATTTGGAGAAGATT
>JAEEGJ010031286.1_pt1 | contig 10322 bp, 10 predicted proteins | sample 8958761 | NCBI WGS metagenome assembly JAEEGJ01 (sample SAMN16246546, study PRJNA631951) | gut metagenome | biome: gut microbiome; feature: rumen; material: RS-attached | host: Bos | place: Iran: Karaj | collected 2018-10 | reverse complement strand
CTGGGTGGAATGGCTGAGAGCGAGAGCCCGGAAATGGGACGCGGCGCTGTGCGATTTCTGGTCGATCTTCGCAGACATGACGGGCGAACAGCGGCGCGGCATGTACATCGACGGGCTGCACCCGACGCCCGAAGGTCACAAACTCATGGCAACGACCGCGGCAGCGGCGCTTCGTGCGTTTGCCGCCGGCGGAAAACATTCATAAGGAGGAAACCCCTGTGAAGGAACTTGAAAAGAAGATCTTCGACTATCTGAAGGCTCACGAGGAAGACATCATCGCCGACATCGAGACGCTGGCGAAGGCCGAGTCGCCTACGGCCGACAAAGCCGCCTGCGACGCCTGCGCGCGCGTGCTGGCCGGTCTGTACAAGGACCGCATCGGCGTCACGACCGAGCTCGTGCCGTCGGAAAAGAGCGGCGACAACCTCGTTTCCGTCTACGGCGAGGGCGACAAGACGCTGCTCATCGTCGGCCACTACGACACCGTCCATCCCGTCGGCTCCGTGCCGCTGCGCCGCGAGGGCAACGTGCTCTACGGCCCCGGCGTGTGCGACATGAAGGGCGGCGACGTGATGGCCATCTGGGCGCTGAAGGCGCTGAAAGAGCTTGGCGTCAAACTTGACAAGCGCGTCATGGTCATCAACAACTCCGACGAGGAGACGGGGTCGGACAATTCGCGCCCGCTGATGCTGGAAAAGGCCAAGGACTGCTTCGCCTGCATCGTCTGCGAGCCGGCCTTCGGCGTCGAAGGCAAGATCAAGGTGGCGCGCAAGGGCGGCGGCTCGATCAGGATCAAGTGCTACGGCAAGGCCGCGCACGCTGGCAACAACCCCGCCGACGGCGTCAACGCCAACGTCGAGCTGGCGCACCAGATCCTCTTCGCGCAGAGCGTGTGCGACTACGGCCCCGGCGGCAGCACCTTCACGCCCAACAAGATCGTCTGCGGCGGTACGGTGAGCAACGTCATCAGCGACTACGCCGAAGCGATCGTCGACTGGCGCATGTGCGTGCCCGAGGCGGTCGAGGCCGGCAAGAAGATCTTTGCCGAGCGCAAGGCCGTTCTTCCCGGCGCCCGCGTGGAGTTCGACATCCACGTAGGACACCCGCCGATGGCTGACAACGAAGTGAACCGCGCGCTCTACACGCAGCTCGAAGGCTGCGCCGCCGACCTTGACATGCACATCGAAAAGACGGGCATGATCGGCGGCTGCTCTGACGGCAACGACATCTCGTTCGCCGGCACGCCGACGATCGACGGCATGGGCGTGGTGGGCAACTTCATGCACAACCCCAACGAGCAGACGTTCCTCGAGCACCTCGTGCCGAGAACGGCGCTGCTGGCCTCGTACATCTGCCGCGTGCAGCCGGTGAAGTAAGTTTTCGCGATCAAAGCCCTTTCGCGCTCTGTTTTTCACAGGCGCGGAAGGGCTTTTTCCTCAGGGAGTGATTTTTATGAGCCTTGAAAGCGAGCTGTTCGCGCGTCTGCGGCCGGACTTTTCGCGCTTTCCCGCCGCCGGCTTCGTGCGCGAGGCGAAGAAAAAGCGCTGGCGCGTGCGGCTGGATTTCATGGACGGCGACTTTTACGCCGACTTTTTCGTAAGCGACGGAGGCGACGTGAGCGGCCGCATCTATGACGCCGACACGGGCGAGCCCTATCTGGCCGCGCATATCCCGTCCCAGACCGGCGCATTCGTCTCTTCCGTGCGCGAGGCATACTCCGCCGCGCTGCTCGAACTGGCGAAAAAGTGCTTCGCTTCGCACGCGTTCACATCCGACCAGGCCAACAGGATCGCCGCACGCATCACCGACGAACTGGACGCGCCCGCCGAACACCCCTTTGCGGACGACGACCGCTCCACCGTGTTCCGCGACGGGCGCACGCGCAAGTGGTTCGCCCTCATCATGGAGATCCCGCGCGACAGGCTCGTCCCCGGCGCGAAAGGCAGCGTCGAAGCGATGAACGTGAAAGCTCCGGAAACCGACGTCCCCGACCTGTGGAACGAGCCGGGCATCTACCGCTGCTACCACATGAACAAAAAGCACTGGATCACGGTCACGCTCGACGACTCGCTTCCCGATGAGCGCGTCTTGGAACTCGTGCGGCAAAGCGCCGCTTTCGCGGCGCGCGGCTCGTCGAAGAAAGGCGGTCCCGCGGCAGCGATGGAGCCAAACGCCTGGATCGTGCCCGCCAACTTCAAATACTGGGACGTGGAAAAGCATTTCAGCGAAGATCCCGTCCACGAGTGGAAGCAGACAGCCTCTGTGCGCCCCGGCGACATAGCCTACATGTACATCGGCGCGCCCGTCTCGGCGATCTGGTGCAAGTGCGAGGTGCTCGAGACCGACATCCCGTACGATTACAGCGACGCAAACATCTCGATCAAAAAGGCGATGCGCCTGCGCATGATCCGCCGCTACGGGCGCGAGCTCGTTCCGCTGGAGCTGATGAAGCGCTTCGGCGTGCTCGCCGTGCGCAGCACGCGCCGGATGACCGCCGAACTGAAAGCCGAGATCGACCGGCTGGAAGCAGAGACTCCGGCACCGACGAAAAAAGCCGGGCGAAAAAGCCGTTCACGGACAAAATGTTTCACGTAAAACAAAAGCAGCCGTCCGGCGCGTTCCCCTCGGAAACGTTCGGACGGCTGCTTTCGCATCTGTCGACGCTATTCTTTCGCGACACATTCATCGCAGAGTTTTTCACGGTCAGCGCTTTTCAGGTCTTCAATGGCCCACTGAGCCGCGGCCGTCAAAAAAGGCAGCGTGCTCCGGCCTTTTTCCGTCAGCGAGTATTCCACGCGCGGCGGCACTTCGTTGTACTGTGTGCGGTGCACCAGCCCGTGCTCTTCCAGTTCCCGCAGCGACTGGGTGAGCATCACGTTCGTCACGCCCGCGAGACCGCGCTTGATGGCGCTGTATCTTTTCGGTCCGTGCTCCGTGAGGATGCACAGGATCGGCAGTTTCCATTTGCCGCCAAAGACCTCGCCGAGGTGTCTGAGCGGACACTTCGCCGCACTGCTTTCTTTCTCTTTCATGACTGTCCCTCCAGGAAAGTTTTTTCTTCCTTAAAATGAAAAAACTGTGTTCTTGTAGATTTCATTCTGTTTCTATACAATTTTAGCGTACCATGCACATCCGAACAAGGGGGATTCCCAAAATGGAGATCAAAGCTGTCAAACTGTACGAGAACGGATTCATGACGGGCAAACTGGCGCTCGGCGGTGAAGGGGACGCCATCGACGAGGGGCTGCGCTTTCCGTCGAGCCTGCAGAACTTCCTGATCGACACGGGAGATGAAGTGATCCTTGTCGACACGGGCATGCCCAAGGAGACGCCGGACACTCCGCCCAATGACAAGACGCAGGTCTACATCGGCACGCGCGTCCGCGATTACGTTTCCGCGCTCGAAGATCTGGGCTACAAGCCCGAACAGGTGACGAAGATCCTCGTCACGCACAAGCACCCCGACCACACGGGCGAGCTGAGGTCGTTCCCGAACGCGCGCATTTACATCGGCGCCGAGGACGCCGACGCACTCAAGCTGACGGGCGAAAACATCGTACGTCCCGGGTTCGCCGACGGGCCATACCACAACTTCCCGCGCAGCTAGAAGATCGCCGACGGCGTGTGGTTCCTGCCCGCGCGCGGCCATACGAAGGGCAACTGCATCGTCGTCGCCGAGTGCGGCGGCCTGTTCTACATGATGCACGGCGATGTGACCTACACCGACGAGGCGCTGAAGCAGAACAAGCTCTCGATCATCTACGAGGACAAGGCCGCAGCGCAAGAGACGCTCGACGCTGTTCGGGAATTCATCAGGAACAACCCGACCGTCTATCTTTCCACGCACACGCCTCTTGCTCTCAGCAGCCTTGAGAACAAGACCGTCATGAAACTCGACTGACAAGGAGACACCTTCAATGTCGATCTACGGATTTGCCAAAGGAACCGAGTTTGAAAAGGTCGCTGCCGCATCGGCGCAGGGCGAAGCCACCGGCGTGATGATGTACTACGCGCTTGCCCGTCTTGCAAAGGAGCAGGGACTGGACGAGCTGGAGATCGTCTTCAAGGAACTGGGCGACCAGGAAGCCGTGCACGCGGGATTCTTCGCCGTAGCCAACGCGCAGTACCCGCAAAACTTCTGGGACTTCGTCGCCTCGGTGCAGAAGCTGGAAGCCGGCGCCAAGAGCAAATATCTGCCGCTGGCCGAAAAGGTGCGCGCCGCCGGCTGCCCCGAAGCCGCCGACGAGATCGAACGCTTTGCCGCGGAAGAGACGCACCACGGCGTCGTCCTCGCCAACATCCTGAAGAAATACGCGCCCGCGGCGCAGTAATAACAGACTGATGTTTCACGTGAAACCAGAGGCTCAAATTCAAAATCTTTAACACGAAGGCACGAAGAAAACAAGATGGGCAAAATATTGCTGGACATGTGCGCCCATCTTTGTGCGGTCGTGATCTCCAGAGTTTCATGTGAAACGATTTCAGGAGAGAAAAAGGAGATTCGTCTTTTTGCCGGACGGATCTCCTTTTTATTCAGCACAGTATTTTTCATAGACCGTCAATTCCCTCACTCGTGAGAGGGCACAAACGCGAAAAAACGCTTCTTGATGAAAATTATCCGGGACGAAGCTCTTTTCGTACTTGTAGCGGGCGGACACATGAGGCCGCCCCGGCAGGTACCGGCGATCCGGCCGAAAAACAGTATTACTCTCGCGCAGTTTTGCCCAGATACGCGGCCTTGACGGCCGGATCGTCCAGCAGGTCGCTGCCGCGTCCCTGCACGCCCAGCCGCCCCGTTTCCAGCACGAAGGCGTAGTCGGCGATCTTCAGCGCAGCGTTGGCGTTCTGCTCGACGAGCAGGATCGTGATGCCCTCGGCGTGAAGCGTCTCGATGATGCGGAAGATGTCGCGGATGACGATCGGCGCGAGGCCGAGCGACGGCTCGTCCATCATCAGCAGTTTGGGGCGCATCATCAGCGCGCGCCCGACCGCGAGCATCTGCTGCTCACCGCCCGAGAGGGTTCCGGCCATCTGCCACGAGCGCTCGCGCAGGCGAGGAAAGAGCTGATAGACGTGATCGAGATCGGCGCTCAGATCGTCGCTGCGGAGGTACGCGCCGATCTTCAGGTTCTCAAGCACAGTCAGGTTGGGAAAGACGCGCCGTCCCTCCGGCACCATGCAGATGCCCGAAGCGACGACCTTCTGCGGGCCGATGCCGTTCAGCGGCCGCCCTTCATACACGATGCTGCCCGAAGCGGCGGGGACAAGGCCTGAGATGGCGCGCAGCGTCGTGGATTTGCCCGCACCGTTGGCGCCGATGAGGGTGACGATCTGGCCTTTCTCGACGCTGAACGACACGCCCTTGAGCGCTTCGATACCGCCGTAGCGGACCTTTAAGTCTCTGATCTCAAGCAGGCTCATTCATCCTCACCTCCCAGGTAGGCACGGATCACCGCAGGATCGGCCTGCACCTGCGCGGGCGTGCCCTGCGAGATAAGCCGCCCGAACTCGATGACATAGACGCGGTCGGAGATGTTCATGACAAGATCCATGTGGTGCTCGATGACGAACACGGTGAGCGCGAAATCGCGTCTCAGCTTCTGGATAAAGCGCGCCAGTTCGAGCGTTTCCTGCGGGTTCATGCCCGCGGCCGGCTCGTCGAGCAGAAGCAGAGACGGCCCCGTGGCGAGCGCGCGGATGATCTCGAGCAGCCTCTGCCGCCCGTAGGGCAGCGACACGGCCATCTCGTCGCGCACGCCGGCCAGTCCTGCGATGTCGAGCAGCTCCAGCGCGCGTGCTTTTCGGTCGCGCTCTTCTTCGCCGTTGAGGTGCAGAGCCGCGGAGATAAAGCCGCTGTGACGCCGCAGGTGCTGCGCCAGCAGCACGTTTTCGAGCACGGTCAGCCCGGCGAACAGGCGGATGTTCTGGAACGTGCGGGCGATGCCGAGGCCAGTGATCCGGTCCGGAGTGGGACGCAGGACGGGGCCGGTGAAGATCCGGGAGCGGTCACCCTGATAGAGTTTTTTCATCTTTCCGGCCGGACGGGCGCGGACGATCGGCTCGCCGTGGAACGAGATCTCGCCGTTCGTAGGCGGGTACACGCCGGTGACGGCGTTGAATGCCGTGGTCTTGCCGGCGCCGTTGGGGCCGATCAGGGCGACGATCTCGCCCTCGTTGATGTCCATCGTCAGGTCGTCCACGGCGACGACGCCACCGAACTGCATGGTCAGATGGTCGATGTGGAGCGCGTTCCTCGGGTCGGTCATGAGCGTGCCTCCTTTCGCCGGAACAGATCGGGCAGCTCCTTCGTGCCCATGATGCCGCGGCGGAAGAAGAGCACGACGATCATGATGACGATGGAGAAGACGACGAGACGGAAGCCGTTGCGCAGCAGCGGCACCTGAATGCCGGCGACGACCTGCTTTTCATCGAGAAAGCGCAGCCACCACTCGGAGCAGGCGACGAACAGGAACGAGCTGAGGCACGAGCCGGTGATCGAGCCGACGCCGCCGATGACGACGATCAGCAGGATCTCGTAGGTCATCGCGCTGGTGAAGCTCTTGGCCTGCACTGACGTCTGGTACATCGCCAGCAGCGCGCCGGCGACGCCCGTGAAGAACGACGAGACGCAGAAGGCCAGTTGCTTGTGCGACGAAAGGTTCACGCCCATCGCCTCGGCCGCGATCTCGTCGTCACGGATCGCGCGCAACGCGCGGCCGTAGGTGGAGTTGATCATCATCACGATGAGCGCGATGCAGAAGCCGGACACGAGCATCGGCACAAGCGTGGAAAGATACACGCTGACCCCGCCGGCCGCGTTTTTGACGTTGAAGTCGTTGAACGCGGGAAACAGCCGCAGCATGTTCGAGCCGTTGGTGACCGGCCCCAGCTGGTTCCACTGGAAGATGGCACGTACGATCTCGGCGAAACCGAGCGTGGCGATCGCCAGATAGTCGCTCTTCAGCCGCAGCACGGGCAGGCCGATGAGCCAGGCGAACAGCGCCGCGGCCAATCCTGCGGCAACGAGCGCAACGGGGACAGGCACGGTGAAATGCACGACGCCGCCGTGAAAGTACTGATACACGCTGGCACGGGCGGCCTCGGGGATCGTCAGCACCGCGTAGGTGTAGGCGCCGACGAGCATGAAGCCGGCCTGACCGAGCGAAAAGATGCCCGTGAAGCCGTTGAGCAGGTTCATCGCCACAGCCACGAGCGCGTAGACCGCGCCTTTTTTGAGCACGGTAAAGAGCATCGACGTGGGCGGCAGCACCTGCTCGGCCGCGAACACAACCGCGTAGAAGGCGATCACAACAAGCGCGCTGATGATCTGTGCGCGGTCGAAACGTTTTTCATTATTCACGAATAACCGCCTCCCCTAAACCTTGTCGGCGTTTTCCTCGCCGAACAGCCCCGTGGGGCGCACGACGAGCACGACGATGAGCAGCGCGAACGTGAACGCGTCGGAGAACGTCGCCAGCCCCAGCGGACGGGCGATCAGGCCGAGCCGGAAGAGGATCACGTCCAGCCCCTTGATGAGATTTTCGCAGATGCCGATCAGGAACGCGCCGATGACCGCGCCGGGAATGCTGCCGATGCCGCCGAACACCGCCGCGACGAACGCCTTCAGCCCCGGCATCGCGCCCGAGGTCTGGATGACGGTCGAGTAATTCGTGAAGTACAGCACCGATCCCACGCCGGCCAGGAACGATCCCGTCACGAACGTGGCCGAGATCACGCTGTCGATGCGGATGCCCATCAGCAGGCTCGTCTCAAAATCCTTGCTGACGGCACGCATCGCCATGCCCAGTTTGGTGCGCCCGATCAGCAGCACAAGGGCAAACGCGAGGATCAGCGTCAGCGGCGGCGTGACGAGCGTGACCATCTTCGTCGTCGCGCCCCACACGCTCACCGTGTCGGAGATGAAGGGGATCTTCGGATAGAACTGATTCAGCCCGCCCGTGACGTAGAGCACGAGATTCTGGAGCGTGTAACTGACGCCGATGGCCGAGATCATCACGCTCATGCGCGGTGCGCTGCGCAGCGGCCTGTAGGCGGCGCGCTCGATCAGGAAGCCGATCAGCGCCGCCATCACGAGCACGAGCGGGACGGAGACGACCAGCGGCATCGACGCCGACATGTAGACCATGAGGATGCCGGAGACCATGAACACGTCGCCGTGGGCGAAGTTAATCAGGCGCAAAATGCCGTAGACCATCGTGTAGCCGATGGCGATCAGCGCGTACTGCCCGCCTACCGACACGCCCGAGAGCAGATAGGGAAAAACGGTTTTCAGCACTGGGAACGGAAACTCCTTTCTGTGACAAAGACCAAAAGAGCCGGCGCGGCGAGAACGATTAACCTCCCGCCGCGCCGGCTTTGAATTTGGATCGAAGGACCTACTCGCCGACCTTCTGCACGGCGACGAACTCCCATTCGCCCTTTTCGTTGTTGACCGACTTGATGTAGGCCGAGTCGCGCGCGGCATCGCCCGTCTCGTCAAACGCGATCGCGCCGGACACGCCGTTGTACTTCACGTTCCAGAGCGCCTCGTTGACCTTGCGGGGAGCGGTCGAACCGGCCGCCTTCAGCGCCATCAGCGCCACATAGTACGCGTCGAAGCCCATCGCCGAAACGGCCGAGATCATGTCATTGCCGCCGTTGTTGGTGAATGCTTCCTTATCCTCGTTCAGCCAGGCCTTGAAGCCCTCGTCGAACTCCTTCGAGCCGCCCTCCTGATAGAACGTGGAGACGACGACCTTCACGTTCGTGCCCTTGGCCGCCTCGACCACCTTGTTGCTGTCGAGCGTGTCGCCGCCGAGGATGGGGAACTTCGCGCCCTGACCGGCCGCCTGCGCGATGATCTGCGTGGAGTAGGCCAGCGAGACGGGGCAGAAGAACACGTCGGCGCCGTACATGGCCGCGTTGGTCAGATACGATGTGAAGTCGCTGTTGCCGGTGGGGAACGTGTCGGAGATCACCTTGCCGCCCAGCTTCTCGAACGCTTCCTGGAAGTAGTGCGCCAGGCCCACGTCGTAGTCGTTGCCGAGCTCGGCCAGGCAGTACGCCGTGCGCGCGCCGAGGACCTTATAGGCGTAGTTGGCGAGCACCGTGCCCTGGAACGGATCGAGGAAGCAGACGCGGAAATAGTGCTTGTTGCCAGCCGTGACCTGCGGATTGGTGCAAGTCACGCCGACGGCGGGAATGCCCGCGTCGGCGAAGTACTGCGAGCCGGCGATCGACACGCCCGAGCCGTAGGAGCCGAGCACGATCGAGACCTTGCTGCTGACCAGCTGCTGCGCGGCCGAGGGGGCCTTGTCGGTCGAAGAACCGTTGTCGGCATAGACCAGCTCGACCTTGTAGGTGGTTCCGCCGATGTCAACCGTCGGGGTCAGCTTGTTGGCATACTGCATGCCGAGGATCTCCTGCTTGCCGCCGGCACCGTTGTCACCGGACTGCGGCTCAAATACGCCGATTTTGACAACTTTGGCGCTCGATGCAGAGCTTCCGCCGCTGTTTCCGCAGGCGCAAAGCGCAAACACCATGCAGAGCACAAGAGCGATTGCTACGATCTTTTTCATTTTTATTCCTCCATTTATTTGTTTTCACCTTCACATGTCCGTATTTCAAGGACATTCGTATTTCAAGGCGACACAAGCATTATACTACACTCATCCAAAAAATTCACTTAAGCAATTTGCCGAAATAACACCATGAATATGTCATATTTTGTATTATCTCCACAAAATCGGATGAAAACGCCAGTCTTCTCCGATTACACGCTGCTCCTCTTCCGGATACAGAAGAGTAAAGAAATCATGCGCTTTTGCCCCCAGAGTAAACACATGCTGTGCACAAGGATCAAGCTGCTTCACACTTGCCGGTTTCGTTAGCAACGGAACAGTCGCCACTTCTCTAAGATTATGGAGCAGGCTTTGTCCTTTTCTGCTGAAAGCAAGTATTCTGGCGTATTGCGGTATCCCAAAACTATCCCTTTTACGGATTCCAAGCGCCGCACAGACACAGGCTCTTCTCAGTCTTGACGTTGTGAATTGTTTTGCTGCAGCAATTTTAATTGTCTCTTCCACGCTTCTGCCTTTCTGAAGCGCTGAGAACAACCGCTCACCCATGCCATTGGATGCATCCGGCAGCTCAAGGAAATCCTCCTCTCTCAGCATTCGCAGGCGTGACATCATCAGGCGGTCATATAAATTCGAATCGGTATTGAGTCTGCCTCTTCTTTTTTCACGCAGCAGTACTTCACTGGTTTCATCAGGTACAGCCCCGTCAACACTCTCCCCGCTGCGAAGACGTGAACGGATATC
>JAEEGJ010031285.1_pt1 | contig 10322 bp, 8 predicted proteins | sample 8958761 | NCBI WGS metagenome assembly JAEEGJ01 (sample SAMN16246546, study PRJNA631951) | gut metagenome | biome: gut microbiome; feature: rumen; material: RS-attached | host: Bos | place: Iran: Karaj | collected 2018-10 | reverse complement strand
TATATTTAATAAAACATATCAGATTTTGAAAAAAAAAATTTTTTAAAATTTAATTTTTTTTTGCTTTTATATCCTGATAACATTTTTTTTCCATCTAATTTAATATTATGATAATTATCCGAAATCTTAATATTAATTTTACTCTTACTCTTACTTTTACTATTATTACTATTATTAAAAGAATTAAAATTATAATTTTTTTTATTCTTATTTAATTTTAAATAATTTTGATAAACTGAAGTATTTTTATTATAAACATTTCCAAGAGAAAAGCAATTGTTTAAAGAAGGAAAAGAATTTTTATATAAAGAAGAATTAGAATTATTATCATGTAAAGGAGATAATAAAAATTTTCTTTTTTGATTTCTAAAATGTTTATTAAAAACATTTTTTTTTAAATGTTTATTAGTAATATCAAAATGTTTTTTATAAACTCCTTCTTCATCAGTTGGACCAATAAATTTTTCTGTAAAATGACCTTTTGGTAATTTATTTTCAGCAATATAAATAATTTCTTTTTGGTCATCACTTAAATATTCATTTTGTTTATTTTTATAATAATTTATTTGGTCAATTATATTCAAATTTAATTTCTTATGAATTATACTTCTTCTACTTCCAATTAATACTTTAAAATCATTTGTTACTGAAATTGATGTTCTATTATTTAAACTATTATCTTTTTTTGATTGAGCAATTATTTTTTGTATTAATTCTTGATATTTTATTTTTCTTCTTGTTTTTAATCTTCTTTGGGCTTTTATTTCACATTTTTGTAAGCAATTAGATAAATAAGTATTTCTTAATTCTCTTATACTTATTTTATTTTTTATACTTTTAAAATTGATTTTTATCATTATTGTTTTACAAAAATAAAGAATATATTTATAGGCAAATAAATTGATTTCATAAAACGAATCTTCTTTTGATGTAGGATTATAATCTTTATTTAAAAAATACTGTGAAAATATTAATTTAGTTATTAAAGACCAATTTTCCTTTGGGGAAAATTTCTTTTTTTTATGAAGTTTATAATGAATTAAATCGGATAAACTTAATAATTTTTCATTTTTGTAATCAATATTTAATAATATTTTCTCAAATATTCTATAATAAGAAGGACTTTCAAATATTCTTAAATTTGAAATATCAATTTTTTTCGATAAATAAATTTTCAATTTATTTTTATCCATTATTTTTTTAAAAACTAAAAAAAACAAAAAAATATTTTATCAAAAAAAATTTTATATTCTAAAAACAAAAATTAATGGCTAATTTCTATAAAAAAACCAAATCTCAAAACATAAAATAATAAAATAAATAAATAAAAAATTTCAATCCTTCATAAGACAACATTTAAATTTCTTTTTATGTTCTCCTTTAGAACTAATTCTAAGAGTTTTCCTTTCTTCAATGTCTCCTTCATTTTCTCTTTGAATAATAATATTACATAATCTTTCAAAAGCAATAGCAACATTATTACCAGTTTTAGCGGAAACTTCAAGAAAATTAATATTTAATTTCTCAGCTAATTTATTCCCTTCATCAAAATCAATTTTTTTGTCTGAAATATCAGTTTTATTTCCAATTAAAATTTTCATACAATAATGAGGACAATTATCTTTTATTTCATTATACTTTTGTTTTATTTTATTAAAAGGAATTTATTCTTAAAGATCTTCTTACATTATTATAATGATTTTTTATCAAAGATTTAATTTTTCTTCTTCTGCTTTATAGTCATTTTAATTCAAATAAGAAATTAATGGGAATATAATGATTTAATAAAACAATCAACATTTTGCATTCAACAATAAAAAAAAAATATAAAAAATAAATTTGAAAATCATGAATAAAAATAAAAATATATTAAATATATCTGTTAAATAATATTTTGAATTCTTAAATTTAAAAAATTCTTCTTGTGAGCCTTTTCTAAAAAATTCTTTAATTTATTATAGATAAAATTATAAATTTAAATAAATTAATGATTAATTTTGAGAAAAAGAAATAAAAAATTATTCTAAATAAGCAGTTTTTACATTAATTATTAAGATAAATTTTTATAATTATCCCTCTTTTATATTATAATATGTATTGAAACAGATTTTCTTCTCTGAATTTGGAAGAAATAATAAATTCAAAAAAAAAAGATTAAGTATTTTTATAAAGATAAATTATATGAGAATTGTTTCCAAAAACAATAAATTCAAATGATACATAATTCAAAAATATTCCTTTTCTTCAAACTATTAACATTTTATTTAATTATTCAAAAAATTAACTCTTATTTTATCTTTAGTTTTAGATAAAAGTAAATATCCAACTATAATTAATTTCTATATTTTTATTAAAAAGATAAATTTATTTTATTCCTCCCAATTTTCTGTTTTGTAATTGATCAATTTTTTTTCTCAAGAAAACTATTCAAAATATGTGATAATTTATTAAATTTATTTTTCAAATATTCATTTTTAAGATTTCCATTATTTTTTCTATTTTATAATAAACAAAATCTATTAATTTTTTTTTTTATTTTACATCAAAATAAAATTATAAAAAAAAATGAAGCTTTCTATCAGTCTTTTTATATTCTTATCATTATTATCATTTTCATATGAAGATGACAATGACAAAAAAAAACAATGTTTAGATCAATATACTATATGTTTAATTAAATGTACTTGTTTTATAAGAATTCGTCCTCAATGTATGAAACGTTGCATTGAACCATATGGGCAATGTTTGAGAAATATTAAATAATTTTTATTCTTAAAAATTATAAAGAAATATAAAAAAAGATTCTTTTTTTTTTTTTATATTCAAACTAAAACAAAATTCACAATTTAATTGATCAATAATAAATCATTAATTCATTTTTCCTAAAAGAAATAATTATCCAATGAAAAATTTATAAAAAAAAAGATATTAATTATTAAATATTGATGTAATGATTTATTATTATTATAATTTTTTAATTATTTTTGTTTTTTTTAATATTAATTGAAATTAATATTTTTTATTGAAAGAAATATAATTTAAAAATAATATATTTAAAAGTTATTTTTAATATTATTGTTTTTTTCAAATATACGATAAAAATTACAATTTTTGATATTCTTAATAAATTCTTGTTTATAATTTTTTTGTTTTTCATTTTCTTGAATAAGATTTTTTTCACCAACTAAAGCATTTAATACAATTTCAATAGGAACATTAAATCTTCTTTCATAATCATTTTGTAAAAATTCTCTTGAAATTCTTCTTAATTCATTTTTTTTTAAAATTTCTAAATCATGAATAATTTTATTTTTCAATTTCTTTAATTCTTCATAATTTTTTTCTTGTTCCTCAAATTTTATTATATTTTTTTCTTTATTTTTAAGAAGTAAATTATCATGATTATTTCTAAAAGAATAGAAATTTGAAATTTTATTATCAATTTTATTTAAGTAATTATATATTGATTCTTTTTTTTCCAATTGATTTTTTTTTAATTTTATTTTGTAACTCATAATATCTTTAAAGGAATTATTTTTAAATAATCTATTATTTTTAAAGTAATCATTTTCTTTTTTAGAATTCTTCTTATTATTTCTCTCTCTTATTTCTTCAATGGATTTTTCAATCTTAGATAAACATTTAGATTTATTTGAAACAATAAATAAATATTCAATAGCTTTTTCATCTAAAAAATTAGGAATAAAACTCATATTAACATCTTCATTTAAATCCCAAATTGATTTTATTATCCAAATTAAACCTTCTTTTCTTGTTTCTAAACCTTCAAAAAGTAAATAATGATAATGTTGAATTAATTCTTCTTTTTTATTTAAATATTTTTCCTTTAATTCTGATAATTTTTCTTTTACTTCATTTTCTTTTTTTTTTAATTCTATTATATTTTCTTTATTTAATGTAATTTCTTTTAAAAAATTATTTTTTAAAACTTGATTTTCTTCAAATTCTCTTTGTAAAGAAGACATTAAATTAAATCTTTTTATTTTATATTCTTCAAAAGATTCTTTTTTAGAATATTTCATATTATCATAATCTTTTAAAAGATGTGTTTTTAAATCATTTTGAGATTTAATTATATCTAAACAAACTTCATTACTTTCTGATTTTTTCATTAATTCAATTATTTTATTTTTAATGCTTTCTTTTTCTTTTTTATATTTGTTTATTTCTTTTTCAATTATTTTTAAATGATCTTTTAATTGTTTTTCATTTGTCATAATTGATAAATTATATATATTTTTTTTCCCTATTCTTTCTGTTATAAAGTTTTTTTGTTCTTCTGATTCATAATTCTTTTTTTTATGACATTCAAATTCTTTAATAAATTGATTTCTTTTTTTTTCTAAATTATTAATGATATCTGAATTATTAGATATTAATTTAAAAGGAGTTTTTCTGGAATTTATATCTAATTTTCTTACTGCAAATAAATCTTGATTAAAGAAATATTTTGATATAGAAGAATTATTAGATGAATTTTGAAAAAAATGTAAACTTGTGTTTGAAATTGAAGGTAGTTGAAAATAAGATTTTGATTTGGTTAATTTATTTTTGAAAATTTTTTTTAAGGAATTATTAGCATAAAGCATTTTTAAAATTTTACTAAAAAATAATTTAATAACTCAATAAAATAAAAAATTCATTAATATTATATTTTATTTTTAAATGTTAACAAATTTTCTATATAAAAAACCAAATCTAATATTTTCTTCTTTTTCTTTTCAAAAACTACAAAAATTTCCTTTTTCAATGATAAAAAAATCATATCCTGCTGTTTTTTTAGATGTTGATGGAGTAATAAAAGTAGGAAATGAACCAATTAAAAAAGCAAAAGAAGCAATTGAATTAATAAGGTAAAAAAGCATAATAAATATATATATTCAAAATATATATATAATATTTATTTAGAAAATATAATATTCCCCTTCAAATAGTTTCAAATGGTTGTGGAGAAACAGAAGAATCAAAAGCTTTAACTTTTTCAAAAATATTAAAATTAGATAAACAAAATGAATTTAAAGCAAATGAAATAATATTAAGTCATACTCCAATGCAATTTAATTTAGAAACTTTTTCAAAGAAAAATAATGGTATACCTTTAATTATAGGTTTAGGGAAAATAAAAGAATTAATGAAAGCATATAAAGTAGAAAAATATATCACAAGTGATGAATATTCAATAATATATAATAATTTAATAGATAAAGACTATTTAAAAAATTTAGATAAAGAAAAAGAAAAAGTGAAAAAGAAAGTAGAAGAAAGATTAAAATATAATTTAAATAATTATATCCCAATAAATTCTATTTTCCAAGTTGGAGATTTAGATAATTGGGAAGTTAATTTTGAAATATGTTCTTTAATATTATTATCTAAAAATGGAATTCCATATAACAATATAAATTTAAATAAAGATAAAATAAAAATAAATTATCATATTGCAAATCCAGATGAAGAATTTATGGATAATTTTCCTATTCCAAGATTTTGTGGAGGTTCATTTTTAGAATTATTAAGTTTGTATTTTGAGAAAAAATATAAAAAGAAATTTAATATAATTAAATATGGAAAACCTTCTCATAGAATATTTAATTTTGCAAAAAAAAAATGTATTCAAAATAATAAAGATAAATATATTAGTAAGTTTTATATGATTGGTGATAATCCTTTAAGTGATATTCAAGGTGCTATTTCTGCTAAAATTAATTCTATTTTAGTTAGAACTGGAATTTTTAATAAGAAAGATAATGATGATAGATTCCCAGCTAATTTAGTTTTAAATGATGTTTATGATTGTATTGAATATATTATTAAAGAACATAATTTAAAAATTTAATTATTTAAAATTTGTTTTTTTTAATCAATAATAATTTTACATTTATTTTTTTTATATATAAATTATATTTATAAATAAATTAAATAAAAACTCAATCTAAAAAAAATAAAATAATCATCAATACCAAAAAAAATAAAAAAGTGAAGTTAATTTCATACTTCCAGAAAAAATATAAATAAGTAAATCATATATAAATCTTAAAAAATAAATAAAAAATGGAATCTAAAAAAATAAAAATATCAGCAAATAACAATGAATTTACTGCGACATTATCAAATAATTCCTCAGGAGAATCATTTTATAATTTTTTAAAAAAAGGCCCATTAACAATTGATATGAGTGATTATGGTAATTTTGAAAAAGTCGGTGATTTACCACAAAAATTTCCAACAAATGATAAACAAATAAAGACTAAACCTGGAGATATTATCTTATATTTAGGTGATAAAATTACTATTTATTATGGAACAAATTCTTGGAATTTTACTCTTCTTGGAAGGATTGATAATTGTGAAAATATTGATTTAAAGAAAGCTTTAGGAAAAGGAAATGTTAATGTTACTTTTTCTGTTTAAAACTATTATAATATTGTTTTTCTTTTTTTGTTTAAAGTAATTAATTTTTACTTTTTTAAGGAAAAAACATTTATTTCAATAAAATTTGACTTTGACTAATTTATGATTATTATACATTTTTAATATTATATTATTATAAATCCTATAATAATATCAACGAAAGAAACATTAATTATTTACAATTAATTAAATGTAATTAATTTATTGCATTATAATTAAATCCTAATATCTTCTCTTATTAAAATTTGTTCTAATTCATTCTTAGGAATAATTTTAAGCATATTTTTTTCTTCTTTCATTTCATCATTTTTTCTTAATATTCTAGGAATAAGAAAAAAATAACAAGCAATAATTAATAAAGCATAAATAGAAGCTTGAGAAAAAATAATTCTAATTTTAATATCATCAACAATTTTAACCATTTTATTTTTTAAATAATCGCTTAAATAACTTGAAGCAATTTGAATTAATTGTTGAATTAAAAAAGCTAAAGATTTATAATTATCAGAATTTAAAATTAAAATAGGATTCATACTTTCATATTCTTCCCATAAATTTTTATCTTCAGGATAAAGAATATTAATTTGATCACTTCTATAAATTATTTCATTATATTTATAACCTTTTTTATCTAAATTATATAATAAATTTTCTAAATCCATTTCTAAATATAATATTAATTGAAAAGCATAAATTGAAGAAGAATACATTCCATAATGAGCTATTCCATCTGCAAACTCATCACATTCTATATTATATATGTTTTGAACATTCTTTATATAATTACATACATCTTTATTGAGTAATTCATCAAAAATTTTTTGGTCTTTTTTATATATTTTTTTTAAAAATCTATTTATTTCATTAAATTTTATTTGATTTTGTTCTAATGCTGTTTGTAAATCATTTCTTAAATTATTATATATTTTATTTATTCTTTCTAAAGAATTTCTATAAGCATAATAAAAGGAAATTGTTTGGAAGTAATTATAATATTTGATTAAATAAGTTCTTTGATTTAATATTAAGAAATATAAATCAGATAAATCAAAAACATATTTATAACTAGATAATTGGATAAATATTATATATATTATAATTACAAAGAAAATTATAATAAAAACTTGAAAAGAAATCATATAAAATTTATCTGTTTTTTTTATATCACAAAATTTTGTTTTTGTTTTTTTCATTGTTGTATTTTTTCTTATTTTAAATTCGAATTGTATATTATTTTGTTTTAATAAAGAATTAGATTCTAAATCATTAGAAGAAGAATTGTATTCATTAACATCTTCTTGAGATAAATTTATCACCGGATTCGAAATAAGATATTCTGGATTTGTTTTATCTTTTTGATTTAATTCAATAAAATTTTCACAGTTTTTAATTGCAGTTAAAATATATTCTGGGTTAATTTTAAAAAAAATATCAGTCGCTCGTTCTTGTTCAATAAATATTTTTGTAATTAATTTCCATTGAGAATAAAAACTTATAATATAAACACTAAAAAAAATACAATTACAAAATGTGATAATAACAATTAATTGTTTTTTCAAATGTGAAAACTCATCTAAAAAAATATTAGAAAAATTACCTAAATCATCTAACAAAAGAGTTTCATAATTAGCTAAAATAAAATTAAAGTTATAATCCAAAAAATTAATGTCTTCATCATCTAAATTCATAAAAGAATAAATAGCAAAAGCAAATTCTTCTATAACATTAATAACTTTAGAATCAGTAGTATTAGTTTTTAAATCTTCAGTTAAAGTCATTAAACTTAAATTATAATTATCAATTTTATTTTTATTTTCAGAAGAAGCTGAAACAGAATAAACACTAATATCTTTAATTATTTGAATATAATCATTATAAATTGTTTTTAAACCTTCTCTTGAATATTGATTTAATTCTTCTTTAGATGGAGAATCTCTAATATATAATTTATTTTGTAAGATAATACTTTGAAAAGCAAAATAAATTGCTCTATTTGCATTTTCCATTAAATCACTGATTGAATTATGAATTATAATAGATTGAGTAATTTTAGTTCTTATATTTAATGAATATGTAAAAAAAAATGAAGCTGTTGCTGCAAAAATTCCAAAATTTATTAATATGATAAACAACCATAGTATAGTATAAAAATTAAAATAATTTGTTTTTTCTTCATTTTCAATTTGATGTTCATTCTTTTTTTCTTTTTCTTCATTTCCTTGTGTTTTAACCATAAATAAAAGCTTTGGACTATCTTCTATTACAGTATTATTAACAACACCTATATGACTACTTTTTAATTTAGATTTCCTCATATGTCTATTTGATAATATTTTATTTATATTTATATTTCTTTCTTCATTAATAGTAATTTCAACTTGAGATATATTGTCATAATTATGGATTTCAACAGGACAATTTTTTTCAAAGTCATAAACATATAATAATACTTTATTAAAATTTATTTTATAATAATCATCATAATTTTCATCTAAATTTTCATATATTTCATTTTGTTTATTAACATAAATATCATTAGTTGCAACATCTAAATCTGAAGAAGAAGAATTTTCTTCTTCTTCTTCTTCAGTAAAATAACTGTTTGAAGAACTATTTGATTCACTTGAAGAATCACTTGGAAAATTAACTTTTTTTGTTCTTTTAATTGTAAATTTAGTTGATCTTCTTGAAAAAACAGATTTTAAAACATTTTTTTTAACATAATTTTCAACTGGATTTTTTATAATTGAATTTTTTTCTTCATCTAAAAAAATAAAATTTCGAGTTTCTGGAAAAAAGAATATTTTCTTTTCTGCTTCTGGAATATAATTATCATCAATATTAATTTTTTCAGGAGTGTTAAAATCTTTATCTTTTAGTGAAATAATTTCTGAAGATTGCTTTTGTACTGTTTTTGTTTTGAAAAAAAATTCTTTTTTAATTCTAGGTAATAATTTAGATGAAAAATTATCTGAAACTTTAACCATTGTCATTCTTTTTTCATGTCTTTCTAAAATTTTTAATAAATGAAAATAATAACCAAATATTTTTTTATTTATATATATTTCAATACATTCAACTTCAAAAGAACGATTATTTAAATTCCATTTAATATCTATTTTATGATTTATATATTTTTCTTTTAATATTTTTCTTTTAATCATATTTAAAGTTTTATATTCTAATATTCTTCCAAGTGCTGCTTTAATTATTTCTTCTTGTAATTCTTTAATAAACATTGTTATATCCATTGTATTTCCTATTATTTGATTGTTTAATCCTAATAAATGTATTGAATTAGAAGAAAATAAATTAATTATACAATTTAAATCTGTTAATATATGACAATCTGATAATGCTGTTGTTTTATTTATAATTTCATATTGATCAATATTTAATTTAATAAAAAGATAATAATTATGTTCTTCATCATAATTTTAAATATTTGGCTTTTGATTTTAAATATAATATTGTACTTTCTCCTTTGTAATTTAAATTATTTAATTTATCTTTAAATAATTCTTCATATCCTTCTTTTAATAATGTTGGGAATAATATATTTATATTTTTTCCTATTAAATCTCCTGGTAAATAACCTAAATTAACACAAAATTCTTTTGATATTATTTCAATAATTAAATTATCTTTTTGTGAAGAAACAATTATAAATTGAAAATCTGAATTTGGAATATAATCATTTTTATTTTTATAATTTAATTTTTCTTGAATTTTTGTAAAATCAGTCCTTAAATATTTATCTGCTTTTTCTTTATTATTTAAAATATCTCTTAAATAATAACCATATAATAAAAAAACCTTAGTATTTTTTTGCTTTATACTTTCAATTTCATGAAATTTATATTCTATTTCAACAATTAATTTATGAATTT
>JAEEGJ010031282.1_pt1 | contig 10322 bp, 8 predicted proteins | sample 8958761 | NCBI WGS metagenome assembly JAEEGJ01 (sample SAMN16246546, study PRJNA631951) | gut metagenome | biome: gut microbiome; feature: rumen; material: RS-attached | host: Bos | place: Iran: Karaj | collected 2018-10 | reverse complement strand
GAACGATTCGGTGGGTTTCTATAAATGGTGGCGCAAGGGCAAGCACGAGGACAAAGTGTATCTCTCCCTTGGCTACAAGATAAAACTCTTTGAGAAAGTGTCCATGATGGATCCCAAGATGATCCTGAAGAAGGACCTCAAGGAGATTCAGTGATTCCGGATGGTCAATTTCATTCTCCCCGCCGGCCCCGACAGGCCTTTGTCCTTTTACCTGGCGATGGAAGAATACGTCGCCGCTGCCTATGGCTGCGGTTTTTTTGTGTGGCGTGTGGCGCCGACCGTGATCATCGGCCGCAACCAGGACCTGCAGTCCGAAGTGAACCTCGGCTTCTGCCGCGGACACGGCATCGATATAGTGCGCCGCAAGAGCGGGGGAGGCTGTGTGTTTGCCGACAAGGGCAATGTCATGATTTCGTATATCACGCCCGCGAAAGGGGTGGAAACTGTGTTCCGGGAGTATCTGGAGAGCCTGTCCGCCTGCCTTCGCAGCCTTGGTGTGGATGCAGTTTATACTGAGCATAATGATGTGCTGGCCGGCGGATCCAAGGTGTCGGGCAACGCTTTCTTCGTGCATCCTTCCGCGAGCATCGTGCACGGCACGCTGCTGCATTCCGTGGATTTCGACATGCTGCAGCAGGCAATCACGCCGCCTGCCGCCAAGCTGGCAAGGCATTCCGTGCACTCGGTCAGGCAGAGGGTCGTCAACCTTGTGGACCTCGGCTTCGCCATGCCGGTGGAGGCTCTGGAAGACGCTCTCGTGGACTGGTTCTGCGATTCGTCACGCCTGATGGCACCTTCGGAAGTGACAGCAATACTTGAGTTGGAAAAGAGTTATAAAAACCGTATATTTGACCCGCTATGGACGAACAGCTGAAAACTACCTGCCTGCACGACTCCCATGTGGCACTCGGAGCCAAGATGAGTCCTTTCGCAGGCTTTGATATGCCGATACAGTACAGCGGCATCATCCAGGAACACAACGCCGTGCGCACGGCCGTCGGAATGTTTGACGTCTCGCATATGGGTGAGATTTTCATCGACGGACCTGATGCCGGCGCTTTCGTTTCCCATATATTCACCAACGATATCCGTGAACTCGAGCCGGGCCGTATCCTTTATGGCATGATGTGCTACCCGGACGGCGGCGTGGTCGACGACCTGCTGGTCTACAAGGAGTTTGAATCCGGCTACCTGCTGGTTGTCAACGCGGCCAACATCGAGAAGGACTACCGCTGGATGCTGGATAACGCCAAGGGCTTCGAGGTGGAGATATTCAATGACTCGGAGTCCTGGGGCCAGATAGCCCTGCAGGGACCCAAGGCCGAGGACGCCCTCGTGAAACTCTTCGGCATCGAGGAGCTTCGCGAGCTGGAGTTCTACACCTTCTACGACCTCGAGGACGAGGAAGGCGGGCGCGTAATCGTGAGCCGCACCGGCTACACCGGAGAAGACGGCTTCGAAATCTATGCGGATCCGGACAACATCGTGGAAATGTGGGAGACGCTGCTCGAAGACGGAGTGCAGCCCTGCGGCCTGGGTTGCCGCGACACCCTCCGCTTCGAAGCGGGCCTGCCCCTCTACGGCGACGAGCTCAGCCCGGAAATCAGCCCCGTCATGGCCGGCCTTTCCATGTTCTGCAAGCTGGACAAGCCCGAATTCATAGGAAAAGAGGCCCTCGAGAAACAGAAGGCGGAAGGCGTGGCCCGCAAACTCGTGGGCATAGAGCTCAAAGACAATGCAATCCCCCGCGCAGGCTATCCTGTGGAGCTGGAGGATGAGACCGTGGTCGGAGTCGTGACCACCGGCTATCACTCCATTTCCCTGGACAAGAGCATCTGCTTCGCCCTCGTGGATTCAGCATACGCCGCACTCGGCACACCCCTTTTCGTGCGCATACGCAAGCGCGTATTCCCCGGAGAGGTCGTCAAGAAAAGGTTTTACAAGACAAATTATAAGAAATGAGCAAGATCATTGAAGGACTCCGCTACAGCGAGTCACACGAATGGGTGAAGGTCGAAGGCGACCTTGCCGTCATTGGAGTCAGCGATTTCGCGCAAGCGGAAATGGGTGACATCACATACGTCGATCTCCCTTCCGAGGGCGATGAAGTCGAGGCAGGAGAAGAATTCGGCGCTCTGGAAAGCGTGAAGGCTTCCAGCGAACTTTACAGCCCCGTGAGCGGCACTGTAGAGGCCGTCAACGACGAGCTTGAGGGTGCTCCCGAAAAGGTCAATGAAGACGCCTACGCCGCTTGGATCATCAAGGTGCGCATGAGCGATCCTTCTGAACTCGACGCCCTTATGGACGCCGCCGCCTACGCCGAAATAGCCAAGTAAATATGGGAACATTCGCCTATTTCCCCCACACCGAGGAGGATATTAAGGTGATGTTGGAACGCATCGGCGTCGGCTCCATGGACGAGCTGTATGCCGATGTGCCTGCGGAATTCATCCGCCGCGGGGAGTACGACCTGCCTTCCGCCATGTGCGAGGAGCAGGTGCGTGCGTGGTTCGAGGGCATGGCTTCGAAAAACACCCGCCTGAAGGTGTTTGCCGGCGCCGGTGCCTACGACCACTACACCCCGTCCGTGATTCCCTACATCACTTCCCGTTCGGAGTTCCTGACCGCCTACACCCCGTATCAGTGCGAGATCTCCCAGGGCACGCTCCGCTACATTTTCGAGTGGCAGACGATGATCTGCCGTCTGACCGGCCTGGATGTCGCCAACGCTTCCATGTATGACGGTCCCACCGCCGCCGCGGAGGCCATGCGCATGTGCGTTGCCTGCACCCGCAGGCGCAATACGGTGTTGGCTTATTCCGGCCTTCTTCCCAATGTACTCGCGACCCTGCGCACCTATGCCCGCTATTCCGGAATCAACCTGGTCGAAACCTGGGAGATTGCAGAGGCCGTGGCCGAGGGCACGCTGGACCTTGCCGGCGTCATCGTGCCGTCCATCGACAAGTTCGGCTACATTATGAACCATAAGGGTCTTGCAGACCTCGTCCACGAAATGGGCGGCCTGCTGGTGGAATACTGCGATCCGTCCGCCCTTGCCGTGGTGAAGTCGCCCGCTGAATGGGGTGCCGACATCGCGGTCGGAGACGGCCAGAGTCTCGGTATCCCTCTTTGCTACGGTGGTCCCTACGTGGGCTTTATGGCCTGCCGGAACGAGTGGATGCGGAAGCTCCCCGGACGTATCGTCGGCCAGACCGCCGATGCCGCCGGACGCCGCGCCTTCGTGCTGACCCTCCAGGCCCGCGAGCAGCACATACGCCGCGAAAAAGCGACGTCCAACATCTGCTCAAACGAGTCGCTGATGGCTCTTTGGTGCACCATCTACCTGTCCCTGATGGGCCCCGAGGGGATGCGCAAGCTCAACGCCCTCTGCTACGAAGGCGCCCACCGCCTCCACGACGCCCTGCTTGCCACCGGCAAGTTCGAGGATCCGTTCGAAGGCAGGCCCTTCCTGAAGGAGTTCGCTCTCAAGCCCCTGTGCGACGTGGAGAGGCTCCAGAAGGCGCTGCTGGACGCCGGTTATTTCGCCGCTCTCGCCACTGAAGAGGGTTATGTGACCTTCTGCGTGACCGAGCGCCGCACCCCGGAAGAAATCGACGGACTAGTGAAAGTCATAAAGGAGGCAGCGTTATGAGATACTACGACAAACTTATATTCGAACTCTCCCGTCCCGGCCGCAGCGGCTACTCGCTCCCGAACTACTCCGGAGGGGAGGAACTCCCCCTGAAAAACGTCCTACGGACCCCACCGCTGCGCTTCGCTTGCGGTTCCCCCTCTTATGGTGCCGAGGGTGGCACAGTTTTTCAGGGGGAGCCCCTCCCCTCCGGAGTATGGCGTGAAGCACCTCTGGACCTGCCGGAAGTGAGCGAACCTGACGTGGTGCGCCACTACACCAATCTCAGTCAGATGAATTTCGGCGTGGACACAGGCTTCTACCCGCTTGGGTCCTGCACGATGAAATACAATCCCAAGATCAACGAGGAGATAGTGGCGCAGTTCAACGGCATCCATCCTCTCCAGCCGGATTCCACTGTGGAAGGCGCCCGTGCCATACTCGATTTCATGGACAAGGCCCTCGCCGAGATCACGGGCATGAAGCATTTCACCTTTCTGCCCTGCGCCGGCGCTCACGGAGAGCTGACCGGCCTGATGCTGATGCGCGAGTACCATATGGGCAGGGGAGACCTTGCCCGCACCAAGGTCATCGTGCCCGACAGCGCCCACGGCACCAATCCTGCCAGCGCGGCTGTTTGCGGGCTCGAGGTGGTGGTGGTCAAATCCAAGCCCGACGGCCTGGTGGACGTGGAGGATCTCAAGCCCCTGCTCGGCCCCGACATCGCCGGCATAATGATGACCAACCCCAACACCCTCGGACTCTTCGAGCGCGACATCAAGGAAATCGCGTCCCTGGTGCATAGCTGCGGCGGCTTGCTCTACTATGACGGCGCCAACATGAATCCCCTGCTCGGCATGGTGCGTCCCGGTGACATGGGCTTCGACATCATGCACCTCAACCTCCACAAGACCTTCTCCACGCCCCACGGCGGAGGCGGTCCAGGCAGCGGCCCTGTCGGAGTCGCGGAAAAACTGGTGCCGTATCTGGCAAAACCGCGCGTGAGCGGCTTCCACGGCAATTTCGGAGTCATTCTCCGCGCCTGTGCCTATATCCTCAGCCTCGGCCGCGAAAACATAAAGCTGGCAGGCAAACTGTCCACCCTGGCGGCGAACTACGTGAAGGAGTCCCTGAAGGACTGCTACAAGTTGCCCATCCCTTCCGTATGCAAGCACGAATTCGTGTTCGACGGCCTGCTCGAAGCGGGAGACGTTTCCACCCTGGACGTGGCCAAGCGCCTGCTGGACTACGGTTTCCATGCCCCGACGATCTATTTCCCGCTCCTCTTCCATCAGGCAATAATGATAGAACCGACTGAAACCGAATCGCTCCAGACACTTGATGCCTTCATCGATGCGATGCGCGCCATCGCCGCTGAAGCCGCCAGGGATCCGGAACTGCTCCACGGTGCGCCGCACAACGCTCCCGTCGGCAGGCCCGATGAGACAACTGCGGCCCGTCAGCCGGTCCTGAAATACACCGCCCAATGAAGAAAGTACTGGCAATAGCCTTTTTTTCGCTTCTTCCCTTCCTGATGCAGGGCGGAGTCGTGAAGGGTCGCGTGAGCTCAGAAGGCAGGCCGGTTGCCGGCGTGCAGGTGTCTGACGGCCGTCAGATAGTGCTCACGGACGCCCGCGGGCGCTACTCCATGAAGACCGACAAGGCCGACAGCATTGTGTTCATCACCACGCCGTCAGGCTACATCGCCGAGCCGATAGATCCCGTGCGCCCCGGCTTCTGGCAGCTTCTCACGGAGAAGCCGTGCAAGACCGAGGTGCATGACTTCAATCTTGTGCCACAGGACCAGAACGGCTACAGCGTGATTTTCATCACCGACTGCCACCTTGCCGACGACCCTTCCCGCAACTGCCTGGAGCGCTTCCGGAAGGACGTGCTTCCGGTTGTGAAACGTGAGTACGAGGCTGCCGCGGCAAAGGGCCCTGTCTTCACGATGAACCTCGGGGATTTTTCCCACGACCGCTACTGGTATGACTTCGATTTCAACGAAGCCGACGCCGAGCGTTTCCTCGTGTCGTGCGGCTATCCCACTCTCGTCTACACCGTGACCGGCAACCACGACAACGACGGGGCCGTGGCCGGGCTGGGGGAGCGCACGGACTTCGTGTCGGCCTGGAATTACCGCCACACATGGGGGCCTGGCTGCTATTCGGTCAACATCGGCGGCGACCACTGGATTTTCATGGACACCGTGGAGTATATCAACGACGGCGATGTGGACAAGCGCCACAAGAATATCAACGGCAAGCGCAACTACCGCTGCCGCATCCTCGACAAGGACATCGAGTGGCTCAGGAATGACCTGCAGTATGTCCGCAAGGACAGCCGCATCTTCCTCTGTACACACGTGCCCCTCTTCAACGACGCGTTCAAGAGCGAGAGGCTTGAGGACGGACAGGTAGCCGTGCTGGATGATGTATTCAAGGATTACTCCACAGTCTATGTGTACTCCGGCCACACCCACAAGCACCTGAATTCATCCTCCGGCAAATACCCACGCTTCAAGCAGTTCATCTTCGCGGCGACTTCCGGAAACATGTGGAACCACCCCGAAGGCTATCAGGCCATAGAATCCGATTCCAGCGACCAGGCCATCAATGTGATGGACTGCCGCGAGAGCGATCCCAGGCCCCGCTTTGTCCATATCACGGGCGTCGGGAAGATGCTCAGGGCTTATGACATCAACACCGTTGCCGAGTACTATCGCACCGACCCTCAGTGCCAGATATTCCATAGTCTCTATCCAAAACGCACGTGGTTTGCGGATCCGGAATTCGAGAACATGGTCTATGTCAACTACTGGGGATATGCACCAGGCCAGAAGGTGGAGATGTTCGAGAATGGCAAGCCCCTGAAAGTGAGCCGTAAAGACTATGACGAGCCGCTCGCGGTCATAACCTATGTGACGCCCGGACTGAATGAAGGTTCAACGGCTTCGAAATCGAATGCGAAGAACCGCAGGACATCCCACACTTTCGTCGCAACGGCAAGCACCGCCGACGCTCCGGTCCTGTTCCGCGTGACCGATGCCGAAGGCAATGTGGTGTGCGAAGAAGAGATTATCAGACCTAAAGTATTCAATCAATACATCCATTAATTTTATCTAATCCAAGTTATGAAGAATTATTTTGATCTTACCGGCCGCGTGGCTGTCGTCACCGGCGCTTCCACTGGTCTTGGGCTGCAGATGGCAAAGGCGTTTGCAAGCCAGGGTGCCAAGCTTGTGCTTCTTGCAAGGCGTATGAACCTTCTTGAGGAGAATGCAAAAGCCATCACCGAAGAATTCGGCGTCGAGGTCCTTCCTTTTGCCTGCGACATCACCGACACCGAGAAAGTCAAGGCTGCTGTTGCTGCAACAATGGAGCGTTTCGGCCGCGTGGATATCCTGATGAACAATGCCGGTACCGGTGCTGTCGGCCCCGCCGAAGAAATCACCGACGAGCAGTTCAAGCACGAAATGAACATCGACCTCTACGGCTCCTTCGTCTGCGCCCGTGAGTTCGGTAAGGAAATGATCAAGGCTGGATACGGCCGTATCATCAATATCGCTTCCATGTACGGTCTGGTGGGCAACCTCATCGTGGGTTCCGCTCCCTACCACGCTGCCAAGGGCGGTGTCGTGAACCTGACCCGCGCACTCGCCGCAGAATGGGGCAAGTACGGCATCACCGTGAACAGCATCTGCCCTGGTTACTTCTACACCGACCTGACCACCGCAACCCTCGATTCCGATTATTTCCAGGCAATTGCCAAGAACAACATCCCTCTCGGACGTTACGGCAAGCAGGGCGAACTCGACACCTGCGCCCTCTTCCTGGCATCTCCTGCCAGCACCTATGTCAACGGCCAGAACATCGCCGTGGACGGTGGCTACACCTGCATCTAATCAGTTGCTACATAACCCAAAAAGGCCGGAGCTCCTCAGCTCCGGCCTTTTTTGGCCTTTGGCCCTGGTTCTTTGAGAGGATAAAAAAAAGGCATCTCACTCGGAATGGGATGCCTAATGGTTTCTCTAGAAACGTCATAACCCAATGACATTGCAAAGATACAAATCAATCTTTAATTGTCAAGACTCTTTATTCGTGATAATAAAAGATTATCTATCCATGGCACCATGCCAAAATGATGCGGATAGCTTTCTTTTATTAATTATTATAGGGTTAGACGATTTTTGCATTCTTTGAAAAAATACTTCTACGTTTTGTGGTTTTTAATGCCTTACTTTGTCAGAGAAGAAATCCATTTATTTAATAACAGAACGTTTTTTACCATGAAAAGAATAATCGGAATAGGCGAAACAGTCTTTGATATCATTTTCAAGAACAATCAACCCCAGGCGGCTGTTCCTGGTGGCTCAACCTTCAATTCTATGATTTCGCTGGGAAGAACGGCAGCAAAAAGAGGGAGGGCCGAAGTTCTTATGATATCGGAGACTGGTAGTGATCAAGTCGGTGATATTATAGCGTCTTTTATGGAAGATAACGGTGTAAGTGTACAGGCTGTAACCAGGGCTCCAGGCACTCAGACACATATTTCACTAGCTTTCCTTGATGAAAATAACGATGCTCATTACGAATTCTACAAAGGCTGTAATAAAGCAAACCTGAATGTGTCAATAATTGAAAACTTTGACATTGGGAGAGACGATATTGTACTGTTCGGATCATTCTTCGCAATTAACCCGGATATCAGGGATTTCACCCGTACCTTGCTTATGAAGGCAAGGGCTGCAGGAGCAACAATCTATTATGACATAAACTTCCGCAAAAATTTCAGGAATGCCTTGCCCGAACTGATAAATAATATAGAAGAGAACTGTAAGTTAAGCGACTTTGTCAGAGGTTCGGTTGATGACTTTGACTGTTTATTTGACAACACTGACCCGGAATTTATATATAACGAAAAAATAAAGGATCTTTGTCCCAATCTCATCGTGACCAGAGGTGACAAGTCTACGGAATATTTCAGGTCTGATGGCCGACACTTTTCTTTCCCGATCGAACATATAGAAACTGTTTCCACAATTGGGGCCGGAGATAATTTTAACGCGGGATTCATCTATGGTTTGCTTGATGCAGACATCCGCCGTGAAGATTGCCATTGCCTTGAAGAAGCCATTCTTGCTCGTAGCATAAGCATGGCTATCCATTTCTCTTCAAATGTGTGCCGCAGTTTTAATAATTACGTGGACAATGATTTTAAGCCGGAAGACCTTTGTAAGTAAACAATAACTGGATGCATAAAGCGTATAAATATATCCTGTTGCTTTTTCCTGTCTTGTTCTCCATGCTTGGATGTAACAAGCAAGAGCATTATGTGATTGGTTTTTCTCAAAGCCTTGATGATGAATGGCGCTCCCGTATGAATGAAGAGATGCGTCAGGAGGCATTGCTCTATGATAACATAGAACTGAGGATAGCTGAATCTAACAATGACCCGCAAAAGCAGATTTCTGACATTGAACAATTCATTGAACAGAAAGTTGACGTTCTCATAGCTTCTCCTATGGAGTCGACAAAATTGATACCATCAATTGAGAAGGCGTATGAACTGGGTATTCCGGTAATATTGGTTGATCGAAAGGTTGATTCGGATAAGTATACCGCATATATCGGTGCCGATAACTACAATATTGGCAAATCTGTTGGATTGTATATTTGCCGGCACTTTCCAATGGGGGCCAATGTGGTTGAAATATCTGGAACCTTTGATTCCTCCCCAGCAGAAGAAAGGCATAATGGCTTTGTTGATGGAATCAAAGAAACACCTTGGATTCATCTGATTCAAACATCAGAAGCCGACTGGTTTAGCGAAAAAGCTTACGATTGCATGATTGACATTCTTAGAAAGCACAAGAATGTTGATGTCGTATATGCCCATAATGATCTAATGGCAAAAGGTGCATATCTGGCGGCTCGATCCATCAATATGGAGAAAAATATTTCTTTCATAGGAATCGATGCTCTTGACGGCCCGGATGGCGGTTCAACTTTTGTCCAGAACGGGGTGTTGATGGCATCCTTTATCTATCCTTCAGGAGGTGGGAAAGCTATTCAGGTGGCAATGGACATATTGTCTGGTAAACAAGTTCAGAAGATTAATCTTCTTCCTACTTCAGTGGTGGATAGTACAAATATTCAGTTGATGGCACTTCATAACACCTATGTAAGCGCCCAGAGACATATGGTCAACAATCTTGGTGATAAAGTAGGCGAGATGACTGAACAATACACACAACAACAATCGGCACTTCATCTTACCATTGTATCATTGATCGGTGCAATTCTTATCCTAGCAATTTTCATTGTCCTTTATAAGCAGCGTAATCTTATCAATCGGAGGCTGAAGACACAGAACGATACAATATCCAAGCATAATGAAATGCTGGAGAGAAAGCTGGATGAATTCATAGCGGCTATAAAGGACGATCAGAAAGAACGCTTGGATAGCAGCTTCTTGGCCGAATTTGACCAAATAATCTCCGAACAAATGAGTGACCCGGCACTGTCAGTAGACAGCATAAGCAGAACTATGGGCTTGAGCCGTGCCGGTTTGTATCGCAAACTGAAGGAAAGTGCAGGGTCTACACCTAACGATTATATTCGCTCAAGGAGGCTGGAACTGGCTCGTCGTATGTTATTGACAAGCGACTTGAGCATTAGTGAAATATGCT
>JAEEGJ010031281.1_pt1 | contig 10322 bp, 3 predicted proteins | sample 8958761 | NCBI WGS metagenome assembly JAEEGJ01 (sample SAMN16246546, study PRJNA631951) | gut metagenome | biome: gut microbiome; feature: rumen; material: RS-attached | host: Bos | place: Iran: Karaj | collected 2018-10 | reverse complement strand
TTCATGAAGAAACTTCTCAAGCCATGCCTGAACTGCAACATCTCTACCAATGTGGGGTCTGACTTCCTCAATCAATGCATCGTCTATTGCGATATTATACCTGCACATACGCCTAATCATTTATTTCCGAGTGCAAAAATACATAATTTCCCTCAAACCGCAACTGCAATCAGATTATTCCTTTTTCTGAGGCGTTTTTGCTCGCTTTGATGTAAGAACTAAGTATTATTCGAGTCAACCAAAGCCTTCATGTTTCGTACTTTTCACCACGAGATTCGTCACAAAAATCTTCCGCCGAATACTAAACAAATCTTTCCAAAAACGCAATTGCTTTTTCTCTATCCAGAATCTCATGCACTTTTTGATTCTCATAATTTCTAAGGCATCGATAGCATGAAGGAGAGCAATCACATTGTTGCAATGAATCAACAGCTCTTTCTATAACCTTCTTCAAAACGTCCCCGCTTTCGGAAGCCAAACGTCTTGAATGCCCCGCCCCTCCTGGGACAGCATCATAGATGATTATCTTATGATTCATCACACCGTTATATCTCTTATATGTCAAACACGCTTTTATGTCTCTTCTCTCAATATTAAACTCGTTTGCAAACGAATTGAGCAGTGCATACATCACTGACAACATTGTTGCATAATCTGATGTATCACATCCGAATGAGATTTTTGCCACATCGGTTTTAAATTCATGATGCAAACAATAACGGGAAAGAGAATTGCACGTGCATTTTCCTCTACCAAAAGGATTTTTATGTCCTTCATCATTTTTTTCTATTCGTATCACCCCAACTTTATAATCCTCAAACTTTTTCAGTTTGCTAATTTCATCGGCAGCAATGGAATATCCACATTTAGGACATACATAAAAGAAATCCGTAGATTTAACCACCAATGAATCGTTAGCCGTTGATTCAACATCAACACTAATTCCATTAAAATCATAATGATATGTGTTAATTGGAAAAGCAGTAGGGTCACCAATATAAATCGCTTCTGTCTTATATTTTCTTTCTTGTGTAGTCAACGGTACATCCTTTACATCTTCCTCTGCAATAAAGCCCGCTCTCGGTTCAATACTTTTGTAAAAATTCTGAGCTTTCAAAATTGAGCCACAAATCATACACGGTTTCCCTTCTGATTTACTAACCGGCAATTTGGAGAAATTAATATTTTTACAATCAGGACATTCAGCTATATAACCTGTCTCAAAATCGCTCAACTCGCTTTTATTAACAACAGGTTTCCTAATGTATCTACTTGTATATAAACCACCGTCAGCAACAACTTCAGAAGAAGGTGCATATTCAGCAATAGCGACTGAAAGATCCCGACTAAGATTCAACGATTTCAACCTTTCTGAAGAAATATTTTGAGACAATTCCACTGAATCAATTGGGAAGCCATATTTTGGCAATATATTACCCCTAACAAGAAAATCTATCAAATCATTTTTCTCATACCTATCCAGTTTGCGTTTAAAAACAAAAGCCGTTTCATTGTCCCCTGCTTTCATGGCCTTGGAATATTCTTTTCGCAAATAATCAATATTGTTCTCGTAATCACTAACATATTTTGCAAAAATGCCATTGCTGCCACAAAACTGTTCCAGCCATTCAAAACTTTCAATGTATTTATTCCTTAAATCTGAGCCTATTCCTGTTATAGAATCTTTCAGTATTTTTGTCAATTCAACGGGTTCGGATTTTAACCAATCAACGAAACCACAATATCCTTTATCATTGATAAATGCTTTGGCTTTGTTTCCATCATACAAGTCTGGATTCATTTTCAAATATAAGCTCAAAGCTATTGCATACACATGTCGCCGCAGAATTTTCTCGTTATCCAAGATAAAACTCGGTGGGGTTATGATTCCATTAATCATGTCTTTAGGTCTGTCAAAGAAAGTAAAATCATGCGAACTCAACCTTGCAAATGTCAATGCAAAAGCAGCTGCATCTATACTTCGACCAGCTCGACCGACTCGTTGGGCATAATTAGATGGCAAAGGAGGTATGTTACGCAAGAAAACCGTTTCCAAATCTCCAACATCAACACCCATCTCAAAAGTAGTTGAACATGATAAGGCATTAATCTCTTTTCTTATAAACTGTTGTTGATAATCTAATGCGTCTTTCTTTTCCAGTTGTGCAGTATGTTCTTTTACAAACAATGGGGCAACCTTACTACTACCATATAACATTGCATAATAATTTCCACAGCAAAACTCCTCGGAATCCAGTCTTTCAAGTTTTCCATTACATCCGATTTGAATACAATCATCGCCAATGTTAAACTGAGTAACTTTCCCACATTTATTACATTTCCACAGCAACGCATTTCTTCCAAACTTTACTCTAAAGAAACTTGCTGGTACCGCAAAACCTTTTCCTTTCATCGGGCGAAGCTTATATGAATTATCATCCCCAGTCAAATATTCCCAAAACATTTCCAAAAAATCGACCGCTTCTTTTTCATTTACCGACAAGACCCTTTTTGTGATTTCCAACTTATTCGAATGATAATACCTCTGCTCGCCATTCTTCAAATTATAAGGAGTTGGCATAAATCCTTGAGACCCATACAAATCTGATTCTCTATATTTTGTGATAACTTTTTGGTTTGGAGTAAAGAAAAGGTATTCCCTATCACTATCATTGATATCCGTAGGATTATCCGTTATTATTGCACCAGATCGCACAATCTCAAATGCAAGGTAATTGAGATAATTCTTTGCGTTATCCTTCGAAACGCCATAATTATCAACTACTGCATTGATGATGTCATCATTATTTCCTAAATACTCAAATGAGATTTTTCCTAATGAGACCAAAGATGTATCACGGTTACAATTGTACAATTCGTTTAATACGGCCACCCATGCATTTCGGCGGTTATCAACCATAGATGACTCCGCATTGTCAGAATTACTATGCCTAAAAAGCCTCAGAGACGAGAAATAATTCTCCAATAGCTGGACAAACTCACCAACATTTACGCCATTAGGATACCTTTGTTCGTTTTCAGACACGACATTCCAAATCCCCCTTCTTCTCAAAAACTCTTTATATGAATCCGTCAGAAAGCACGCGAACTTCGCTGCACCTTGCCGACTATCAGAAAAAACCAAAAATTGGCTACCAGTTTTTGACTTGTTTTTCTTTTTTGACGTATTGGCTTTTGAAAAAATATTTCTTTTCTGTTCCTTTTGATTCTCAGATTCTTCAAAAACATAAATATATTCAGGAATCTGCTCATACAGTGCTGTTGCGATAACACCAGTGGCGGCATCGTATCCTAAATTAAAGCGCCGAAGTCTTCCTCCACAATTCAAGCAATTTTCATCCTTCAATTCAGACAATCGAATTATTTGTGTGTTGCCGCAAGTACACCAATTATTATGCGCTTCATCCGACGGGACAATTGCTCCACATGACTTACACAAGCAATAATCCACCTCTTTCTTGTCTGTTTCATCTTCACCATGAAAACGCACCTGAAAATAATGCCTGTCTTCCAATGAATTTGAACGGACCAACTTATTCCCTACGATCCGACCAACTATTGCAATTTCTCCACAATCTTCACAAACCGCAACCTCAAACATTTTCACATATTCTCCAAACTTCATTGGGTATTCATCTTTTCGCACCAAAGACAAACTCTCTGGATAATCAGGCGCCAAATAACAGCCATCCAAAGCCTTCAAAAAATAGTGGTATCTAATGTCAATTAGCGGCTTACCGTTTTTTCTTGCTTTTGCACATAAAGAGACAAACCGTACAGCCTCAGATTTAGTTATTTCGAGCAAATCAGAAAAATCATCTAGTTTCAGCAGATGTCCCTTTTTTCTCATTCTTGAATAAAACTGGGACGAAGAAATCAAATCGTACAGGATTTCTGGTTCTTTATCATGAGAATAACTTACATTGATGCCATAGTTCTTCAAAACATCCTCAAAGAAAAGCTCTTCATTTGCCAAATCTGAAAATAGTGTAATCGGATATCGGATTATTGCATCCGATTTCACAGAGTTATCCCTATCCGCAGTAATAATGTTTTCAACATCAAACTTGCAGCCCGTCAAACGGCTTGCAAAATCAACAACTTTTTTATTACTATTTGAACTCCCGTCACCAAGCGTCGCAGATGTCAAAATGAATTGAGGCTCCCTTTCACCATTAATTCTTCCCTTCAATCTTCCCATCAAAAATGATGTTTCAATTCCAGTTGCACCAGCATAAACATGAGCCTCATCCAAAACGACAAACTTAAAATTTGAATTGCTAAAAATGGAATCATCGCCAGGTCTGAAAAGCATGTGTTCCAACATGGCATAATTCGTGAACAAAATATGAGGCGGTCTCTTCTTCATTTCATCCCTTGAGACTTCTTCGTTTCTTAGTCTCGTTTTCAATTCAGGATACTTTTCATTGGCATACATAGCCTCGTATAGTTTAATGGCATCTTTCTCCTTATTCTCCGTCCCTCCATTATACACCCCAAATCGAATGTCAGGATAATACATCAAGATTTCTCTCAGACCCTTTATTTGGTCGTTTGCCAGCGCATTCATAGGATATATGAAAATGGCTCTGACACCATCACATAGCTTTCCCTCCTCTTTTTCTCTCAACAACTCATTAATCACCGGAATCAAAAAGCAGTTTGTCTTTCCACTACCCGTACCTGTGGACACGACAACATTATTACCAGCAACAATTCTTTCAACCGCTTTTTGTTGATGTAAATACAGCGGTCTGTCAACAGGCAATTTTTTCTTATATGAGCTTGGCTTCCCACTTTCTAATACTCTGAAAAGTGGCGATAAGACACCTTTTTCAATTAACTGCTCTATCGAACATCCTGACTTAAAGGAATCCTTCATTTCAACAAACGGTCCATTCGAAACCGTTTTGTCTAATTCTTCAACCAATTTCTCCTGTAACTTTTGATTGCGAAAATGAAATGTCGTGCTAATATAGCCGATATACTCTTTCTTGATTTCATCCGCAGCCTTTGCTGGATTAAACATAATTATCCTCCTTGAATTTATACAAGTTTATCACAATGAATCTTTCTAACACGCTACTACCAGGATTCTTGGCATTTATATTACAAATACACCCTTCCTTTTTATCAAAAATCAATTCACCTAGAAAATCACAGTCGTCATCAATATTATAGCCTGCCAATAGCCATAATGTATTATTGCTTCTCAATTCTATTCTGACGGGATTGATTTTTTCTACCACACCTCTTTCATTGGTCAAGTTCAAATCATCTATGTCTTTAAGCTTACCTCCTCTTTCAACCATGAGTTTTCCTAGATAATAATGACAGACTCCTTCTTCTTCCTCCTTTTGAAAATACACAAGATTTGTTATCAAGTAATTCTTGTTTAATAACTCCCACGTGGAAGTCTCAGTTCTAAAAGAAGGGCTAATGGATATTATTCTAATATACTTATTCTTAAACCGAAACTGCTCAGGATACCCTACAATCAAATCGCCTTCATATAATACTAAATGTGTTTCTTTGGCAAAGATGTTCTTATTCTTTGCTTTCACAATGGCCCTATACTTATCCTCTCTGAGATTATCAAACAACACACGATCAAGCCCATTTGTTTCTACTATATTATTTCCAATTTCAACAAGAAACAATCTATTCTTTTCTCCAATAAATGTTTCTTCAACACGCCAATACACCTTCCCGTCGTTATAAAACAAAGGGTTATCAACAAAGTGCTCAACCATACTAATCTTAAACAATATAAGCTCTTTATAGATATTATCCGAAATAGCAACCACCACATTAGAGCCATCTGCTTTAGCATATATTGTCCTTCCTAACTCATATCTTCCAAAATGATTTCTTTGTAATTCTACCCTATTAACAAACAACTTAAGTTTATTTTCATCCAATGGATAATCTAATTCTAATAAATCACCATTAGTAACGATTTCTTTACACCATTTCTCTCCTAGGATGGGGCCTGTATGCCATTCTTTTTCACCAATTCGCCATCTAAATTGAGGTATTTTTATTTCCAACAAACCTTCATTATAGGCATAATACACTTCATCATCTTGGCTTGACCATGTCAACTCGTCCTTAATACCATCATGACAAATCGAAACCTTTCGAACCATTTCTCCATAGTAATATGGCTTATTAAAATGTATCTCAAAATCATGGAATACTATCACATCCTCTCTCAGAATTGACTCTTCCTTACTATACGAAAACAAAGCAACTATTATGGGCCTTGATATTGGAATGATCTTCTGCAGATTAAACTGATAGTAATCATCAAAATCTACTTTACTTAAATCTGACAACTTGTACACATTGTCATCAACTCTCAATTCCAATGCCTTTAGGTTATGCTCTTTCGGAACAACGAGCGACATGTTACTATTGAATACATTATAGACAGTTTTATCATTTCTCCAATCTACATCAGCAATATTCCCTACAAGACACACTTTCTTCCCAAAATATGATGTCTTCCTCTTATCAACAAACACAATCTGTCTATAATTTCCAGATAACATTTCTCCAACCCGAGGATAAATATTATACAAATGACGGCTATATCCATGACATTCATCGGGAGTTTTGATTTTATCAATATCCAAGGCGAACACAAAGTAATTCGATGGTGTCAAAGTATTACTATAAACCTCATTTTCATCCTCAAACAAAACAAACTCTCTATTTAACGATTCTTTTGAATCATAAATTACTGCATCATCTTCCTTTACCCAAACCCTAATATTCACAGAGGACGAGTTTTCTAACAATTGGTTCAAATCCAATTCGATTTGCTTAGTTGTAGTTACCAACTCTCCTCGTTTTGTTCTCATCTCTTCACGATAGACCTCTACCCCTCCTGCCTCAACAAATAGCATCATCGTTCCATAATCATCATCCAATCGAATTGGAGGGATACATATTGCAACATCTCTATCATTTCTTCTATACCTTACTATTATGTTATCTTTTGTTACCGCTGAAGCCCGCTTGCCTTTGCCCCCTTCAACTAATCTCTTTTCATTCTCAAAGCGAGACCTCCACCAATTCAAAACACATCTATCGACCCATGTTTTTTCCTTAACAATTTCCTTATAATAGAGTTTGTTGATCGAATACAATGTATCTATTATAAACTTTTCAAAATCATCTTGTAAATCTGGATGAATAGCAAAAGAACGCAATCCTATTTTAATCGAATAAACAGATGAGCCTATTGAGACCACTTTATCCTCCCCTTGACCTTCCAAAACGGATCTCAATTGCTCTGCAATAATTTCTCCAATCCATTCATCATCAACAGTAAAACCATAATCCAAATCTTTTTTAAAAACGCTGTAGCACAATTCAAAAAAAGAGCACAAGCTACTATGCGGAGCAAAGGCATGCATCATAACAGTTGCATAATACTTTTGTCCAGTTTGAACAACCGGTATATCCAACCTGTTTATTATCTTAATAAAATCATTTCGGATTTTTTGAATATTTTGATCAACTTCATTCCATCCAAAAAGCGTTTTATACACATAATACCAAAAACCGCTATCTATATCACCAACTGAATCTGAACTTTTCCATCTTCTTGCAATTTCTACTAATGTAATAAAAACAAGTGAATCGTCTTTCCGACTGTAATACTTGTATCCTTTAAACAAATCGCTCACATAATCAAGCATTTCTGAATAATCATCTTCAGAAAACACAACATTGGTATTTCCAACCAGAGTCCATTTCGTCGATGCTAATTGGACACAACTATTACATCTTTCCAACAATTCGTTTGTCATATGTCGTTCCTTATACCCCTTAAAACATTATGTTCTTATTTTTCTACCTATTCTGTTTTTCCTTCTTTCAACCCCAACACATCCTTCGCATTCAAAGAAGTTACCACAGTTTCCCAAATTTTGGCTTCCAATTCCATTCGGGAGTCCCAAATGCACGGATTTTCTTCTCTTAAAATAGTTCCATATTATTTCTCCTTCCAACCCGCAAAAATAATCAATTTACCTCTATTTCCTACATTCTTCTTTGATAATCTTCGACAGCATTTTGAGGAAACTTAATAAAAAAGCCAAGAAGCACTTTCGCACTCCTTGGCTTTTCTTTTGAACTGGCAAAGGCTTTTAATTCCTGAATATCAGTCCCTCGCCATTCACATCCACGATGATTGTCTTGGTCTTATCAACCGAATCGGCCAATATCATCTTCGACAGCGAGTTAAGCAACTCACGCTGCATCATACGCTTCACAGGACGCGCACCATACTGCGGATTGTAGCTCTGCTTTGCGATAAAGTCGACGGCGGCATCGGTGATGTCAATGCGGATGTCGTTGGCGGCCAGCATCTTCTGCACGCTACGGAACTGCATCCTCACGATGTCGGCAATCTGACTCTCGTCCAAAGGCTTGAACATGATGATGTCGTCGACACGGTTCAAGAACTCCGGCCGCATGAACTGCTTCAGCTGCTCCATCACCTCGTTGCGCGTCTTCTCGAAGACTTCCTCAGCGTTGCTGTCGGTCAAGTGGGCGAAGTTGTCCTGGATGACGTTAGCACCGATGTTGGAGGTCATAATGACGATGGTGTTTTTGAAGTCCACCGTACGTCCCTTGTTGTCGGTCAGACGGCCGTCGTCAAGCACCTGCAAGAGGATGTTGAACACGTCGGGGTGAGCTTTCTCGATTTCATCCAGCAGGATGACGGAATACGGCTTACGACGCACAGCCTCGGTCAGCTGGCCACTCTCTTCGTAGCCCACATATCCTGGAGGCGCTCCGATAAGTCGTGACACCGTGTGACGCTCCTGGTACTCCGACATGTCGATACGCACCATGGCGTTCTCGTCGTCGAACAGGAACTCGGCCAAGGCCTTGGCCAGCTCGGTCTTACCCACGCCCGTGGTACCCATGAAGATGAAGGAACCGATAGGACGTTTGGCGTCCTGCAGGCCCGCACGGCTACGACGGATAGCGTCGCTGACGGCGGTGATGGCCTCGTCTTGACCCACCACACGCTTGTGCAGCTCGTCTTCGAGGTGCAAGAGCTTCTCGCGTTCGCTCTGCATCATCTTGTTGACCGGAATGCCCGTCCAACGCGACACAATCTCGGCCACGTCGTCGGCACCCACTTCCTCGTCCACCAGCGGATGGTCGCCTTGTGCCGCATTCAAGTCAGCCTTGGCCTTTTCAATGGCAGCCTCCGCCTCGCGAATCTTGCCGTAACGCAGCTCAGCCACACGACCATAGTCGCCGTCACGCTCAGCCACCTCGGCTTGATGCTTATAGGTCTCTATGTTGCTCTTTTCCTTCTGGATGAGTTCCACGTAGTTACGCTCAGTCTCCCACTTGGCCTTGATAGCGGAGCGCTTGTCGTTGAGTTCGGCAATCTCCTTCCCTATCTCCTCCACCTTCTTAGTGTCGTTCTCACGCTTAATGGCCTCACGCTCGATCTCCAACTGACGGATGGCACGTTCCACGTCTTCCAGTTCCTCAGGCATCGAGTCGATTTGCAGCCTCAGACGCGAGGCGGCTTCGTCAATCAGGTCGATGGCCTTATCGGGCAGGAAACGGTCGCTGATGTAACGCACTGACAGCTGCACGGCCGAGATGATGGCCTCGTCCAAGATACGAATGTGGTGATGGGTCTCGTAACGTTCCTTCAAGCCACGGAGGATGCTGATGGCCGAAGCCTCGTCAGGTTCATCCACCAAAACCTTTTGGAAACGACGTTCCAGTGCCTTGTCCTTCTCGAAATACTGTTGGTATTCCTTCAGGGTGGTGGCACCGATGGCACGCAGCTCGCCACGCGACAGGGCTGGCTTCAAGATGTTGGCCGCGTCCATGGCGCCTTCACCGCCGCCTGCGCCAACCAAGGTATGAATCTCATCGATGAACAGGATGACCTCGCCGTCGCTGTCCACGACCTCCTTGACAACGTTCTTCAGACGTTCCTCAAACTCGCCCTTATATTTGGCACCAGCAAGCAAGGCACCCATGTCCAAGCTGAACACGGTCTTACTCTTCAGGTTTTCCGGCACGTCACGGTTGACAATACGTTGGGCCAAGCCCTCCACGATGGCGGTCTTACCCACGCCCGGCTCACCTATTAATATAGGGTTGTTCTTGGTGCGTCGGCTCAGGATCTGCAGCACACGACGGATCTCCTCATCACGGCCAATCACGGGGTCGAGTTTGCCTTCACGCGCCAAGTCGTTCAGGTTTTTGGCGAAACGGTTCAGTGAGTCGTAGTTCTGTTCGGCGTCCTG
>JAEEGJ010031277.1_pt1 | contig 10324 bp, 7 predicted proteins | sample 8958761 | NCBI WGS metagenome assembly JAEEGJ01 (sample SAMN16246546, study PRJNA631951) | gut metagenome | biome: gut microbiome; feature: rumen; material: RS-attached | host: Bos | place: Iran: Karaj | collected 2018-10 | reverse complement strand
CACCAACCTCACCAATATCAATGTAGTGAAGCCTTCGCAAATCAGGCAAATCAACCAATAAAACCTGATTTGCCCCAAAACAAGGATTTTTGTGGGTGTGGTTTATGTCTATTTTTGGCAAATAGATTATTCTTTCTAAATTTGCAACCCAAATAAACGAAAATATGAAGAAACTATTACTCCCCATCTTTACATTATTCCTTATCGTGACCGTTTCAGCGCAAGATGTAAAGCAAGCCCGCACCATCATGGAACAGGTGCAGGCAGCCTCCAATCGTTATCTTTTTGCCTCCGCCTCGGCAGATTCGTTGGACCAGGCCAAAGCTAATGCCGTACTGCAATTGGCCAGTCAAATTATGACAGAGGTGAAGGTGTATTCCAACTACGACCTCAGCCACCGCCTCGAAAACGGCAACTTGGACGAGACCGTGCTATACAAGCAAGTATCGGAGACGTTTACCAATGTACGCCTCACTGATTATCAGACGCTTGTGGTAGGCAAACCCGACAAGAGGAACAAAGAGTACACGGTCTTTGTCTACATCGACAAAACCAAGGTCAAGGAGATTTATCAAGAGATTGAGGAACGTGAACGAGAGGCACAGGAGGAAAGGCTAAAAGAATTGACCACTAATGTGCGCCATTACTATTCTGAGGGCTGTAAGGCAGTGAAGGATGTCAGATTGGGTGATGCCTTGAAATACTGGTATTGGAGCTATGCGCTCAGCCTCGGCACGAATGTCACCATTGAGCAAGGGGGGAGGGCAGAACCCGCCGCACGCCTCGTCGAAACCCAAATCGAAAAGCTGTTGAATGCCATCCGCATCACTGCCATCGCCTATCAGCAGGAGCCCATCAATGACTTCCAGAACAAGTATAAGGTGACTCTGAATATTGAATATGTCGATAAGAGCGTGGCTAAAAAGGTGACCAACCTCGACTACAAATACAACGACGGCATCACTTCCGACCAGGGTGGTCCCCGCGTTAGAGATGGTGTGGGTACCTTGGATTTGCAGTACGAGGACATCAACGAGGTCGATTTCTATGTCATTTACAGATACGACGATAGCGAGACACCTGAGGATATTCGGGAAATCATCAAATCGAAAGCCAACAAGACTTTTACTGCGGCCACCAAGCGTGTGACTATCCCCGATGCCCTTCGCCATAGCACCGTCGTGCCTGTGGTGGAGTCGGCTGAGGAGTTGGAACTCGTTGATGCCCTTGCTGCGGAGTCTGTCGACAGCAACAGCAAATTTGAATCCGTGGCTCACGACCATGAGGAGATGCTGAAACGCATCGAAGCCATCGAAGCGGCTATCAGAAACAAGGAATATAGTTCGGTAAAAGACTATTTCACTGACGAGGGTTATGAATGTTTCAACAAACTCGTCAAGTATGGCAAGGCTACCATCATCGGCAAGCCGCAATACCGTTTTTTGGATTTCGGTCCCATCACCTTGTGCCGGAGCATCACCATGCAGTTCAACTTCCTGAACAACAGAAAGCAATTTATAGAGGATGTCACCTTCCGCTTCAATGCGGACAACTTGGTTGAGTCGTTGGCTTTCACCCTGTCGGATGTGGCCGAGAGCGACATTTTGGGCAAGGGTAACTGGGACCGCGACTCGCGTTTGCTGTTGATGACTTTTCTTGAAGACTATCAGACCGCCTACGCCTTAGGAAGAATCGATTATCTGGAACGTATTTTTTCCGAACAAGCCTTGATAATCGTCGGTAACAAGTTGTTTCAGCGCAAAATGGACAACGATCGCATCATCATCACGGAGAGCGTGAAATACGACACCTTGTCGAAAACACAGTATATGAGACGTTTGCGCGAACATTTCGGAAGAAAGAAATACATCAACCTGAACTTCACTGATACCGATTTCGAGCGTTCTTCCAATGGAAAAAACTTCTACGGTATCCGCGTCAGGCAAGAGTATTTCTCTGATACATACGGTGATGTGGGCTATCTATTTCTGTTGGTCGACCTGCGTTTCGATGAGCCCATCATCCATGTGAGGGCATGGCAGAACGACAAATTACCGATGGAGGACTTGTTCGACTTGTCGGATGTGTATTGATGGATAGACATTATTTTTGCCAAAAATTTGTCTTTACCGTTTCTATTTGTATATTTGCACCGTGAAATTTGTGTAATAAATAATGGGTGATAGAATAATGGCACAAAAATTGTTTTTAAGCGGACTAATTATTTGAAGTCAGATACTCTATACGGCAAATCAAACAATAATCAAATCATAATTAATCAAAAAAAGAAAGGAAAAGTAAAATGAAAAAGTTAGGAATGTTTTTACTGTTCGTGGTCACTATGGCCATTGCCATGCCAAGTAACTCTTACGCACAACTTGACAAAAAACAGCTGAAACAAATCGAGAAGGCCGCCAAGAAGGATGCCAAACAGTTGGCGAAAGAGGGCTGGAAAGTGGCTCCAGGTAATCCCTCGATGGAGCTTCAACTCATCGATTCGTACAAAATGCAGTACCAAAGAGACGAATTCGGCTACGACAAGTTCATCCAAGGTGAGGCCATGACCGTGGGTCAGATGTATGATGCCGCTTTGTTCCAGGCACAAAACCTGTCGAAGATGGATTTGGCTGGCAAGATGGAGACGCGCGTGATTCAAATCATTGATAACAAGTTGGCCAATAAGGAAATCACAAGAGACGAAGCCACTTCTTTGGCTACCAGTGTCAGCGCAGGCAAAAATCTTGTTGCCCAAAAGTTAGGTCAGGTGATTACCCCTGTGAAGTTGTATCGCGACCTTCCCAATGGCAATATCGAAGTTCGTGTCATCGTCTATTACAGCCAGGCGTTGGCCATGAGAGCCGCCAAGGAAGCTTTGAGGGGTGAATTGGAAAAGGATGCCAGCGAGCTTGCCGGAAAAGTGGACGATATTATCGGATTCTAAAGCAATACGCTGAGTATGAACAGAGTGGTATTGCTTGTTGTAGCAATTGTATTCCCTCTGATGTCTTTCGCTCAAAAGGAGCGTCAGGTGTCGGGGGAATACACTTATTATGCGCCTTTGAACGTGGCTCCCAATGTGGCAAGGGAAACCGCGATTGAGAAGGCTAAAATCCAGGCTTTGGCCGACGCTTTTGGCACATTGATTGACATGCACAGCACCAGCGTGATACAGAACGACAATGGTAAGTCGAATTCCAACTTCTTGTCGTTGGGCGAAAGCACGGTGAAAGGCGAATGGCTTGGCGACACAAAGGAGCCTGAAGTGCAATTGAACTTTGCAGAGGAGTTTATGATTGTGAACGCCAAAGTGTGGGGACGCGCCAGAGAAATTGCTTCAGCGCGTATCGACATTAATGCCAAATTGCTGAAAAAAAAAGATAGTAATTACGACGAAGACCGGTTCCGTCATGGCGAAAACATTTACCTTTCGTTCAGGTCGCCTGCCAAGGGCTATCTGGCTGTTTATCTGATGGATGAGGAAGGCGATGCCTATTGTCTTTTGCCTTACGAGGAGGACGAAGATGGACAATTCATGGTGAAGGCCAACAAGTCGTATCTGCTGTTTTCGGAGAATGATGCCGAAAAAGGCGAGGTCTGCGAAGAATATGTGCTGACTTGCGCAAAGGGAGACCTCGTTCAGAACATGGTCTATGTCATTTTTTCTCCCAACAAATTCACCAAAGCCAATGATGACGAATCATATAAGGTGGTGGATGTGAATGGTAAACTCGAAAGTTTGCCACGACAGCTTCCCTTCTCCGAATTCCAGAAATGGCTGCTGAAGTGCCGTCGTGCCGACAAGGACATGCAGGTTTTAATCAAGCCTGTTTCTATCGTAAAAAATTGACAATCAGATTAAATAATCTAAAACGATGAAAAACTACAAACTAATTATAGCTGTTTTTGCTCTTGTTGCGTTTGCAAGCTGCAAAAAGGATAAAGATGTCAACATCACAACCTTTAAAGTGACAAAGGAAAAGATTGTCGCCGATGCCTTGTCGGTCCGCATGGAAGGCACATACGAGTATGGTGGCAGAATCAACAGCATCGAAGTGAAAATCGGCCAAAAGGCGGATTTGTCGGATGCTGAAAACTACAGGACGGTTTTGGTCGATGACCAATTCAACGTTACCATCATGGGGCTTCAGCCTGTGGTCGATTACTATTATTGCTATGAAGTTGATTATGGTGCTTCGTCCACATACAAGACCAATGTGAATACGTTTGCAACGGAAGATTTCCAATTGCCTGTTGTGAAGACCGAGGAAGTGGATGACGTTCAGACCAGTATGGCTCATGGTCATGGTGAGGTGACGAGCGATGGCGGTGGCGACCCAGTGACGGTGCGCGGCTTATGCTGGGGCTTGAGGCATGACCCGACCATCGGTGACTTTTATGTCTACGCTGGAACAGGTACGGGTGCTTTCGACTGTGTGATGAGCGAGTTGCAAGCTGACCAAACCTATTATGTGCGTGCCTTTGCCGGTAATAGCAAGGGTATTGCATACGGTAATGAAGTCAGCTTTACGACAAAGCCTATGGGAGCACTTCCCACCGTGTCCATTGAGGAAATCACACCTGTGGGTACTGGCTCGTTTTCCGTCACTGCAACCGTTGCTGAACAAGGTGCCAGTGCAGTGATTGTCAGAGGTATCTGCTGGAATACGACTCCCACTCCTGTCATGAACGACTACCATGAAAGCTGTGGCGACGGCTTAGGCTCATTCGCACGCAACATCACGGGTTTGGCCTCAAATACCAAGTATTACGTACGTGCCTACGCAGTGAACGGTCATGGTGTGGCATACAGTAATGAGGTCACCGTTACTTTAGAGTCGGAAGTGACACTACCTACCGTGTTGACAAAAGATGTCATGAGCATTATGGATGACATGGCCACCGGTGGCGGCATTGTTGTGGATGACGGTGGGGCTGTGGTCACCGAAAGAGGCATCTGCTGGGGCACCAACCACAATCCGACGGTTGATGATACGCATCTCGCCAGCGGTTCGGGCGTGGGCGTATTCTCATGCCATATAACGGGTTTGGAACAAAATGTCACGTATTATGTGCGTGCATACGCGGTCAATGCCAAGGGCATAGCTTACGGTGGCGAAGTGTCGTTTATCATCGCTGCAAAAAAGTGATATGTATTATTTAACTAATTGATTCCCATTATGAAAAAGTATAGTATTTTATCAGTTTTCCTTTTTGCCCTGTTGGCCGTTACGGTTTCCTGTAAGAAAGACGCTGAGGTTAACAAGGACACGTTCAAAATAGAGAACGAAAAGGTTGAAACCACAACGCAGTCGGTGAATATTACAGGCACTTACGCTTATTCCGGAACGATAGACGGCATCACCTTGGAATTGGGCCGTCAAGCCGATTTGATGGATAGCGATGCCCATCGTGCTCTGATTGAGGGCACCGATTTCAGCGTTGAGGTGAAAAACCTCCGCACGAATACGAAATATTACTACCGCTATGCGGTGGAATACGGCGGAAAGTTACCTTACCGAACGGAGATAAAGACTTTCACTACGGAAGAGTACAAACTGCCGGAGGTGCAGACGAAAGAAGTGGTTTCGGTTGGTGTGAACCGTGCCGAGATGAGCGGCAACGTGTCAGACAACGGCGGCGGCGATCCGGTGACGCTTCGCGGTATCTGCTGGAGTATGAACCACAATCCGAATGTGGGCGACGAATACGCTAACGCTGGTGAGGGCAACGGTCCTTTCACTTGTGAGTTGACCAACCTACAGCCGGAAAAGACCTATTATGCACGCGCTTTTGCCGGCAACAGCAAGGGCGTTTCATACGGTGAGGAGCTGACATTTGTGACCATGGCAGTAGGAAGTTTGCCCGAAGTGCATACTATAGGCATCACGGACAACGCGATGCTTCAGGCAACGGTGACTGGAGAAGTGACGAGCGAGGGTGCAAGTGCCGTTTTGGAGCATGGCGTGTGTTATGGTAAGGAGCACTTTCCCACGACGAGCGGTCTTCATGTGACCGCAGGCGCAGGTGCAGGCGTATACACTTGCCAACTGATGAATCTTGAAGGAAACGCCACCTATTATGTTCGTGCGTATGCCATCAACAGCTTGGGAGTTTCATACGGCGCAGAAATGAGTTTCGTTGCCATGTCGGAAACCACGGTACCCATAGTGACCACCGATATGGTGAGCAACATCACCTTGTCGTCGGCGACAGGCCATGGTACGGTGGTGAGCGACGGTGGCGCGGCTGTGATGCGTCGTGGCCTGTGCTGGAGCATCGAGCATAACCCAACCGTAGCGGACGTTCATGTGGACTGTGGCAATGGGGTAGGAGAGTTCAGTGGCTTGCTGCCTCATCTTGCAAACTTGACGACTTACTATGTGCGTGCATACGCTGAAAACACCATCGGAATGGCATACGGCGAGGAAGTGAGCTTCACTGTGGGGCAGGGAGGTCCTGCTTTACCAGATGTGATGACGTTTGAGGTAATAATGGATATCACCCAGACTTCATCTGTAGGTAGTGGAGGAGTCATAGGTGATGGCGGTGCGACAGTGATGGAGCGCGGCCTGTGTTGGAGCATTAACCATAATCCCACTATTGACAACAGCCATGTCGACAGCGGCACTGGGTCAGGCAACTACACCATACAAATGACTGACTTGGAACCCTATACGACCTATTATGTGCGTGCCTATGCAACCAACAGTGCCGGAACTGCATACGGTAATGAGGTGAGCTTTGAAACCTTGCAGATTGAAGGTCTACCGATGGTGAAGATATTCAACGTCCACGACATTACAAAGGTCTCAGCCATTGGTATGGGTTATGTGTTGGAGGAAGGTTATTCCGCAGTGTCAGAAAAGGGTCTTTGCTGGAGCACGAGTCACAGACCGACATTGGACGACTACTTTGCTCCTGGAGGCCAAGGAAGCGAATCCTTTGAAGTGGAAATGAATAATCTTACTCCAGGAACGACGTACTATGTCCGTGCATACGCAACCAATGGATTTGGAACGGGTTATAGCAGTATTGAAATCAGTTTCACTACTAGCAGCTTTAATATCGCAGGTGACTGGTTATGCACGATATATAATAATGATGGTTCACCATACGCCGAAAATGTATTGGTTACATTGAATGAGGATGGTACCGCCAATTGTTTTGACTATTCCACCACATCGGGCCAATACTTGGTAAATAGCAATGGAACCATTACTATTTCATTACCTTATTCTGTTGCTGGATTAATTGGTACGGTGGAATTGAATGGAGAAATTGATGATTTGAATAATCCTATGAGAATTACAGGAGTGTATAACTTGGATTCCAATGGAATTCACATAGATGGTCCTCTTCAGTTTGAGATGGAGAGAAATACAAAGAAAAGATAATTAATAAAATACTAATCAGATGAAAAAATCAATTTTGTTATTAGGTTTGGCTCTAATGGGAGCCGTGGGCATGGCCCAAACCGTCGACGTGGAGTCGGAAACCTACAGTTTCAGCGTCGGCAACATCAAGGACAAAGTAAGACTCTCGGATGTCGATTTGAACGTTCCGCAGACGAAAGTCATCAATGACAACACTTTTTGTGTGATTTTCGCCAACGAAAAGTACCAAAAAGAACAAAAAGTGCCTTTTGCCGCCCATGACGGCGAGGTGTTCAAGGAGTATTGCATCAAGACGTTGGGTATTCCAGAGAAAAACATTCATTTTCAGGCTAATGCTACTCTTAACAACATGAAGCACGAGGTGGAATGGCTGAAAAACACCCTCACTGCCCACAAAGGTGAGGCCAAAGGCATCGTGTATTATTCGGGACACGGTATGCCCAGTGAAGCCAGTCTGAATTCCTATCTGCTTCCTGTCGACGGTTATTCCTCTGACCCCACATCAGGCTACAACTTGGACAAAATGTATTCCGACCTCGGTAGCACCGACGCGGCTTCGGTGACCTATTTCATCGATGCCTGTTTCAGCGGTGCCAACCGTAGCGGCGACATGATGGAGCAAAACCGTGGCGTTGCTATCAAGTCGAAAGGTGGACAACTGAAAGGAAATTCCGTTGTGTTCTCCGCAGCCCAAGGCGATGAAACGGCATACGCCTATCAGGACAAGTCGCACGGCATGTTCACCTATTTCCTGCTGAAGAAACTACAGGAGACCAAAGGCAATGTCAGCTATGGTGAGCTTTCCGATTTTATCAACGAGAAGGTATCACGTTTGTCGTTGGTGGAAAACTCGAAGAGTCAGACTCCTCTTACCACCTCAACGATGGGTGATTGGAAAAAAATGAAATTCAATAAATGATGATAGCCATGAAAAAACATACGATTCTGACCGCTATTCTGATAGCGTTTTCCGCTTTTGCGGCTATGGCACAACAACCACAGATTGTCAATGTGTCACAAAAAGAGAATTCCATCGTTGTGGAATACGACCTGCCCTCAGCAGCTGATTTCGTGCGCCTTTACGTCTCCATTGATGGTGGCGAGTATCGCGGCCCTTTGACGGAAGTCAGCGGCGAGCTCAACAATGTGCCTGCGGGCTACAATCACGTCATCACATGGAATGTATTGAAGGAATTTGGCACCGATGCTTTTGAAAGCGACCAAGTACGCTTCAAACTCAGCGTGAAACTGAAGGAGAAATGGTACAAAGAGACCTTCGTCACCTTCAACAGTGCCTATTCATTCCTGCCTCAAGCTTCCTTCGGTTTCAGTGTGGGTCAGGTGTGGCATTTTGGTTGGTTTGTCAGCGTGATGACCAACGGTAACTTCAGCGGATTTGAATATGCCGAGGATTGTGATGCAAATGGCTATGCCACAGGAGGTTATCTGCCTTCCTATACTGGAGACAGATCGAAGATGCGTCTCTCTGTGATGGGTGGCGGTGTCATGCGCCTCTCAGGTCCATTATGTGCGCGCATAGGTGTGGGTTATGGTAACCGCACCATGCGCTGGAAAGTCAGCGATGGTTCATGGAACCGCATCAAGGACTCCAGTTTCGAAGGTGTCGACCTTTCGGCTGGCATGCAACTGAACTTAAGGGGTTTCGTGGTTTCATTGGAAGCTGTCACCACCCAGTTCCAGACTGTTGAAGGGAAGTTGGGGTTGGGGTTCTCGTTCTGATGAATTTTGAAACAATTTGTAAATTTGAAAATGTTTAGTTATGAATAAGAAAGTTTTATTAGCCTTGTTTTTAGGACTTTCCGTTTTTGGTTTGTTTTCCTGCAAAAAAGACCAAGATGTAAACACGGATAAATTTCAAATCGATAAGGAAAAAGAGAAAGTTACCGCTGAAGTTACATCGGCAACCATCTCTGGTGTGTATTCCTATTCGGGGAAAATCAATAGCATTAAAGTGGAATATGCCGAAAATGAAGTGCTTCTTTCCTCCGCAATGGTTGCAGCTTCAGTCGAAGGCAAGAATTATTCTGTAACGCTTGCTGACTTGCATCCTGGTACTGAGTATTTCTATCGTTATATTGTCGACTTTGGCACAGACCAGAATTATAAAACAGACACCTACTCTTTTACTACTTTAAGCGAAGCACCTACAGTGCATACGGTAGAATTAGTGATTTTGGATAGCACATCCGTGGTAGTCAAGTGTAATGTGCTGTCAGATGGTGGCTCCGAGGTAACCGAACGGGGCGTGTTGTGGAACACCTATGGTAACCCGACCATTGATGACGAGCATGTGGTGAGTTCCACTTCAGGTTTAGGGGAATATCAATGCCGTTTCCCTGAACTTGCCATTGGGACAAAGTACTATTTTAGGGCTTATGCCAAAAATGCAATTGATGTTGGGTATGGCGAAGTGATGGAATTTGGCATGGATGTGCCGGTTGGACTCCCTATTGTGGTCACTTTGGGTGTTTCAGATGTGACTACAAACTCAGCAGTTTGCCATGCAGAATTGACTTCTGACGGAGGTGCTGCATTAACCGAATTGGGTGTTTGCTGGAGCACTGGCCATAATCCCACATCAATGGACAACCATGCTACGGTTTCAACTTATGAATTGGGAGAGTACTTGATTAATATGACGGGATTGGAGGCCAATGTAACCTATTATGTGCGTGCCTATGCCATCAATGAGAAAGGAACTGCGTATGGCAGTGAATTATCATTTGATACCCAAGAAGGCCTTCCTATTGTAGCAACTGGTGATGTGGAAAATATCACAAGTACGAATGCCACTTGCACAGGACAAGTGTTAGAAGAAGGTGCCACTGAGGTAGTAAGCCGTGGTGTTTGTTGGAGTACAAATTCTAATCTGACTATAGAGGATAGCCATGCTTCAAGTGGTTTAGGAG
>JAEEGJ010031276.1_pt1 | contig 10324 bp, 10 predicted proteins | sample 8958761 | NCBI WGS metagenome assembly JAEEGJ01 (sample SAMN16246546, study PRJNA631951) | gut metagenome | biome: gut microbiome; feature: rumen; material: RS-attached | host: Bos | place: Iran: Karaj | collected 2018-10 | reverse complement strand
GAGGTGCAGGAGTTTCTGCGACTTTTGGACAGCATTTCTGGGATGCATTTCAGGCTTCCCACCGAGGAGGAATGGGAGTATGCGGCGCGTGGCGGAAAAAATTCGCGAGGCTACATTTACAGCGGTGGAAAAGATGTGGACCGCGTGGCTTGGCATAACGGCAACGCTACTAAAGTCAAAAAGGTTAAAAAACGCGCCGCCAACGAGTTGGGCATTTACGACATGTCTGGCAATGTGTGGGAATGGTGCTCGTCCAAATACCGTTATTTTGACAACGAGCGCAATGCAAGTCTCGGCAAGGATGGTCAGATGTACATTATCCGTGGTGGTGCCTGGCAATTGCCCAAGACCTCGTGCCGTGTCTCATGGCGCGGCAAACGCCTGCCGGATTTGAAGAACTCTTTTGGTGGGTTTAGATTGTGTCTTGATGCAAAGTATGTCAAGGAGAAGGAAGAGGCTGAACTGGAGTTGATTAAAAAGGGAACAACGGATGGCACTCCAGAGGAGTGATTCTCTACTTATATTGGAAAAAAGTGTATTTTTGCAGGGTGAAACAAAAACAGTTGTTTGTGAATGGCCGATAATAAGCTCAAATACCAAGAGTGGATTGATAAGTTGGTTGCAGAGGGATGCACCATGCCTCCTTTGTATGCACCAAATGATATGAAGGCTTGTCGTTTCGCTTTCTCTTCACCAGATCAGCAAAATCACATTCCGCAATATGTCCGCAATCCGAAAAGGATGCTCCAAGACCTTGGCAAGGGGAAAGCTGACACTTCTCTTCTTGCCCTTTCGTGTTTTGCTTCCAATTCTCAAGCAGAAATTTTCTTCTCCAACTTGCAAAAAGCGTTCAAGAATGCCAGAACTTCCATCGGTGACGCATTGGCTGAAGGAATACTGACTAATGAAGACGGTTTGAAAACAACAACCAGCCCTAACGGACATTTTGACTTCTACGAATACGCACAATGCGACTTGAACAAGTCGTTCAAAATAACAAAAAGACTATGAAGCAGTTAGAGGGATTCGACATACAGTTTGATTTCAGCAATTTCAAAAAGATTGCCGATTTGGTCTATTTTGATGGGCCTTTTCTTTCGCACTATGTCAGTGGGAAAGGTGACGATTATCTGTTCTATTGGGTTGACAAGGACGAGGACGACAACCGTTGGCTCGTTTTCCGCGTCAGCCTTGCCGATTTGCAGAAATATATCGGAAAGGAATTGACCTTGCGCGAACTGATGGAACATCCCAATGACGGCTATCTCTATTCCGTTGATATTGACAACGATGTGCATTACCATGATGTCAAGCTCGTTCAACCTTCTGCTCTTCCAGAGGAATACAAACCCGATACGGACTCTTATTATGAATTTGAGCCGATACCGACTTTGGATGCAAACGAATTAATGACTTACGAGTTGACAATTCCCTACAAAGAACGCCGCCGTTTGGAGGAATTGCTTCTGAAAATAGGTTTCCCTGTGTCTGCTTTGAAAAAGGTGGTTACGAGAGCCGCGGTATTTTAATAAGACAGCTGTTTTGCTCTAAACCGGCGTAAACCTCAGTTTTTTCAATCTGTAATTTATCACCGCTTTATACCGTTTTAGCAAATCCCCGCCAAGGATGCCGTCGATGTGGGGGAGACCCAGTTTGCCATACATCTCGTGGATGTTCTCCAAATCCAAGGCAACGGCTTCATAATCATGGATTTCCATTTCTCCAATGGAGAAAGCGTCAATCTTGAAGGTCGCACTCTCCAAGTCAGAGCTACCTACGCCTGCAGTCAGGCCTTCTTTCTTCTCAAACTCGATGTTTTCAATGAAGGTGGAGATGGTCTTGGGGTCGAAGACGGAGCGCGAGGCTCCTGTGTCGATGAGGAAATGGGCTTCCTTACCATGAATCAGGCCTTTGACCATGATATGGAAGCCTTCTCCCTCGATGTCAAGCAGTTGCAGCGGAACTTCAATATAGCGTCGCATGATTAGAAGTTCGGCTTGATGGCGTATTTCTTGTAGAATTCCTTGATGATTTTCACGGCTTCGTCGGCAGTGTCGACCACGTTGAAGATGTCGAAGTCTTCCTCTTTAATCATGTGATTGGCGAGTAAAGTGTTTCTGAACCAGTCAATCAGCCCTTGCCAATATTCTTTGCCGACCAGCACCACAGGGAAGCTTACCATCTTGTTGGTCTGGATCAGCGTAATGGCCTCCGACAGCTCGTCCAAGGTGCCGAAGCCGCCAGGCATGACGATGTAGCCTTGTGCGTAGCGCATGAAGATGGTCTTGCGGACAAAGAAATAGTCAAAAGAGATGTTTTTGTCGCTGTCGATATAAGGATTGAAGTGCTGTTCAAAAGGCAGGTTGATATTCAGGCCGACACTTGTGGCACCCCCATGTTGGGCACCTTTGTTGCCGGCTTCCATGATGCCAGGACCTCCGCCTGTGATGATGCCAAAGCCATAGTCAGCCAGCTTTTTGGCAATCTCAACGGACATTTTATAGTATTTTTCGCCAGGTTGGGTGCGTGCCGAGCCGAAAATAGCGACGCATGGACCGTTTCTCGCCATCTTTTCCATTCCTTCCACAAACTCGGCCATGATTTTGAACACCGACCATGAGTCGTGGGTTTTGATGTCGTTCCACGATTTCGGGTGGAAACTGTCTCGGATGATTCTTTCGTCTTTTTCAGTAATGGGCATATTATTTCAGTTTACAGTTAATAGTTGTTCGGTTGTCAGTTATAGGGCTGTCACATCGTGGTAGCCGAAAAAAATGATGTTTTATGTTTGCAGAATGACAAATTTCTGTATTTTTGCAGTCTCAAACGCGAATGTAGCTCAGTTGGTAGAGCATCAGCTTCCCAAGCTGAGGGTCGCGGGTTCGAACCCCGTTATTCGCTCGCGTTCAATATTGTAGAGACGGTGCATGCACCGTCTCTACGTTTTTTGTCACACTGGCGTTCCGCATTCAGGGCAGAATTTACCAGTCACCTCAGTTCCGCATTTCGGGCATCTCTTCGGGCCTACGGCTACCAAGGGCGTGCCGCACTCAGGGCAGAATTTCCCGCTGCTTTCCGTGCCGCACTTCGGACATTTCATCTTGCCTTTGGGTGCTGGAGCGGGTGTTCTGCATTCGGGGCAGAACTTGCCGGTAATCATCGTGCCGCACTTCGGGCAAGGAACACCTTGAGTTTGAGGAGCGTTCTGCTGTTGGTTGTATGGGTCGTAATTGGTCTGTCCGCCTTGGTTGTTCCATGCGTTTTGCATCGCACCGCCTGTCATGCCGCCCGAGCCCATGTTGGCCATACCGACACCCATGAAGCCGCCCATAGCACCGTTTTCGTTACCGGCAGCGGTATCCATCACGTCGATGATCTTGCCTTGCTGCATCATGTTGTTGGAGCTGTATTCATAGCGGTCAATTTTCTTCTGGCTGGCATCGTCGGGGGTGACGGACTCGATGACGAAGCTGACCAAACGCACACCACGGGCGCGGATAGATTCGTCAAAGACGTTCTCGTCCATAATTTGCTTGATTTCGTCGGTGTAGCTTGGCAATTCAAGGACAGGCACACGGTGTTGGGTCTTGCCCAACTCGTTGAGCACGTTCTGGAATGCGGCCATCACTTCGCTACGCATCTGCTCGACGATGTCGTTTTTCTTGATGACATTGGCCGTACCGGCATGGTTGCGCATGAACACGCCCATGTCGTCCAAACGGAAGGTATAGGTGCCGTAGCAGCGCACGTTCACGCCCATAGGCATCAGCGAGTTGGTCATCTGGTTCGGGATGGCGTGCGACCAGTCCTGGTAGGGGATAGGTGTGGCGGTGCCGAACTTGTTGTTGAGGATTTCCTTGTTGTTGAAGAAGAACACGGCCTGCTCCTTGGCGGGTGTGCCACCGTAGGTGAAACGTTGCCACATCTCCTTGAAGACAGGACCGAACTCGCCCGCGAAGAACGAAGGTGACGAGGATTTGTCGAAGGTGTAGACGCCTTCCTCGGCGGTGGCATCGAGAATGGCACCACTATCGTAAATGACGGCCACCTGGCCGGGAGCCACGATGATGCGGCTGCTCTTGGAGATTTGCCCCGACTTGGTGGTTTGCTTCACCATCAGGGTGTCCATGTCCATGTTGTCGCATTTGATGAGGTCCAACCATTGGTCACGCAAGGTGCCGCCGATGGAGCCTGTGATTGCTTTGATGAGTCCCATTGTATTGTCGTTTAATTGTTTATTGTTGATTTGTTGAATTGATTTCCGTGTAGGACTGTCACGCCGTGGCAGCCGAATGTATTTAACCTATTGAAATTGAGGTTTTTCATGGCCAAACAAGCACATCATTTGTGCGAAATATTATGTGCAAAGATAGAAAAAATGCAACAAAATGCGAAGTTTTGTTTGCCAAAAGTGAAAAAAGTCGTATTTTTGCACCCCGAAAACGCAAGGGAGCTTAGCTCAGTTGGTTCAGAGCACCTGCCTTACAAGCAGGGGGTCGCTGGTTCGAATCCAACAGTTCCCACAAAAACAGTAGAGACGGTGTGCACACCGTCTCTACATCGTTTTTATAGCTTCTAATGTTTATTTGTTCACCACAATCTTCCTGCTAACCATCTGTCCGTCAGTTGTCAAGCCTTGTAAGATATAAACACCGTTGCTCAGTTCATCCACATTGCTGAACTTTAAGCATTGTCCGTTCATGGTGTAAATCCTTGTGACGGTGACGATTTTTTCGTTGTTGTTATCTTCAATGCCAGTCACTTCGATATAGACAAAGTTCTCTCCGTCAGGCGTGAGGGCAAAGTCGGATTCGCAGTTTTCATAAACGGCGGTCAGTTGGTATTTGTAGATTCCGAGGCCGTTTTCGTCATAATAAGAGGTGGCATCGCCTGGCACTTCGATGATTTCTCCGTCTTTGTTGATTTCCTGATAACGGTAGAGGTTGTAATGCAGAGGCTGTGTTTCAGGGGCTACCCAAGTGAGGTTTACGCCAAAGAGTTCTTCTTGGATGTCGTAAGTATACTCGCCTTCAAAGTTTTCAGGTGCGAGACAAGTGATAACAGGCGGCTCGATGGGGCCCATGGTGCCGTCGGGGCCGATGTTCTGGCCGTATACACCGCCGTTGGCCGAATTGACCCAAGCTATCACATTCTGCCCAAGGTGGAAGCCGGTGCTGTTTTCGCACATGGATCTGCTGTAGCTGTTCGAACTCATCTGCTTGGTCCAAAGCAGGTTGCCATCCATGTCGAAGCCTTTGGCTTCTACAGTGGAGTTGTAACTGCCTTTGGTGTAGATGAGGGAGAAACCGCTGCCGTCTTCAAAAGCGTCGACCAAGATGTCAGAATAGGAATCACCGACATAATCAGCAACCAAGATGCCTTCGCCCCAAACCTTTTCGCCTGTCGAGGTGATGCGGTTCATATAGATTCTGCTCTGTGACTGCGTGGAGGCGTCGGTCTGCTCGTAGGCGATGATGAGGTCGTGGCTGATGGGGTCGACGGTGCCGTATGCACTAAGGAAGAAGTTGTTGGCGTCAGCCTCGTGAACTGGGGTGCCGTTCAAGTCGTTGATGGTGGAGTTGCCGTACTCGTCGAAGTGGAAGACGTAGGTGTTGAAAGCACCCATGATGCCCGCGTGCCACATATAGGCATAGCCACCGTTTGCGCCATCGGGCACCACATAGTGGCAATAGCTGCCGCCCATGGTATAGGGAGCCATCAGCTGCACCTCGGGACCGATTTGTGCGCCGTCTGGGGTGTAGCCGACCACCCAAATCTCCTTTTCATAATAATAGGTGTAAGCCCAGTGGTTTTTCTCGTAAACGACCAAAACACTATTGTCGAAACCTGGAACCATCAGGCCAAAATCGTGATTCCAGTCGCCATCGCCAATGGTGATGATGGGGCCTAATGTGCCGTCAGCACTGACGTATTGCAGATAGCTGTACGTATAATCGGTGCCAAGAGCCCACACGCCGCCGTCGTTGCCAGCCATCACTTCGGAACGGTCCCCGCCTTGTCCGTCGAAGAGCACGATGCCCTGCTCACCCCAAGGGAAGGTGCCATCTGCATTGATTCTGACCGCATAATGATGGGCCGAAGCCGTGCGGAACACGCTCACCACACCACCGTCGTTAGTGGCGGTCATGGCGTAGCCTGGCGACCATGTGGCAATATCGGGCGTAGTGATGGGAATGCCATTTTCGCCCCATTGCGGATTGCCTTCAAAGTCAAGGCGTTGCAGGATGGGTGCCCAGCCGTTGGAACGCATTTCAGACCATTGCATGTAGGTGTCGCCCGAAACAGGGTCGGTGGAGGTGTAAATCTCGCCACCATCTGCCGATGAATTGGCGATAAAGGTGTTAGTTGTCGGGTCGTCGACCCATTGGGCTTGCAGCGCAAACGAGGCTACCAAAGCCAGGAACAGAAAGGATAGTCTTTTCATTGTGATTAGATTTTTGAAATTTTGTTGCTGCAAAATTAGAAAAAATCGTTTCTTTGCACCAAAAATTGTCGTCATGGAGGAAAAATTTACCCAAGAGGAGAAAAACGCCGTCGCCAATGTGCTGTACAATTTGGCCGGAGCCGATTTCCAGACCCACATTGGAGAAAGCGATTGCCTGAAGTCTTGTCTCAAGGAATTGGATTTTGAGGCCAAGGATTTTGTCCCGATTCCCAAAAACGCCCTACAGATGAAGGCATACGAGACTTTGAGGCGCATGACGAAGGACAAGAAACGCACTTTCTCCCGCATGATGACACAACTCTCTCGCGCCGATGGACATTTCGGCCCCAGCGAGCAGGCTTTCGTGAAGGAGATATTAATAATGTGTGATGTGCCGTTTGTGCATAGATAATCAGTTCAACAGCCACTTCCAAATGGGGATGACTTCGATGGTGAGTCCTCCCTCTTCTATTTTCTCCTCATAGTCACGAGTGACGATGATGGCACTTTTCAAGGGAAAAGCCTTGTTGAGCGACACAAGCGCGGAGATTTCGCGTCGACGTGTTTCATCATCATTGATATCGTAAGATGCTTGTACGGCGAGATTGGCTTCAGGTACATAGAAATCAACCTCGATGTTACGGTTGTAATAGAATAGACGGGGTTCGTCGGTGTTGCTGTACTGTTTCATCAGATGGATGGCGCAGAGGTTTTCCAACAATTTGGTCTCGCCATTGAAAAGGAAATTGTTCAATAATCCGTTGTCGGTGAAATACCGTTTCTTAATGGTTTCCTGGTCGGTGAAAGGCGACACGAAATTAGGCAATGAGAAAGTCAGATAGCTTTCTTCAAAATATTGCAAGTAATCTTTGATGGTTTCGAGCCCGATTTTCTCGCCTGAAGATTTGATGATGTGCTGCAGACGCGACAAGGCGGTAGGATGCATCACATTTTCTGCCAGTTTCTTCGCCAAAAGACGGATGGAACGTGTGTTCCGTATGCCGTGACGCGCAATGATGTCACCCAACAGTATTTTCTGATAAAGACTGTTGATCCACTCGCGTTTGTCCACAAGGTCGAAGGCTTCCGCAAAACCACCATAGTGAAAATATTCCTCCATCTGTCGGGCAATCTCATGAAGCATGGCGGAATCATATTGCCAGTTTTTCTCTAATGCGATACCACGATAGGACATCTTGATGACTTGTTTGTCCATACTTTCTGCATTTTTCCAACTTATACAGAATAATTTCTTGAAATTATTTCAGTATATAGGTTGAAATATTGCGCAAAAATAAACTTTTTATTTGGATTAAGGGAAAAAACGTGAAAAAATATGTTCAGTGGATGTATGATATTCCGTTTGTGCATCGTTGAATGTGATTTTCTCCAGAAAATGTGATTTTTTGATGAAAAAAGTATCCGAAAATGTGATTTTTTGGCTAAAAACTGTCCGAAAATGTGATTTTGTGTAGTTTAACATATTGAAAAAAAGACAGATAAGCTTTTTTTGTTGTGGAGTTCCTATCTTAGAATGGTACGGATCTGTTTTTCACTCGTTTCGCGTCATAAAGGAAGGAGATTCCCTTCGGGAAATCTTTATTGCTTCACCAACACCCGCGCCGCATTGCTTCTGCCATCGACATCGGTAATGCGCAGCATATACACCCCTTCCACCAATCCGCTCAAATCAATCTCGTTCGTTCCCAGCTCCTTCTTCACCACCTGCCCAAATACGTTATAAACCCGAATCTCATCAACCAAAGCATCTTCGGGCAGCACAATCCATACCTTATTGTTAGTCGGGTTAGGATAAACCTGCACAGTCTCTTCTTGTGGCTGCGGTCGTTCCTGCACTTGCAAAGCCGTGTAATCCACTGTGTCAGTAATATGAAGCACCCAATAGTTACTATAAGAGTTCATCAAATAGGCCGTATCGTTTGTGCAGTTATAGTCGCCACAAGGCATTTCGCCTCCCGAACTTCCACACTCTGCAAGAAGCATGTATTCTCTATCATTATGCTTAATAACATCTGCAAGATACTCATGAGACTCTGTTTGAGTGCCTATGGCTCTTTCCCAAAGCAGGTTGCCGTTGCTGTCGGTGCGGAAAACCCACAACTTGTTTCCAATTTCGAGATTCCAAGCGGGCTTAAGGTTATTTGCACTTTGGGAGTCGCCATCCAATGACATGGTGGTTCCAAAAACGGTAAAGCCTCCATCCTCATTCAGGAAGACTTTGACAATCTGTTCGTCTTTCGTGCCGCCATAGCACTTGCTCCATAATACATTGCCATCCAAATCCGTACGCAGCAGCCAAATGTCGGAAGTCAAAGGCATCCAAGATTGACCATACCAATGCCCGGGATGATACCCTGCGCCTTGAAGATCACCGCCCGATGACGAAGAATGCCCTCCAAACAAATAACCGTCAGGTAGCTCTATCACATTGGAAAATGAATCATGCTTGTCCCCTCCATTGCAACGATTCCATTCCACCTCGCCATTGGCATTCATCTTGACGAGTATTCCATCAGCATATCCTCCAGGTCGGGCACAACTCTCTATATTACCATTCCCCGATTGGTTAGCCGCATCTCCAAAAACATATAAACCGCCATCTTCAGCAATAGCAACTCTGTCATCCATTTCATCTCCACTTGTTCCTAAAGTCGTTTCCCATTCCAATTCACCATTTTTGTCTAATTTTACGACCCAAAAATCTGTACTGCCAAAAAATTGACTGGCATCTCCACATGCCCAAAAACCTTTGCCCGTGGTACAAACAATGCCGCCGTCATCGGTGACAACTCCATGAACGCTGTATGGGAAATAGTGTTCCTCGCAGCCCAAAGTGCGTTCCCAAATGATATTGAGATTGTCATCCGTTCGAACAACCAAAATTCCTGGATTCCCAGTTGAAGGGAAAACCTTCTTCCCATAAAAATAGTATCCGTCCATGTCCTTTGCTTTCAAGATGCCATGATAGCCTTGGAAACAGTCTTGATTGACGATTTCATGATTCTCGTCAATTTCTACGACCCAAGCCCCTGTTGAGCCTTGGTCACCGCAAGCAATCATGCCGCTCCCTAAATCAGAGACTCCCAAAATGATATAACCCTTGTCTTTAGGTAGAAATTTGGCTGGTTCATCAATTCCCAATCCTCCATAGCATTGCTGCCAATCGATGCGAAGTTGGGCTTTCATTGTGCCTCCCGCTACCAACAGGAGCGCAAACAGGGTCAAAATTCTTGTTGTTTTCATTGTTCTAATTGGTTTTATTGTCATCATAATATCATTGTTGAGCCGCGTTCTGGTAGTCCTCTTTGGTAAAAGTATATCGAAGGCATCCGTCCCAACTGTTTTCGGCGGCAAGCACTTCGTAGTTTTCCATCAAGATGGGATTGAACCTGCTTCTGTCTTCTCTTGAAAACACGACTTGAACCGAATCGTTGAAAACAATCCACATCGAATCGCATTGGTTGTCATCAAAGTATTGGGGATAATTGATCTGATAACGATAATCCCAAACCACCGAAACCTCTCCTTGGGCAGGAATTGTGATTGTCTGCGATGGGTGATAGGATGAATCCTGCGAGGTCACCAAACCGCAATCCTTAGTCATGATGGTCAGTTCCATTGGCAAGGTGTTTTTCATCACAACTTCCAAATGGCAAAGACGATCAACGGAGCACGACACCGAAATGAATGTCACCCCCATGAACACTGCTGCCAAAACCACCAGCAGCCTACCTGATTTGATTTTTCTGTTTTGCATATCTGTATGTTTTTAAAACTCTGCTGCAAAACTATAACAAAAAACAACGAAAAAATCAACCCCAAGGCCCATTATATATTTTCCTTTGAAATGCCTATTGA
>JAEEGJ010031275.1_pt1 | contig 10325 bp, 6 predicted proteins | sample 8958761 | NCBI WGS metagenome assembly JAEEGJ01 (sample SAMN16246546, study PRJNA631951) | gut metagenome | biome: gut microbiome; feature: rumen; material: RS-attached | host: Bos | place: Iran: Karaj | collected 2018-10 | reverse complement strand
TATTATGATCAATTTGCAAATGAGAGGACCTTTGAGCTTTTAAAACGCTTACAGGTAATTCCGAAGGGATGCGCAGAGGAAAAATATATTTCCTGGATGCTTGCAAACAATATTCCGCAGGAAGCAGAAAGAATAGCGAAGGAGAGAAACGAGCAGGGGATCCCGACTACGGCTTTGCAGGTTGAAAGAATGCTTGCTTTAAGACAAGCCAATGGTTACTTTACTGGCGATGAAGTTTTGGGATACAAACAAAAACTGATAGAAGCCGGCTATGATGCTAAAAAGATCAATGGTCAGATGAGCCGCGCATTCGGTGCAATCCTTTTTGTACCTAAATATAATAAGAACGGCGAACCTCTTGATGAAGAGGAAGCAAAAAAGGTTGAGTGGAATAAGAAATGGTTTGATGCCTGGATTAACAGAGATCAGGAACAAAAGAAGGAATTGATGAGGGAAGGGATTAACCGTGCGATCAATGTCAAGATCCCCACTCCCGATGAAATCAAGGCCAACGGATTACTCTATTATATCGACAAGGATCCGTTCTTTTACGGACAACTTATGGTTAATACCACAGCAATGGATAATCTTAGAGGGTTAGAACCTGATCTGTTTAATGAAATAATGCAGGAGAACCCATTACTTGATAAAAGACACGATATGCTCGTAAAATTCGCCTCGTATGTGCATGACATCCTGGAAAAAGGAGATTCACCGATAATAACGAATAAATTAACCGATGAAACTGACCTGTTATCGCCGGAAGAATACAGGCAAAGGATGTCAGATAAGGATAGCCTTGAAGTGGATAAGGAAATAATTCTTACGGATGGTCATGATTATGAAGAGTTTTTTAACCAATACACTGCTATTGAGTCTGAGCAAAAATGGAAGCAGGAAAACCTGAGTGATACGAAATTACAGAAGGAGCTGGAAAAGGCTAGGGAGATAAATCCGGATATAACAGAAGAAACAGTCGTGATGTCTTTGGAGTTTCAGGAGTGTACAGAGCAGCTGAATGAGTTTAATGAGATAGAGGCCAGGGCCAGGGAATTGAAAATTTTTCCTGAAGGAACTGTGTCAAGAATTCTGGCTGCCGGATTTTACTTTGTTAAACGTACCAAGACCGGAATACCCGTAAACGACGAGGAGAAGCGTAAAGCTGATCATAACGAGAAGTGGAAGGCTGCGTGGAAGAGATTTATCGATGCAAAAGACCCTGCATCCGGTCTTAGTCCGGTTGACAGTGCCCTTGAAATCAAGAAGGCCAGACTACAGCTTATGACGTGCTATGAATCATTCTGCCGGTATATTGCAAAGACCAGATTCCCCAAACCAGATGACATTAAGGATGATATAAAGGTATTCGGGAAGTTTGTATCTGCTGATCCTTTTGCTTTCAGAACCCTTGAAAATTATACCGCAGGGTACGATGGCTTCAAAAAGCTGTTCAGCAGAAATGACGAGACTCCTCCTGAGATCGAACGGATAAACTCTAAGATAAAAGGCATAGAACAGATACATTCCATGGCGGATTTAGTAACATCGGGATTGAGCGTATATGCACTCTACAAACAGGTTGGACTTGATGCATATGAGCGCAAACCTGCAGCCCCTACCTCTGAGGATGAAATGGAATTGTATAAAGAAAACTATGATGAGAATTTTACTTCATATGAGACGAACTATAAAGATATGCAAAAGAAAATGGACAATGGAAATTGAGTAAAGGAATGATCTTAAAGTAAGGAAACGGCAGATGAAAAGACTATATGCAAGATATTTGACACTAAAAATGCGGATACCCGTCATATTTGTTTTGAGCCTGCTGTTTCTGGCTGCCTGCATAATAGGTATCTCTTTTCGCAGATATGAAGCGCTGAATGTAGAAAAGCATGTCAAAATGGCTGAGGGCATAACTCAGCTTATGGTCGACAGGTTTGAAGCAGACAGGATGGATTACTATATTGAGAATAATTATTCGTCTGATGAGTACATGGAACTGCTCAAGTATTACTATACATTAAAAGACAGCTATCTTGATGTGCGCTACATGTATGTGTATAAGCTGTTCAAAGACGATAGCGACGGAATGATAAAAGGAGTAGTGGTCCTTGATCTGGACGAAGAATATACCGAAGATGTTCCTCAGGACAGCATTGACCTGATCGGGGATATATGTCCGACTGCACCTGAATTTGCATCGGATTTTGAGAAGATGACTGTAGAAAAGCAGTGTACATGGCATATTGTGGAGTCAGATGAAACAGAAGGCAAACTCATAACATTTGTAAGACCTATTCTGAATGACAATGGGAACTATATATGCAGTGCCTGCGTTGATTTCTCGATTGATCAATTGTATGCCAAGGGCATTGACTTCGTCATCGAACTCCTTGTTGTGATAACAATAATCGTAATAGGAGTGATCGTTATCATAAACATTATACTGTCGGTCATTCTCTTCAATCCTTTGAGCCGTATGACAAAGTGTATCGAGTCTTTTAAATTCGATACGGATCAGGACAGATTCGACAATGTTAACAAAATGGAAGCTCTGAACATTCACGTTAAGAATGAGATAGATGAGCTCTATAATGCACTTGTATTGTCCATGAAGGACAGCGCCTATTATATGACCAGCCTTAACCTGGCCAAGACTGAGATCAGGGAGATCAGCGAGACGGCTTATAAGGATGCACTCACCGGAGTGGGAAGCAAGACTGCTTATGATAATGAGATGAACAAACTCCAGACCGATCTTGAACGGGACCAGAAAATAAAGTTTTCCATCGTTATGATCGATATTAACAACCTCAAGTATGTTAATGACTCTTTTGGACATGAGCATGGCGATGAATATATTAAGGGATGCTGTAACATTATCTGCAATGTTTACAAGAAATCACCTGTCTTTAGGATTGGCGGGGATGAGTTTGTGGTTATTCTGCGTGGTAACGACTATGTGAACAGAATGGATTGCTTCGACAGCCTCGAGGATCTGTTCGACGAATCCTGCGGCAACACTTCGGCAGAAGAGTACTGCAGATACTCAGCATCATTTGGCATGGCAGATTATGATCCTTCAACAGATAAGACAGTAGATGATGTATTTAAGAGAGCTGACAAGCTTATGTATGACTTCAAAAAGGAGTTTAAAAAGTTACAGTTCAGACCCTAGCTTGAGATAAGAAGACCGGTAGACTACACTTGATTCATCAAGTCGATCTACCGGCCTTTTGTCTATCGAAGATCTTCGATACGCTGTCATAAACGCTGGATTCTGGATCCTGCCTTAATGATAGAAGCATGCTCATGCTCTGACAGAGGTAATCAATGCTCGCATCCGAGCGGAAACTCATGACTTGGTGCTGTTTGCGTTTATAGGCACGCAAAAGACGTTCCGCCATGTTATTGTTGTGCGGAACTCTTATATCATGTAAAAACAGCAGATGGCTGGACCTATACTTCTTCATTCGTTTGTATAAGTTATAGCCTTCTCTATAGTATTTACTGGGTGGAATGTATTCGTATTCTTCTCGGGCTTCTTCCAGGATGCTGTCATATCTTTCTTCAAATGCCATGACAGTTTTTTCATCAATTCCTGTGGCTTCATCAATACCGTTCCGGTAATGAACCATCTCCCGCAGAAGCTTATACATCTTCTTATTCCATTTCCGGTCAGGCTCATTCTGTATGCTGTCCTTACAGTATCTCAGGATATGAGCGATACATTCCTGATGGCCACTGCCATAATTATAAAAGGTGGTGTCATGGTCATGGATGAATATCGCTGACTGATTGAGGTCTACAGGAGTGCCTTTTATCCCTGCATGACCTTTGTTTTCCCTGAAATAATACTGGGCAGTACCATCCGGGGCAGCAACAATAAATACAAAACGGCTGCTTCCGTTGCTTCTGGCATTGGTGTTATCTGTATGGAGTACAGGCTTCTGCATCAGTGATGCAAAAAGCTCTTTCTTTTCCTTATCCGTTTTCATGGAGAATTCTTTGGAAAGACCATTGACCATACCTTTTGAAATGCTCAGCTTTCCGTCAGTGAGATCTGAAATAAGCTTTATGGTCTTGTCTATGGAGACACAGCATTCATTATTAAGGATGAATGCAAGTGCTTTGACACTGCCGCCATAGTTTACGTCATTGACATATCCTTCAGGGAACTGTGCGTGGCATCTTTCGCCCGTTTTTGAATTATAGTAGACTTCAGCAGCGTATTCGTTAACCGCCAGAAAGAATCGCAGATTTACCATCTGTTTACGGATGACTTTGTCGGTTTTCTTGAAGTCAGGATCTTCAAGTACTTCTTCTGGTGGAGGCAGCATAATAACTGGCTCTGATACGGCCTGTTTTTTTCTGCCATGGCCTTTGTGCCCAGGCTGACCTCCTGGACGCCTGCCGCTTTTTTCTCTGCTGTTAGATATTTTCTTGTGATTAGGAGACTGTGAAGATGGTTTAGAAGAGTTTTCGTAATCTCTGTTGATCTGAGCTGTCAGTTTAAGATTCTTTCCCTGTTCTTCTTCAAGCTCAGTTTTAACTTCATATAATTCACGCCTTTGTTCGGCAACCTTGTCCAGGGCAGCATCTCGCTGCTGCTCCACCAGGATGATGCGCTTCTCGAGCGCTCTGATCCTGGCATCTTTAGCAGCGATTTCTTTCTGATGATCCTTATAGACATCTTCAATGGTGTCCCACCATTTATTTCTGACATCTATAGTCTGTGCGTGAGCCTTGGACAGCTCAAGTTCAAGTTTGTGTATGCGGCATTCTTCAGTATGAAGCAGGCTCTTATACTGCGCATCCATCTGCCGGTACTTTGATCCGTTCTTGAAGGCATCAACCTGTGCCTGAAGATTCTTGACGCGGTACTGTAGAGTTGTAATGAATTCATACTGATAGTTGTTCATTGAAGTGATTACTTGGCCTTTAACTGTTTTATTTCTGCTTTGAGAGATTTGATGAGTACTTCCTGTGCTTCACATTTCTTTTGAAGCTTTTCATACAGCTTTTTATAGTCGGGTTCCTTTTCTTCGGCGCCCTCGGTATTTCTGTGTCTCCCATCAGTGGGGACTATTTCACCGGTTTCAGGATCAATCCTGCCGATCAGTGTTCTTTTTGCCCGACTCTGTTTTTTTTCTTTGTCCCAGTATGCCTTGGATTCATACACGTAAGTGATACCGGTTCGTTTGTCTAACTGCTTAATTATGCCCATGGCGTGCTCCTTTCGAAGTTACATCGTTACGTTTATATTATATACCATAACGATGTGAAATGCAATAGAAAAACCCAGAAAAAGTCAGATTTTTTCTGGGCTTGCGACCATTTTAATATGTGATTTTTAATCGTTAGGGTTGTGTGTCAAGCTATGGTCTGAACTGTAACCAAAATATTAAATTTTTGGAAACCGAAGGCATATAGGTCTTCGGTTTCTTTTTTAAGTTATAATATTATTGGAATATTGTTAGCACATCTTGAATATCCACTCAAAACTCCGCACTAGCTGCAGGGTTCGTAAGAGCATGATTCAATATGAGGGTACACCTATGACACTACCACCGATTGAAGCACAGATAAAGCCATTTATATTTCTGGTTATCTTTATCTCCATAATATCGTTAATGATAATATATTCAAAAACCAATACCAATATTGGAAACAGGAATGAGATAAGAGCCTTTAAGGGTATGCTGATATCTTTTATGGTGTTTTCCTTTATCGACCTTAGACAGCTTTGGGGCGAAAGCTTTTTTACCACTTTCCCCTATCTGTTTACCTGTGCCGTCATTGCTATTGGCTTTCTTTCTATGACGTTTTCATGTTTTTTCTGGTTTATGCATGTTTTTTCCAGTCTGAATATCAAGGCTAACGTTTTAACAATTGGTCGTTTTCCTATTTGGAAATTACTGATTCACCTTCCACTTGCCATATGTGTCGTACTGCTGTTTACACCGCTTCATGTGTACATCTATGACCCTCACGATCCAATGTTATTTAAGCCCGCTGCAGCTCTTTTACTATTTCTTGACTACATTTACTTAATTCTGGCCACGATGATATCAATTTATTGCAAAAGAAGAGCCAAAAACAAGATTGAAAAAAAGAAATACAACAGCCAGACAATATTTATCATATGTTTTACTGTAAGTGGTCTATTGATTGGACTGCTTATCAACCTTCCTGCCATCGAGTTATGTTTCATCCCGATAGTGTTAAAGCTTTTTGTGGAGCTGCAGGATTCTCAGATTTACACAGACGTACTAACAAGGCTTTATAATCGCCGCCGCATGTCGGAATTTATCAGCGAAGAACTTCCCTCCTGCAGCAAGGAAGACCCTTTTACGATCATAATGATAGATCTGGATTTTTTCAAAAACATAAATGATATACTTGGACATGAGGAAGGAGACAAGGCTCTCGAATCATTTTCAAATGCTATCCAGCATGCCGTTGATTCACGCAATGCCATCGCTGCAAGATGGGGCGGAGATGAATTTCTTGTTGCAGGCAAAGACAAAAACCTGGCTTCTTCATTTGCTAAAGACCTAAAACGCGAAATAGAAAAAATGAAAGATCTTAGCTATACTCCATCCTACAGCATCGGCGTATATGAATGCACATCTTCATCTATGTCATTCGAAGAAACTCTGGTGCAGGCAGATACGCTGCTGTACAAAGACAAAGAAATAAAGCATCAGGAATATGATGCCTTTATAGATAAGCTTAATTCAATCAAAGCCGAACGGTAAAAACGCTGCTAAATCATGCTGCGAAAAGGAGCTGCAGATACCTGCAACTCCTTTTTTACGTTCTTTTCTATTGAACCGAAAATTATTCAACCTTCTTTAGAATGAATTCATCAACGGTGCCCCAACTGCCTTTATTGCTCCTTATGTGGACGCCGATGGTGACTGTGCCATCCTTCACTTCGATTTCTTCGATAACGGGATTCTTCCACTGGGCCCAGCTTGTAACCATGAATTCTTCCGAGTATTGCTTGCTCTTTTTTCCCTTAGGAACATCACAGAAAAGTTCCATTTTGGCACTGTCGTCTACGTCACCGCCCTGAGCATAGCATTCAAGACGATATATGCCAGGCTCAAGATCTGTTATTTCCTGAGATACTGAAAAGTCCATTTCATCTTTGCTCCAGAAGTGAAGAGCCACGGTTCCGTCATGAGCGTCATCCTTTTTATCCTGATAATCTGTAGGATTTGAAGCACCCTTGTATTCAATATTCCAGCAGGTTCTGTCTTCATCTTCAAAGCCGGAATTTATAACAAAGTTTTCATCCTTCACTTCAAGATAACAGATAACTCTGCTCTTTTCCTCATTTTCCAAAGTACCATGGAGAGTTATATTAGCTTCTTTTCCCGTATCAAGCTTATCTAAATCTTTCTCATCCCACACAATAGCTATTTCCTCATGATAGGATGGATCATTGTAGATAACATTAGCTTTTTGAGGAAGTTCGATATCTTCCCCCACCTTACAGGTAAGGTTAATATCAGGAACACTTTCCACCTTCAAATCCGTGGTATGACCTTCATAAACGTACTTAAAGACATTCAGAGAAGGAAGAGGATATCCGTGGAAATCAAACATTGCCTGATTGTCCCAGGAGCAGCCTCCATAGTACTTACCGGCATCGTCCGGATCGTAGTCAGCCGCATATTTGCTGGCCCAGCCACTTCCATACTCATTCCAGATTGAAGCATTCCTCGCCGCATCGGATCCAACAGGAATCCATACGCCTTCCCAGTAGCATACACCAACAGCGCCGCCGTCATTTGCTGCCTCCATAATATCTCTTATCATATGCGCCTGTCCCTGAATTGAAGCAGAATAGCCATCACAAATATCTGTTTTTCCTTCAATGCTGTTTCCTGATCCGTCTCCGTCACTTGAGGTATAAGGATAAGCTGTCTCAACAATCATGACCTTTTTGCCATAGGTCTTTTCTATATTGCTGACTACAGTCTGCATGTTATCAAGATCATCATGCCAGTACGGATAGTAAGATAGTCCCACGATATCGTAATCAATCTTGTTCTGAGCAAGATTCGCTATGTGTCCATACACTTTGCTACCATTATCTTCGATATTGGTATAATGGACAATTATCTGCATATCAGTACTTTTATCATAGGATACGTTTCGAACAGCTCTGCTGGCTGCATCAAGGAGTTTAGTCACATTAGAAAGAGATGCTTCTCCTGACATTCCGTTATTGATCTCATTTCCAATCTGAACGAAGGTCACATTTACTCCGGCATCAATGATCTGATTAAGGCTGTCCAGAGTAAAGAGTGTAATAGCATCACACTTTTCGTCTATAGTCATATCCTTCCAGGCCTTGGGTGCATACTGCTTCTTGGGATCCGCCCAGAAATCCGAGTAATGAAAATCAATCATCACCTGCATGCCATACTCAGTAGCTCTTTTACCAAGTTCTATTGCTGTGGCTACGTCATTGTTACAGCCGCCATAACCATGCCCCTCTGAATCATATGGGTCATTCCATACTCGAAGTCTTATACAGTTAACTCCCGCTTCCGAAAGAGTCTTGAAAACATCACACTCCTGGCCGTCAAAATCATAGTATTTGACACCGCTCGCCTCTTCCACCAGGACTGATGACGCATCCATTCCGCAGATAAAATCCGCAGAAAGGCTATTTATTTTTTCCACAAAAATGTCATCATACTGAGGAATAGAATTCTCTTTTGCTTCATCATTATCACTTAAGGCCTGATCACCATTTTCCGTCCCATTATCACTTGCGCCGCTACCCCCTTTTGAAGCTAAATTGTCACTAGTCGTATCTGTGCCTTCGCTGTCTGCTTCAGAAGCCTTCTTCACATTATCAGATACGGAATTACCTATCCCTTCACCACATGCAGTAAGTGAAAATGTCATTAAAAAAGCCCCTATCCCCACTACAAATCTCTTAAAATTTACTTTTTTCATATTCCTCTAATTCCCTTCTGCATTCCACCAAAGCCCTTTTGGTGCTTTCATTTTCTGTCTGAACAGTAACTACAACATGAAATACGTAATTAAACATGTATCAAATTTGATTTTTTTGCAAACTAAAAGGCGCAGCCGAAGCTACGCCTTGAATTTACATATTCAGTTTTTTAGTATCAATATCCGAATTCCTGTGCCCAATACCAGCTTCCATCAGCTGTCTGTGCAATTGCAATACCAACAGTCTTGTATCCGCCATCCATGATGTTAGCTGCATGAGTTGGAGAATTCATCCATGCTGTATAAACACTGTCAGCTGACTGATAGAGTTTTGCAAGGTTCTCACCGTACTGAACGTTGGAATCAACTGTCCAGAAAGCAGTGCCGTTTGGTCTTGTATGAGAAAATGCATCTGTAATCTCAATTGCACGAACCTGAGCGGCATTCTTAAGAGCTTCGCTCCAAACAAGTGCAGAGAGACCATTAGCAACCCTGTTCTGATTTATAAGGTTAAATACTGCTGTGCAAGCATCCAGAGCAGCCTGGCTAGATGCAGCTGAACCTGCAAGAGCAATAGCTTCATCATCAATCCAGAACTCGCCTGCTCCTTCATCAAGACCTCTGACAGCAGCCTGATCATCAATTACAGGCTCTGCCTTAGTTGATCCACATGCTATAAATGTGAAAGTAAGGCAAGCAGCAAAAGCAATGGCAAAGACCTTTTTGAACTTTTTCATATCTCTTTTCTCCTATAACATTTAAGACTGATAAACATATACATATTCAGCCGTTTATCCTTTTTCCTAATATAATGTTACAGTATGAAATGTACCTGTTCAATACGAAGGATATTATATTTTTATTAAATCTAACACATTATTTCATTCATAAAAAAACAATATTGAAATTTAATTATCAATATGATTGAATATATGATTTATTGTTGTTATTTCGTGTATTTCATCTTTAATTTTCTGACAATTTCATTTACTGCGATCATTGCCTGTTCCATGCGCGTGTCTTATAAGTGTGGACCACAAATCTCTTTCCGCTTCCTGAGGCGCCTGAACAGGTTGAAAGCGTCAAAAGGCTCGGCCTTTCTGAAAAATCAGGCTCTACAGCCATTTTATAAGCCGAATGAAGTTTGATATAGTCAAGAAACTCATCATATGTTTCATTGGTATTAACCACTTTGTAGGCTTCGCTTCCAACTTTTGTTATGTAATAGCCAAATACTCTGTATTCAAAGACATAGTCTTTGGTATAAATGTACACATAAGGATTTGATGCCAGCAAATCCTCATCCTTCTTCTGATAAAGATACTTTAATTTTCCGAACA
>JAEEGJ010031274.1_pt1 | contig 10325 bp, 10 predicted proteins | sample 8958761 | NCBI WGS metagenome assembly JAEEGJ01 (sample SAMN16246546, study PRJNA631951) | gut metagenome | biome: gut microbiome; feature: rumen; material: RS-attached | host: Bos | place: Iran: Karaj | collected 2018-10 | reverse complement strand
TCTGCGCCAGGCTGGAAGAAGAGATCGCCTCACTGGAAGACGATTAACGCATCGAATTTTTGAAAGAACTGGGGATCCCCGAATCCGGGCTTGACCAGCTGATAAAAGCAGGTTACAAGCTGCTGGGCCTCATCAGTTTCCTCACCGCGGGGCCCAAGGAAGTCCGGGCCTGGACGATCACCAACGGCACCAAGGCCCCTCAGGCAGCGGGCAAGATCCATACGGATTTCGAGAAAGGATTTATCCGGGCCGAGATCGTTTCTTACGACGACCTTATGGCCTGCGGCACGTACAACGCGGCTAAAGAGAAAGGCCTTGTCCGTTCCGAAGGCAAGGAATACGTTATGAAAGACGGAGACGTGACGCTGTTCAGGTTCAACGTCTGATAAATAATGAGGCTGCCCTTTCCAGGGCTAATGATGTCGCTACGCTAATGATGACGCCACTTGCGTGGTTAATGATGTCGTCCCTGCGTGACTAATTGAGGAATAGAATAATCTACTGTATTAGTGAGCGAAGCGAACGTCATCATTGCCGCAGGCAGCATCATTTACAAATGAACAAAAAAGCAGGCTGACGTTTTTATGATCAGCCTGCTTTTTCATTATCGAAGCTTGAATTCACTCAAACCGCGTTGTCCCGGTCAACCACAGACCGGAACCTTCACGCTCTCACACATCATTTTTTCTTTTTGGATGCGGCGATGATGATTACCACTGCGGCGGCAATTGCCACAGCTGCGGCACAGATGATGCCTATCACCAACGGAGCGTTGTTCTTCTTCTCAGTCTGCTCGTTGCCGCCGGATTTCTCGGTAGCCTTGGGAGCGTCGGTCGCGTCATCTACCTGGCCGTTTTCAGCTGGTTCAGTTGCAGGAACGTCGGTAGGCACGTCGGTGGGAGCGGCAGTAGGCTTCGGAGTAGGTTCGGCGGTAGGCGCTTTCGTGGGCTTCTCGGTATAGGAAGCATCCGCTTCGGATCTGAACAGCGCGATATAAGGATTGGGCCTCGTATCTCCGTTGGTGGCTCCGCCTGCGACGGTAACTTCCACCTGATCGTTTTCATCTCCTGACCCCAGCACGAACCAGGTCGAGCTTTCCATTTCGCTGGTATCGCCGCCGATGAAGCAAAGGATGTATTCATCGGGAGGAAACGCCTTATCGAACTGCACGTCGTAACTCTTGTTGTTCGATACGGTGGTATCTGTCGTCCAGAGTTCGTCCTCGTCGATATTCATAAGAACGATCGTAACAGGAGTATCGGCGGGCGAACTGTAGCAGAAGTATGTGAAACCGTTGAACCAGGTCTCAGAAACGAATTCCACCCGGATCTCGCCGCCTTCCTGCAGAGGATTGAGCCACCAGCCCGTATTAACGGAGGAATTGCCGTCGTACAGATAGTAAAGCGTATCGGAAGAAGGAGGCACAGGAGTAGCTTCGGCTTCGCCGCCTACGATTGCGGTAACTCCGAGATTATTGACGCTGGACAATCCTTTGAAGCTTTCGAGATCGCAGATGCAGTAAGGAGTATCTTCGACGCCGGTATAGGCTCTGGCGTCTTCTTCTTTTTCGAAGAATGCGATCCAGGCTACGTCAATAAAGTCACCTGAGAGCACCTGGCCGTTGACGTCGTCCTGTGACGTATCTTCGGAGTCGCGGTCGGGTTCCAGCGGGTCAAAACGTATAGTGGTTGTAGCGGTATAAGATCCGCTCTCCCATTTGGAATCAAGGTAGGTAGATTCGTTGACGGACGTCATATCCACCACGGTGGTCTCCCATTTGTTGGAGAATGTGTACTTTATCGGGATGCAGGGCTCGGAGGCGGGGCTGATATAAAACTGGCCCGTATATTCAACGCCGGTGCTGTCATATTGAGCGTCGGTCCTGTACCTGATGGCCGCCCAGGTGACAGTATCCGGATTGATGGACGTATTCTTGCCCTTGCTGCTGAATCTCAGAGTTCCGTAAGGGTCGTTGCCCTTGGCTGTAAAACGTGCGTATTCGGCGGGATCCGCCTCTTCGGCGAAAGTAAACGGCATCGCCGAAAAGACCACCGTTGCCAGTAAAACGAACGCTGTGAACAGTGCGATCTTCTTTTTCATATGATCTCCTCCAAAAAACGGCAGGATCATCACCTGCCGTTAAAAATACAAATAACTGTGGGTCATTGCTGTTGCTGCTTCGCAAGCAGATCGCGTATCTCGGCCAAAAGCTCGGCTTCGGTAGGCTGGGGCTCCGCGGGAACTTCCTCTTCCTGAGCGGCGGCAGCCTCTGCGGCAGCGGCGGCCTCTTTAGCCTTCTTAGCCTCTTCGATTTTATTCCTGAGCTTGTTGATGCCGCGGACTACGAGGAATATGCAGAGCGCGATGATGATGAACTCAAGGATAGTCTGGATGAAATTGCCGTAATGGATGTACACGCCTTCGGTGACGCTCTCGGTGCCGTCCTCGAGAATTGTGGTGACGGGCTCTTTAAGCGTAGCTTTCAGTTCGCTGAAAGCGACACCGCCGATGGCAAGTCCGATGGGAGGCATCACGATATCGTTGACCAGGCTGGTTACGATCTTGCCGAAAGCAGCGCCGATAACAACGCCTACCGCCATATCGATGACGTTGCCCCTCATGATAAATTCTTTAAAATCCTTAAAAAATCCCATGATCTTTTCTCCTTTTATTTGATTTACGTGCTTACGCGCTTTTATTATATTCCAACTCGCACAGGTTTGCAAACGGAATTTAAATTGTGATATACTGCAGACTGCAAGGCTTCAGTGCGGCATTGACGCGCCGTTCGCCTTGAAAGAACTTGCCGGTTAAAATAACTATGATACGATTTTTTCTTAGCTTGAACATAAAACAGAGAGCCGCTCTTATAGCGGTCTTTATAGTGATATTGAACTTTCTAGCCCTGCCTGTGTTCGGCATCGCTTCCGTCGATTTCGAAACCGGGTACGTTCCCGTTTATGCTTTTGTACTTTCGCTTGTTCTGTACCTGATACATATCCCCTTTACGATCATAATGAGAAAATGCAGGCTTCCCGAGGTCCTTTTGGGAATATTCTTTTACCAGCTGGTGGGTATCGTCTGCTATATCATTTTCTTCGCCGGATTTATCGCCGGGCAAGGCGCTTCCAACGGCCTTACCGCCTTTTATTCCGTCTTCGGCTGGTGGTCCGCAGGTTACCAGAATATGTTCGTCATGCTGTCGCGGTTCACCGGGATACCGCTTAAATTTACCGGGGCAATTTTATACATGATTTTGTCTTATATCACGGCAATGGCCTACGCGTCCACAAAGAAAGACATCCGCTTCGAGGCTGAAAGAAAAGCTGAAAAGGAATATATAGAAAAAACCAAAGGCAGACACTCCGCATGAGCACCGCCTTGATCAAAAGATACGGTATACGGGATCTCGTTTAATAAAACGGGATGTTTTTATTTGCCGTAAAGTTTCTGCTTGAGCATCCTTTCGTGGTCGCTCCAGTTGGCCTGGAAAACGCCCTGCCTGTCGTTTCGCTGGTAGCCCGAGCCGTTTATGTAATCTCTCGACAACTGGATTATTCCGGAGCCCAGATCGGAAGATTTGTAACAGTCCACGTATTGAAGCGCAGCGCTCATTGCCGGAAGCGGTATCCCGGCGGTGATGCCCAATTTAAGGATGGCCCTGAGATTTCCGCTGTATGTGGAAACGCATTTTCTGAAGTAGGGATCCGTAAACAGATTGACCAGCTTTTCGTTCCTGTCGAAGGCTTCTATAACGCGGTTCAGACATCTGGATCTGGTATATGAATTGACCTGCATCGTCCTTGACACGGCAAGCAGATCTATCTCCCAGTTGTATTTTTCGGAAGCGCTCCTCAACAGTCCGAAACACTGAGCCAGCGCGCATATACCGGCCAGATAGGCGCTGTTTCTGAGCCTGTCAAGGAAGAGCCTTCTTTTGGCTTCCGGTATCTTCTCCGTCTCCAGATCGCCTATCATTTTGGACGATGCGATGCGTTCATTCTTAAGCGCGGAAAGGAACCTGAGTTCCAGAGAGGCGTTGACCACCGACAAGGGCATTCCCAGCTTCGTGGCCTCGTTGCAGAGCCACACGACTCCCCTGCCGTAAGCCACCAGATCCGACGCTACGGTAGTTATGGGCAATCCCGTTTCCTCGTCGTACCTGCTGTATATATCCGTAAACATATCGAGGAAAAACGATTCCGATTCGGAGCTGTTGAGATCGCACAGATATTCGACAATGTCGTCCGGATCGTTGCTTAAAAACTTTTTGATCAGTGACACCATCTCCGCGTCGATCTCGAGAAGCGAATATTCCAGGCCGTTTATGACCATCTTTACGAACTGGCCGGAACCCGCGGGGCCGATATAAGGACAGCAAACGAATCCCTCTTCGTCTCTGGCGGCGATCTCTGAAAACACGGGCCGCATAAGCTCGTAGCCTTCGTAATAACCGCCGGGCATAATGGAGATGCCTTCTTCCAGAGAGATCTCGCCTCTGGGCATACCGGTAGGAAGATAGAATATACCGTTCTTCTTTTGCTCCTCGACGATCTTGCCCGCTTCGATGTAGTTCATATCGCACAGGTTCGAAACGGCGTCTCCTTCATCCAGGGCGTCAAGTATATCGCTCAGATACCTCTGGTTGAACTCCGGGGACAAACTGAAAACGAAAATTTTTCTGGGAGATTCCAGAGAGACCATAAACGATTCCAGGTCCGGCACCACGTTGATCTCGTACAATGAGGCTGTGTCGATTATTTCTTTCTGTTCGGCCGCGGTAAGCGTATCGAATCCGGTAACGAAAACCGATACCGAGAAGCCGCATTTGGCGATCACGGTAGCCAGATTGAGCCCTTTTTCGTCATTCGTTATAAGTCCGGCGTCATACAATTTCATGATCGATCATCCCGTCTAAAATATCAATGTCTCAGTTTTCTGTTGACGTAGCTTATATACTGCAGGAATACCACTCCGGGCTCCTCCAGATCGGAATACCAGCGCTTAACCCATTCCAGAGTCACGTATCCGTCGTATCCGTTTTCTTTAAGGATCCTTAATGTCTCCGCCACGGGCACGTCTCCGTAGCCCATCATCTTATATTTCAGGCTGCCGTCGGGAAATACGACCGAATCTTTTACGTGAAGGTACATTATCCTGTCTTTCAACATAGAATACGTGTATTCGGGCGCTTCGTCGAAATATCTGTAGGGATGGTGTATATCCCAAAGCACGCCAAGGTTTTCGTAAGGAGAAAGCGCAAGCAGCTTCTTCATCCTGGCGGAATCGGCGTAAACGCCGTTGGTCTCTATGAGCAGCACGACGTTCTTGTTCGAAGCGTAGTCGCAAAGCCTGCCGAGCTGGGACGCCACGAATCCGTCGTCGATGTCTCTTCCGGGCTGAGGATCTTTGTCACCCAGTACGCGCACGTACCTGACTCCCAGGCTCGAAGCCAGGTCGATATATTCCCTGCCCTCGGCAACGGTCGTATAAGCGTTGTTTTTATCGTAAAGATAGCAGGCGGAAGTGAGGCAGCTGATCTCCAGCCCCATCTTCTCCAGCTTGTTTTTAGAGCTTTCAAGTTTATCGTGAGAAAAGACAGGTATCTTCGGAGCATATATCTCGTTGGCTATACCCCGGACTTCGAAACCGTTGAATCCCATGTCTTTCGCGGTCGCAAGAATGAGATCCCATCCCCAGTCGGGGCAGCCCAGCGTTGAAAAACCGATCTTCATATAAGTTGTCCTCCGAAATAATCCTTTTGATCGCGGTTTTATTAATGCAATCCTTCCCCGCAATTATACAACAGTCACTTTTTTTAGTAAAGCGGAAAGAAAAGGGCATCAGCCCGTATTACCCGCGTTATTGTTCGAGCTGACGTTATCCGATTCCTGCTTCTGATATCTGTTCGACCTCTGGTACGTAACGATCTCCAACGATATGTTGTATGACGCAGCTTTTACCATACAACTGTTTATAACGCCCATCTGGAACTGCGTGGGTTCGTTGGTGGGCATCACCAGTGTCATTTTTTTCTTTTTGATATCGCCATTTTTTATGATCTGATATCCTTCGCGAATGGCATAACCGTCGGTGGTTTCGAACTTCCTGAACTTTTCGATCATCTCGGTCAATTCTCTCTCCAGCCCTTTTCCCCTGTTGTAATATGGCGCCGTAACGTCAAGGCTCTTTATGACCGTGGCCTCCCCTTTGCTTTCGTCGTATATGGCGATCACGGGATAATCGTAAGGCATATTGGCTCCGAATATGGTTCGCAAAATCTTTCCGCGCTGAAGATTGCCCATATCCCACACGGTGAGACCTGATTCGTCGATAGCCAGCAGCGGGTTGTCGCCTCTGATCCAGGCCCTTGCGCGAACCGAAGTGCCTGCTTTTACGAAATTGAACAGCCTGGCGGTGGCGCGCAGCTCCACGTCGTCGCTTTTATTAAAAAAAGTGCTTCCGGAAAAAGACAGTTTATCCAGCTTTACGTAACCGTTTTTTACGAGCGGGTCTTTTTTCAGATAATATTCGCATATCGTTTCCGCGGCTTTTGAGTACAGCAGATCGTCGCCGTAGGCGGCGCAGTCCCGAAGTGACGCGAACCTGAACAGCACGCTGGTGCCTGTGGAATCGCCGGTCTTTTCGTTGATAAGTTCCCCGATCTTTTCCAGCGCGGAATTCTCGAGTTCCTCCAGGCCGTATTCGTGATATAAAATACCGTAATCGGACAAAAGCCTTGCGGTCTTGAGCACGGCGTTGTCAAGGCAGTTCAATGCCGTTACGGCACGGATGACGTATATCATAAACAGCAATACGGATATCAAAACGGGCAATATGATGCACGCTTCAACCGTACAGCTGCCCTCGTTGCGTTCGATGCTGTCAATAAGTGACTTTTTCTTCGATCTCATATTCAAGCCTCTCCCTTCCGAACAATTTAAACAAAGGCGAGATCACTACCGGCACGTAAGATACCTTGCACCTTATCCCCGTAAATACGCCCGATAGCATATAGCGGTGGCCCGTATAATCGGTCATATTGACCTCGATCACGTCCGCGGCTCTTAAAAGCACGGTGTCCGTGGGCATTAGCAGCATCAACAGGATCATATATTGACTGTAATCCAGTCCGAAAGAGCCTCCATCTTCTTCGGATGCATCCTCTCCCTGTGCCGATCCAGCAAGCCCCTCTATGGATGTCTTCCAGGTGGCCGCGCTTTTTATCAATAAGACTTTCTCGCCGTTCCGGAGCGCCTTAACGTCGACGTAAGATTCTGCCATGGACCAGGCGCAAATTATCAAAAAAGCATACAGTTCTCCTCCGGCGCCGGCGGAGATCAGAGCGGCGATGGAATTGCCTATCTCTGACGCCAGCGTGTGCTTCTCCTCGTCCGAATAGCAATGCATAAAATTAAACAAAAATCTGATGGCGATCAGTTTATTGGAAACGTTTTTTACGTTGTCGTCGCTGCTTCGAGATCCCCCTATCACGTATTCTTTTTCACATTGAAAAGAATTTTCGATCCCGGAACCCGAGACCGCCGTAATATCGGAAAAATATGAAGAAACGTAGTCGCATATAAGGATCTTGTCCGCCGCGCCCTGAAGCGCAGAACTAACGCTGAAAGAACCGGCAAGGTTTGAGAGCGTCTCGATGACCTGGTCAAGATCTTCAAACGACGTCAATATCTCAGCATATGATCCTGCTGCGTTGGCGCGCACTGATGGCAGAGAGGCGTATATGCCGCTTTCGATCTCGTAAGAATCTGACGAATAAATAGAATCGTCGGCATTGCCCTTGTTCCTGGGATCCAGTTCCGAAAGTCCCGGAGCGGCGTCAACGTAATGCGGAGACACCTTCAGATCGGTCTTTATTCCAGAACTGTCGAAGACCTTCCTGATATTGGCCACGAAAGTGGAAACGTCCGGCTCGTTATCGATCAGATAAGAACCGCCTTCGGATATCAATCGATCCAGCACTTCTATATTGTCACCTATACCGGCTGCCCGGGCGTTCAATTCGACAACGTTCTTTTTAAGCGGTTCTATGAGCCCGTCGTTGGATATCCTTATTGATTCCGACTCGAGTTTTGCTATTCTTTTCTCCAGATCGCGGCGCGTCTCTTCGTCGCTCACGTCAGCGATCTCGTTCCTGGCTTTAGACACGGCCTTCCTGATATCTTCTGAACATTTCTTCAATTCCGCTATCAGATCCAGCGCGTCAACGTTCAGACCGGCGTAGAACCGGATATCCGTATATATGCCTCCCAGCGCTTCTTTCAAGGATTCGGCGCCTGTCAATATATCGTAGACGGAAGTCACTTTTAAGAGCACAGACCCGAAACGCAACGCAAGATCCGTAATTATGCCTGAATAGCCGTTGACGCAGTTTCTGTCACCGGTAAAAAAGCCTTCTATCTTCTGCTTTAAAGTCTCTATCTTAGTTTTTGCCTGCGATAGAATCTTTTCGCCTTCTGCCACGTATCTGGCGGCTCCCGTAAAAGAACCGGCTTCTCCAATAAGTCCCAGCGCCTGTGCCAGGAACAGCGCGCCGTTGGCCACCGTCCTGTATTTCATATTGGCCGTAATAGACTTTTTCAACGCTTCCGGGTCGCTGAGGGGATCGCAAAGAGACATCTCGCAAGATCTTTTATCGGACCTTGACAGTTTAAGCACACCCGTCTGCACCGGTTCGGAAAGATACCTGATAAGATCCGTCTCGTACCCTTCGTAAGAAGTAATATTCAATCCAAGAAGCGCATATTTGGAAAACAGTATGCTGTCGTAAGAAGCCAGTACGCTCTCGGACGAGATCTTTACCCGTCCGGCATAAAAATGCCTTGAGGAAATGACGGCAGAGGCGTCGGTCAATACCAGCTGGAACAGACATACGGCAGCAAGAATAATGGCTGCGGGAACGGTGACGAAGCCGCCTGTTTTATATTTTTTCAAGCATTCCATGGGCCACCTCAACGATCCTGACGATCTCGGCGGGAGAGGCTCCGTCGCTCTGATCTTCATAATAACCGATCTGGGTAAAGGTTGCTTCGGCAGTTTTAAGCCCAAGGAACAAAAAACCGATAAAGAGCGCAAAAATAACAGGCCACACTATGGCCGCTTCCAAAGTATTCATAAAAAATACCTCCGAATATTATTTTGCCGCGTTAAAAACTACGCTTAAAATTATACGGTTTTGCCCTTGCTTTTTCAATATGATCTTTCCGCAAGATAGTCGAAACGCCTGTTTAAGGCGCCGGGCCGCCTCTTCGCGGCACTTCACAAATCGTATCGAATGTGATAGATTTATAGGCGCGGGAACCGGGCTCATCCCGCATGAAAGCCGGTATGACAATGTCTGAAGTAAAGACCTTAAAAAAAGAAAGAATATGGGAGCTGGACGCGTTCCGGGGCATATGCATCATCGGCGTCGTGATCGTCCATCTGATATTCGACCTAACTTATTTTTTGGACCTGAATATAAAAACTCCCGCCGTTTTCGATTTCATCCAGGAAAACGGAGGAGTTCTGTTTATTATATTGTCCGGCATATGCGTGACTCTGGGCCACAAATTCGTGATGCGCGGCTGCGTGGTATTTTTCGCAGGAATGGCGATCACCTGGGTGACGTACGTTATGTACCTCACCGGTTTTGCGGGAAAAGATATTATAATCTATTGGGGAATATTGCACCTGCTGGGAGCGTGCATGCTCCTGTACGGACTGATCAAAAAGCTTCCCACCGCTTTGCTGCCTTTCATTGCCGTTGCGCTGATCGTGGCCGGATATCTGATCGCCGGAAAGTCTTACGATCTTAATGGTTTTTCAAAGATATTCGTAATTTTTGGATTCACGTTCCCGGGCTTCATGTCAGGCGATTATTTCCCGCTGATGCCTCATCTGGGCTGGTTCGTTTTCGGTATTTTCCTGGGCAGGACGCTGTATAAAAAACAGACGACGCTTTTTCCGAAATTCCCTTCCAGAGCGCTGCCTGTCCGGATCCTTTCATTCATCGGGAGGCACAGCCTGATCATATATCTGGTACATCAGCCGGTGATCTCGCTGATCATATCTTTGCTGCCTCAGCGCTGACGCCACGCGACGGTCAGCTTCCGGAACCACAGATACGATCCAGTTCTTTTTTGATATCGTTGTTGAATATGATATTGCCCTCGAAAACGGGCGCGGAACTTTTATTACCTGAACCGTCTATCTCATATATCCTGACGGTCGAAGTCCTGCCGGAACCGGAGAAGAAGCGGCAAAAAGCTATTGCCGCGTTTTTCCGTTCACGCCGAACGTAAAAACACCTGTCGTCTTCCCTG
>JAEEGJ010031273.1_pt1 | contig 10325 bp, 8 predicted proteins | sample 8958761 | NCBI WGS metagenome assembly JAEEGJ01 (sample SAMN16246546, study PRJNA631951) | gut metagenome | biome: gut microbiome; feature: rumen; material: RS-attached | host: Bos | place: Iran: Karaj | collected 2018-10 | reverse complement strand
CTCACATGCTGGCTCATACCGAGATGTATGGAAAAATGATTGACAAATATATGATGCGCCATACGGTCAAACCTGGTATTACTGGCTGGGCGCAAGTCCGTGGTTTACGTGGACCAACGCCAGAGCTTTGGATGATGGAGAAGAGGGTGGAATATGATGTCTGGTATGCCGAGAATTGGAGTTTCATGTTGGATTTAAAGATTATTATTCTTACCGTCATCAACGTGTTCCGAGGAGACAAGAATGCGGTCTGACAATTAATTAAATCAATACGCTGATTACCCCTAAGCTAACAAGCAGAGGCAAGATGCAAATGAAATAGTATGTTTGAAAATTTATCTGAGAAACTTGAGAGATCCTTCAAGGTTCTGAAGGGTCAAGGTAAGATTACCGAAATTAACGTTGCCGAGACACTGAAGGAAGTTCGGCGAGCATTGCTTGATGCGGATGTCAATTTCAAGGTCGCCAAGCAATTTACTGATACAGTTAAGGCCAAGGCGCTGGGACAGAACGTAATTAATGCGGTCAGCCCCAGCCAACTCATGGTCAAGATTGTGCATGATGAGCTAACCCAGCTCATGGGTGGCGAACAGGCACCATTCAATATTACAGGCGACCCAGGAATCATTCTTATGTCGGGTCTGCAAGGTTCTGGTAAGACAACCTTCTCTGGTAAGCTTGCCAATATGCTGAAGACCAAGCAGCACAAGAATCCGCTGCTCGTAGCCTGTGACGTCTATCGTCCTGCCGCTATCCAGCAGTTGCACGTTGTGGGCGAGAGCGTTGGCGTACCCGTTTATTCTGAGCCAGACAACAAGAACGTTGTAGAGATTGCCCAGAATGCTATCCGCGAAGCCAAGCAGAAGAACTATAACGTCGTCATCATCGATACCGCTGGTCGTCTGGCTGTCGATGAGGAGATGATGAACGAGATAGCAACCCTGAAGCAGGCAGTCCAGCCCGATGAGACGCTGTTCGTTGTCGACTCGATGACTGGTCAGGATGCTGTCAATACCGCCAAGGAGTTCAACGATCGTCTGGACTTCGATGGTGTCGTACTCACCAAGCTCGATGGTGACACCCGTGGTGGTGCTGCCCTCAGCATCCGCACTGTTGTCACCAAACCTATCAAGTTTGTGGGTACTGGCGAGAAGATGGAAGCCCTCGACGTGTTCCATCCTGAACGTATGGCCGACCGCATCTTGGGTATGGGTGACATCGTCTCACTTGTTGAGCGTGCACAGGAACAGTTCGACGAGGAAGAGGCTAAGCGTCTGGAAAAAAAGATTCGTAAGAACAAGTTTGACTTCGACGATTTCTACGGACAGATCCAGCAGATTAAGAAGATGGGTAACATCAAGGATCTGGCTGGTATGATACCTGGTGTGGGTAAAGCCTTGAAGGATGTCGATATAGACGATAATGCTTTCAAGGGTATAGAGGCTATCATCCAGTCGATGACTCCCAAGGAGCGTCAGAATCCTGACATCATCAACCAGAGCCGTAAGTTGCGTATTGCAAAGGGTTCAGGTACGAAGATTGAGGAGGTGAACCGCCTGCTGAAGCAGTTCGACCAGACGCGTAAGGTGATGCGCATGATGACGGGTGCAGGTTCGTCGAAGATGGCACAGATGGCTGCGGCTATGAAGATGCGAGGTGGAATGCCAAAATTTTAAGATATGCAACTGATTGATGGAAAAGCAACAGCAACGGCTATTAAGGCTGAAATTGCTGAAGAGGTAAAAGAGATTGTTGCCAAGGGCGGCAAGCAGCCCCATCTGGCAGCCGTACTGGTTGGTCACGATGGTGGTTCTGAGACTTATGTAAAGAATAAGGTACTCGCGTGCGAGGCCTGTGGTTTTAAGAGCACACTCATTCGCTATGAAGCTGATGTGACGGAGGAGGAACTGCTTGACTGTGTGTCGCGATTGAATCGTGACAATGATGTTGATGGTTTTATCGTGCAGTTGCCCTTACCTAAGCATATTGATGAGCAGAAGATTATCGAGGCAATTGATTATCGCAAGGATGTTGACGGTTTCCATCCTATCAATGTGGGACGTATGGCTATTGGACTTCCCTGCTTTATCTCAGCCACTCCGTTGGGCATCATAACCCTGCTGAAGCGCTATGGCATCGAGACTAGTGGTAAGAAGTGCGTCATCCTGGGTCGCTCAAATATCGTTGGTAAGCCTATGGCGCAGCTTATGATGCAGAAACAGTATGGCGACGCAACTGTTACTGTGTGCCACTCTCGTTCTAAGACGTTGAAAGAGGAGTGCCGTGCTGCTGATATCATCATTGCTGCCATCGGTCAGCCCGACTTTGTAACTGCTGATATGGTTAAGGATGGTGCTGTCATTGTGGACGTTGGTACTACCCGTGTGCCTGATACTACCCGTAAGAGCGGCTTCCGTCTGAATGGAGACGTGAAGTTCGACGAGGTTGCTCCGAAGTGCTCGTTCATTACTCCTGTTCCTGGTGGAGTAGGTCCTATGACTATCTGTTCGCTGATGAAGAATACGCTGGCTGCCGGAAAGAAGGAATTCTACAAATAATGACAGCAGAAGAGTATTATCTGAAAGGCAACGAGGCCCGCAAGCAGGGCTTGTGGCACGAAGCCATCAACAACTACATCCAAGCTATTGCGCTTGACCCCGACAGTCCTGCTGTCGAGGCCAAGCGCATGTTGGATGATATCATGGCCTTCTACTGTAAGGACATGTATAACCCCTGACACAGAATCTCGATGTAGCGCTATAAAGAATAACTAACTTAGAGGAAGGAAGCGCTGAGCCAACCGCCCAGCGCTTTCTTCTTTTTCTACATGCAGCTGGCTACTCCCAGCGTAGTACCCAGTGCGGTGAGTATCGTCACTATGATGTGAATCACCGTCTTCCAAAACTCCTTGTTCTTCATACTTCAATACAACTTTAATTTTAATACAACTTTTTTTATTATTAAAGACAAGATTTTTTTTAAAGACAACTTGGACAACTTAGGACAACTTAGACAATGCAACGCCACACTCTGCTTGCAGAGAACAAAGACAACTTTTCTCTGCAGGCAGAGAACTTTTTTTGCGCACCCTTTTTGTTTTAAAGACAACTTGGACAACTTAAACAACTTTTTTTATTTCTCCAATTGACTTCGGACTCCGTAGACGCGGTTGCGTCGTAGGCTATTGTTATAGTTGTCCCTAGTTGTCCAAGTTGTCTTTTAATAAAATACACCCGGTTGTCTTTTAATAAAAACCCACCCGGTTGTCTTTTAACAAAATACTCCCGGGTGGTCGTTTAAGGCTCGGGCTCCTCGTCCTCCTTGACAACCTTGTTGTCGGGCAACTCTATGCAGGTGGCACCCTGCAGGAACTGCTTCACGCGGTTACCGGCATTGTCGGTGGTGCGCTCCGGGGTGAATACTACGTGCAGGTTCTCGATGTTGTCGTTGACGGTGAAGGCCTTCGCCGAACGGGCACCCTTGCAGTTGATGCCGATCTTGAACGAGCCGAAGCCGTCCAGCTTCACGCGCTTCGAATCCTGCAACTGGTCGCGCATGGTCTCTACCAACTCTTCCAGCACCGCCATCACGTCGGCCTTCTTCACGGTACAGTTGCGCTGGATGATCTCCGCCAGCTGACGGGTGTTGATGCACGACGTGGGCACCATGCGGGCATACCACTTTCCACTTCTCTTAGTTCCGACCGACTGGTCTTGATGCAAACGATAAAATACTGGCATAACTAGTAATTTTTTTAATGGTTAATACTTTGGTTAATTTTTTTGTTTTTGGAAAGAAATGATGGGAAATTATGGAAAATTTCTTTTCATCTCGTTCCCGTCTTGTTTTTAGGCTTATTTGCCCTCCGTATCAGGCTTATTTGGCCTCCGTATCAGGCTGATATGGCGCCGTATCAGGCTAATACGCATCGCTATCAGGCTGTCTCGTGGCGCCGTGAGACTACCTTGATTTTGACAATGCAAAGTTACGAAAAATTCAAAAGCAAAACAAGCTTTTCGCGATTTTGTTTTCGATTTATTTGAAATGTTAAAATTCAAAGTTCAGAGCACCTAACACACTAACGCCCTCACGCCCTCACATTTGTGTTTTGCGTAGTGTGGAACTAACAAGAATCTCTGTATATTAATTTTATATATATTATAATATATATAAAATATAGAATATATATAATAGCTATTGTTAGTCTAACATCCAGAAATCCTAATGTGAGTGTGTTAGGGTGTTAGGGCGTTAGGGCAAGACAATTTTTTGCAAATTATTTGTTCAAAACAAACGAGTATTTCAATAATTCTTTGTACTTTTGCAGTCATGAAACCAGCTCAGATATTTCGCCAGTACATCTGGATCATCAATACGCTCAGGGCCTACGGCAAACTGACCCTCGAAGAACTGAACCAAAAGTGGATAGATGACGCTGTGGCCGACGGCAATCCGTTGCATCGCTCGTCGTTCAACCGCCATCGCGATGCCATTCTGGACATGTCTGGTATTGTTATAGACTGCGAACCACGTACCTATAAGTATTACATCAGTAATCAGGAGGCACTCGGCGACGACAGCATCGAGAGTTGGCTCTTCTCCACGCTCACCGTTCATGGCGTGCTGGCTGACAGCGCTGCCGTGAAGGAGCGGCTTGCACTTGAGAATGCACCTGCTGGAGAGCAGTATCTCGACACCATCATCAGCGCCATTAAGGGCAATCACCGTCTGCGCATAGGCTACCAGAAGTTCCAGGCCGAGGGTTACGAGAAGATTGTCTGCCCCTACGCCCTGAAGCTGTTTCGTCAGCGGTGGTATCTTTTAGCGCTTAACGACGAGGAGCAGATGCGCATCTATGCCCTCGACCGTATAACGATGGCGCAACTGACGGACGAGGTCTTCAAAATGCCTGCCGATTTCTCAGCGCAGGCCTATTTCTCAGAGTATTTTGGTGTGCTGACCAACGATACGCCTATGGCGCACGTCGTCGTCCGTGCGCACAATTGGATGCCAAACTACCTTCGCACCCTTCCCCTGCATCACTCACAGCGCGAAATTGCCAGTACTGAGCATTATACTGATTTCTCTTTCGATATCCGTCCAACCAGCGATTTCCTTGGCGAACTATTGCGCCACAGTAACGGCATAGAAGTGCTTGAACCATTGGAATTACGCGAGAAAATGCGGCAAATGATAGCCGAAACTCTTAAAAGATATTAAAATTTCATAGGGTGTCCTGACTTTTGGGACACCCTTCGCTTTACTTTGCACCCGATAACTGATTGTCGAACAAAAATTTGATAGTTATGGAAGGTGCATTTTTTCTTTTTGTCATTCTGGCCGCTGTTGGTAGCCTGGCAAGTGAGTATGTGAAAGGTATGAACCATGCAGGTGAACACTGTTCAAACTAAAATTGATGGTGATTTATTTGGAAAATTGAGAAATTGTGAATATCTTTGCAATCAAAAGAGTATTGGTTATGGATGTATTGAATGACATATACGCCGCCATCGCAGCCGAGGGTTTTACGACTCGAACGCTGCAAATGATTGATAACTACGCAAACGATATACGATATGGAAGAAAAGATTTTAATGGATTTACTCTACCAGAGCATGCAGGACTCTGCAAGGGAGGCTCGCCTCTCATTGGGGCGTCCATCGTCGCATGCTACGCTCGAAGAAGCCTTACAACAAGTAGCAATGCTGAAAGCAGCCAAGGAGGCAGCCCAGCCAATTGGCAGATAGACGAAGCTCAGGAACATTTAATAGAAGAATGGTCAAGAGCCAAAGGCTTGTGGTTTGAACATTCAGAGAGCATTATCAAGAAGAATTTCGGACCAATGATAGCCCAAGGGGCAGAAGCAAAGGTGTATTACAAAGAAGGTGCCCCATCAGTAGCTAAAGAACGTACATCTATCTATTCAACTACCAACAAAGCACTTGAAGCCATCGCACTTCACAACTACCTCTTTCCTGAGACGGCTATGAAAGTGATTGGCTTTACTCGCGACAGCGACAATCTTATGCGCATAGTGCTGACTCAGCCCTACGTGAACTGTCTGCGACTGGCCACGAAGGAAGAGATTGACGATATGGTTGCAGCCAAAGGCTTCCGTGACAATTGGAACGGCGAGGGCGTTAATTACATCTCCGACCGCTTGTCTCTCGAAGACATGCATCCCGCCAATGTCTTTATCGATACGGTAACGGGCAAGCCGATTTGCATTGACTGCATTGTGAAGTTTGTGAATCCGACAATCTAATAGTTGCCGTCCGAAGACGATATCAAGCAATATCTGCTGGAGAACATTTCGGAAGAGAAGTTCAAGGAACTGAAGGAAGAAGAGAAAACGCAGAGTAAGGTACACAAAAGGGACGGTTCCTTTTGTGTATTAAATAATGTGTAAAATTGTGGTTGATTGTAAATAATCTCAAAGATTATTCGTATCTTTGCAACGTTTTTTGGATTTTTCAACGATGAGAAAGTTTGAGGTCATATTTATACCCTACGAGACAAATAAATAATCAAAAATAAACAATAACAATGGGAATTAAGAAGAACTTTTTCGCGCCGTTGGCCTTGGGGCTGGGCGCAACAAGACGGGCAGCCATATTGCTGCTTGTGATGATGCTTACGACTGCGACGGCGTGGGCGACGGACAAAACGCTTTCGGGCAGCGAGAGCTACACCGCACAGGACGGCGACGTGCTGACGGGCTCGACCTCTGGCACGGTGACGATTGCCGACAATGCCAGTATTACGCTTAGCGATGTGACTATCACCGGTGGCATCGTCTGCGCAGGTACAGCGGAGATTACCCTTGTCGGAACGAACAGCGTGACGGGTTCTAGTGGATATGATCCCAATATAGAAGCGTATCGCTATACAGCAGGCATTCAGGTCGGCGGTTCAGGCACTACGCTTACCATCAAGGGCGATGGCTCGCTGACAGCAAACGGCGCTTTACATTCTGCAGGCATCGGTCTGAGCCGTGCTTGGGGTGTGGACGCTACGGGTGGCGATATTGTCATCGAGGGCGGAAACATCACGGCAACTGGCGACGGCAAGGGTGCTGGTATCGGCACAGGTGTGTGCTTTGGCGGCGATTCAGACAAGACGGCAACGCTCGGCAACATCACCATTAAAGGTGGAACAGTAAGGGCGATTAGCGGAACAGACAATAGCTATCCTGGCAATGGCATCGGCAAAGGTGGTGCTTATAATTCTGGTCATGCAGTTGTAGGAACTATCACCATTTACGATGGTATCGACCTGGTTGACGCATCGAGCATCAGCGAGAGCATCGTCTATATGCATGAAACAACCGATGTGACCGAAAGCAAGGCCGACTACTTCACCATCACCGAGGATGGCAGCCGCCGTGTTATCTTTCCGAAGGACGATACCGACTACACCATCACCATTGCCGACGGCATCGAGCACGGTACGATAGCATGTGAGGCAACAACGGCAAAGTTAGGTGCTAATGTGACGATAACCGCCACACCAGACCAAGGATACATATTCAGCCGCCTTGTTGTGAAGGATGCTCAGAACAACGACGTTGAGTCCACAGGCAACAGCTTCATCATGCCCAGGAGCAACGTAACGGTGAGTGCCATTTTCGCCGAAGGATCTTATAACGGCACATGCGGCAATGGTGTCTATTATGCATACGACAGTAGCACTAAAACCCTCACCATCAGCGGCTCAGGGGTGATGACGGATTATAACGATGTTTCCGAACGGCCGTGGAATAGCTATGCGAGTGATATCCAAAAAGTCGTCATCGGTGCAGGCGTGACGAGCATCGGTGAGCGTGCCTTCATGAATTGTCCTAATCTGGCTACTGTCACTGTTTATGCCCCGTCATGCAGTTTAGGCGAAGATGCCTTTGCGAATTGCGACGAATTGGCAAACATCTACGTGTTCAGCGACTTGGTGGACGGCTATAAGGATGCTTGGAGTGACTATACAAGTATAATCACGGGGATAACTGGTGGTTATTGCGGCACAACAGATCATGAGAGAGACGTGGTATGGGCGTTGACCGGCGAATCCCCCAATTGCACCCTCACCATCAGCGGTGAGGGGGCTATGTATTATGACAATCCTTCCGAATATCCGTGGTATAGCTATGCGGACCAAATCTATGAGGTCGTCATTGGGAATGGTGTGACGAGCATCGGCAATTTTGCATTCTCTGAATGCCGTACCTTGGAGTCTGTCACTTTTGCAGAAGGTTCGAAGTTAGAGAGCATTGGCAAGTATGCCTTCGATGGAACAGCTCTGACATCGATTGAGATCCCCGCCAGCGTGACGAGCATCGGCGTGGATGCCTTCTCGTCCTGCGATTACCTGGAGTCTGTCACTTTTGCAGAAGGTTCGCAGTTGACGAGCATCGGTGATGGTGCCTTCGCAAGTTCAGATCTGACATCCATCACCATTCCCGCCAGCGTGACGAGCATCGGTGAGGATGTCTTCCTAAATTGTGACAACTTAGCATCAATGGCTGTGGCAGATGGGAATACGGTCTATGACTCTCGCAATGGTTGTAATGCGATTATAGAAAAATCGACCAACACGTTGATTATTGGATGTAACAACTCCACTATCCCCGCCGGCGTGACGAGCATCGGTGCATGGGCCTTCTATGCTACAGGTCTGACATCGATTGAAATCCCTGCCAGCGTGACGAGCATCGGCATGCGTGCCTTCCAGAATTGTCCTAATCTGGCTACTGTCACTGTTTATGCCCCGTCATGCACTTTAGGCGCAAATGCCTTTTTAAATTGCAACAAATTGGAAAACATCTACGTGTTCAGCGACTTGGTGGACGACTATCAGGGTGCTTGGAGTACCTATGCGGAAAAAATCACGGAGATGCCTAATCCCAATGGCAAATGTGGAGATAACGTAAGATGGGTGTTGACCGGCGAACCCCTCGATTACACCCTCACCATCAGCGGTGAGGGGGCTATGTATTATGGCAATCCTTCCGAATATCCGTGGTATAGCTATGCGGGCAAAATCAATGAGGTCGTCATTGGGAATGGCGTGACGAGCATCAGCAATAATGCCTTCCAGGGTTGTTCTAATCTGGCTACAGTTTCTTTTGCTCCATATTCGACTTTGAAGACTATCGGCGACGGTGCCTTCCAGGGTTGCTCTAATCTGACGTCAATCACCATCCCCGCCAGCGTGACGAGCATCGGTAGTGATGTCTTCGCTAATTGTAGCAATTTAGAAGCAATAACTGTGGATGGAGGTAATACGGTCTATGACTCTCGCAATGGTTGTAATGCGATTATAGTAAAATCGACCAACACGTTGATTTTTGGATGTAAAAACTCCACTATCCCCGCCGGCGTGACGAGCATCGGCGAGAGTGCCTTCTATGCTACAGCTTTGACATCGATTGAGATCCCTGCCGGCGTGACGAGCATCGGTGCATGGGCCTTCTGTGTTACAGGTCTGACATCGATTGAGATCCCTGCCAGCGTGACGAGCATCGGCATGCGTGCCTTCCAGAATTGTCCTAATCTGGCTACGGTCACTGTTTATGCCCCGTCATGCTCTTTAGGTGATAAAGCCTTTTTAAATTGCAGCAATTTGGAAAACATCTACGTGTTCAGCGACTTGGTGGACGGCTATAAGGATGCTGAAAACTGGAGTTCCTATGAAGACAAAATCACGGCACTGCCCACCGTCACCACCTCGTATGTAGATGCCACTGGCACACTGCATGAGGGCGTGGAGGCTATCCCGCTGAACAATGTCATGACGACGCTACCGGCAGGCTGGTATGTGGTGAACAGCGACGTGGCCTATACGGGCACCGTGACACTCAGCGGCAACGTGACGCTGATTCTCGGCGACGGCAAGACGATGAGCGTGACGAACACGGGGACGGGCAATGAAGACTTTGCAATTTACGGCGATTCGGGGTCGCTGCACATCTACGGACAGAGTCAGGGCACGGGCGCGCTGACGGCTACCGCCAACTCCAGCGTTACCATCAAGGTCGATGACTACATCACCATCGATGGCGGAATCGTCACCGCCACCAGCACCGGCGATGTTGGCATCTATGGTATTGACGGTGTCACCATCAATGGCGGCACAGTCAACGCCAACGGCATTTACTCCGATGGCGACATCACCATCAACGGTGGCAAGGTCACCAATAACAGCGACCCTGGCATCCGTTCCAACAACGGCACCATCATCCTCGGCCTGAGCAACGCCACCGACTACATCACCGCTGAGAGCTACAACGGTGCCGTCAAGGTAGCCGACGGCCAGACACTGGTCGATGATGG
>JAEEGJ010031272.1_pt1 | contig 10325 bp, 9 predicted proteins | sample 8958761 | NCBI WGS metagenome assembly JAEEGJ01 (sample SAMN16246546, study PRJNA631951) | gut metagenome | biome: gut microbiome; feature: rumen; material: RS-attached | host: Bos | place: Iran: Karaj | collected 2018-10 | reverse complement strand
CAAGACGGCCTCACGCTACATGGGCGTTCTCAATCCGCTGAAAGTCGTGTTGACGAACTATCCCGAAGGGCAGATCGAATGGCTAGAAGCCGTCAATAATCCAGAAGATCCCGCCGCTGGAACGCGCAAGCTTCCGTTTGGACGCGAATTGTACATCGACAGAGACGACTTCCGTGAAGTTCCGCCGCCGAAATACTACCGTCTCGCGCCTGGTACCGAAGTCCGCCTCCGTTGGGGCTATTTCATTACCTGCCAAGAAGTTGTGAAAGATGCCAATGGCAACATCGTCGAACTTCGCTGCACATACGATCCGCAGACGAAAGGCGGCAACGCCCCCGATGGCCGTAAGGTCAAAGGTACCATCCAGTGGGTCGAAGCTTCCAACGCCATCGACGCGGAAATCCGCCAGTACGACCGCCTCTTCACGAAAGAGGATCCGGACGATCTGGAAGAAGGCCAAGAAGACTTCTTGGCGAATCTGAATCCGAATTCGCTCCATATCCTCCACAACTGCAAGCTTGAACCCGCTCTCGGCAAGCTCGCGCCCGAAACACGTGTCCAGTTGGAGCGCGTCGGCTATTTCTGCGCAGACCGTTACGACTACTCCCCTGAACATCCTGTGTTCAATCTGACCGTCTCATTGAAGGACTCGTGGGCGAAAATTGAAAAGAAGGAAGAACCCGCCAAACCCGCCCCGAAGGCGGAGAAGAAAGCGGAAAAGAAGCCTGCGGAACAGCCTGTCAACGTCGCCGTCATCGGTGTCGAAGACTTTGCGAAGCTACAGCTGAAGGTTGCAAAAGTCCTTGAGGCGGAACGTGTTGAGAACGCAGACAAACTGCTCAAGCTGCAAGTTGACTGCGGCGAAAAACGACAGATTGTCGCAGGCGTCGCGGCCTTCTACAAGCCGGAGGAAATCGTCGGCAAGCTGATCGTCATGGTCGTCAATCTCAAACCCGCTGTCATCCGCGGCATCGAATCCAACGGCATGCTGCTCGCCGCCAAGAAGAAGAATGAACTCCGTCTGTTGACGGTCGACGGCGACATCGTTCCAGGTGCCAATATCGGATAAACCATCATGCTGAAAACAAAAACAGTCATCGTCGGCGCGCTGGAAGTCAACTGCTACATCGTCTATGACAGCGAGACGATGGAAGCGTTGATCATTGATCCAGGCGACGAAGCCGACCGCATCATCGAAGCCGTCAAAGCTCTCGATGTCAAGCCGAAAGGCATTCTACTAACGCATGCGCATGTCGATCACATCCGTGGCGTCGGTGCCGTCGTGAAGGCGTTCAATCTTCCCGTGTGGATTCATGAGGCGGATAGAATGTACTACGCGAGTCCCGACAACGCCATCCTTCCGTGGCTTCCCGCCGCCGAAAACCTTCCGAAACCTGTCGATATGCCGCCGCAACTGCCGAACCATCCGTTTGAAGTCATTGAAACGCCGGGACACACGCCCGGAGGCGTCTGCTTTTATTTCAAAGATGAAAAACTGTTGTTCTCTGGCGACACGCTTTTCCGTGGCACCTATGGCAGAACGGATTTTCCAGGCGGCTCCGCCCAGACGCTGTTCAGTTCCATCCGCACAAAACTGTTCACCCTGCCCGATGACGTGGAAGTCCGCCCCGGCCATGAAGATTCCACGACCATCGGCGATGAAAAGCAAACACAATTCTTTTAGCTAAAAGCCTAAAACTAAAAGCTTAAAGCAAATACCACTAACCACTAACCACTAGTCACTAATCACGAATATGAGTAAACGAATTCTTACAGGCATCCAGCCGTCCGGAACTCTCCATATCGGTAACTATTTCGGAGCCATGCGTCCCGCCGTCACCTTGCAGGACAGTGGCAACGAATGCTTCTATTTCATCGCCAACTACCATGCGATGACGTCCATGCCCGATCCGAAGGATTTGCATGAACGCACGTTCAACGTCGCCGTCGATTTCCTCGCCGCCGGCATCGACCCGCAGAAGACGGTCTTCTTCCGTCAGTCCGATGTCCCTGAAGTTCAGGAGCTTGCATGGTTCCTTTCCTGCATCTGCCCCATGGGCCTTCTCGAACGCTGCCACAGCTACAAGGACAAGCTCGCCCACGGTTTGGAAGCCAACCACGGCCTGTTCGCCTACCCCGCCCTCATGGCCGCTGATATCCTCCTCTACCAGTCGCAGCTCGTTCCCGTCGGTAAAGACCAGAAGCAGCATCTCGAAGTCACGCGCGACCTCGCCATCCGCTTCAACAACCATTTCGGCGACATTCTCACCGTGCCGGATGCATACATTTCCACCGACGTCGCCGTCATCCCCGGCCTTGACGGACAGAAGATGTCCAAGAGCTACAACAACACCATCGAACTTTTCGGCGAAGGCAAGCCCGTCCGCAAGAAGTTCATGTCCATCAAGACCGACTCCACCCCCATGGGCGAGCCGATGAATCCGGATACCTGCAACGTGTTCGCGCTATACAAGTTAATGGCCACGCCAGAGGAACTTGAAGCCCTTCGCAAGAACTATTTGGAGAATCCGGAATTCGGCTACGGCCATGCGAAACAGCTCCTGTTTGAAAAGTACACAGAATATTTCGCCGCCGCACGCGAAAAGCGCAAGGAGCTTCTCGCCAACCCGCAGAAGGTAGAGGACATCTTGCAGGACGGCGCAAGCCGCGCCCGCAAGGTCGCCGACGCCACCATGGCGAAAGTCCGCGCCGCCGTCGGACTGTAACAAACTGATTCATTGACGACTACAGGCCGCCCCGCATGTTTTTTGCGAGGCGGCCTGTTTGTTTATCCTATTTGATTAGAAGCAGTTCGAGATGGCATTCATCAGTTCCTTTGGGATGCACGGAATAGAGAATCTTTTTTCCCGTGCCATCAAAATGCGGATGCGGATGGTACATCTGATTGTTTATGGAACCAGCCTCAAATGTCTTCAAAACGAAGCGTTTGTGTTCCTTCATGTCAAACAGTGTGATGTCGAAAAGACCTCCCGTACGGCGGCGGCTGTTCCCCCACCACATGGTATCCATGACAAATTGATCGCCGTTTTTATCTGACGATGCATGCCAATAGTCGCCTTGATCCACCAATTCGCAAAAATCGGTCTTCGGATCCACCACGATGATTCCAAAATCCATCTGAGAGACGGGAAAACGAACGGCAAGTACTTTGTTTCCAGAAACTTGTTCATGGCCAATGCATTCAATCTGATGGCCGTCGTCATCGAATGCATGGCGATGCAGGCAGCGCGTCTCGCCAGTCTTCCAATTGAGCCAGTTCAATCTGTCTGGAATCTTCTCCGTCGCGCCTTCATGCGCGAAAAGGATTTCATCGCCGTACGGGAAGAACTGGAAATGATTGGCGTGCATGCCAACCGTCTTGACAGCAACGTCTTTCCATTCAATATCCATAGTATCCACAACATGAATATCCGTGACAGCGTAATCGTCAGAAACGCCATAGCACAAGTATCGTTCATCAGGAGAGATGCAGCAACCATGAATGTGCTTTTTCTCCAGTGTTATCTTGATTTCCTGTCTGCCTGTTTTCAGATTGGCGACGGCGATCATCTCATCATTTCCATAAATCATCAGGCTACGTTTGGGGAGGACGACGGCGGGAAATAAATCCAAGCTGTCCTCTTTGAACTTGAAGAATTCCAAATCAAAAAGCTTTTCAGCGGCATCCGTATCAACATGATAAATGCAAAGCGTCGGCGTCACGTCGTCGCATGGCATGGTGAAGAAATAGAACGCATCATCCGTCGCGTTCCATGAACTGTTTGTGTAATACGGGACGAAATTCACATTCCCCGCAAAACCGATCTTCCGCTCTTCCAAAACGATATTGTCATTGTCATGCATAACTAATTTCCTAAATGATTGAGTTTTCAAAAACGCCATCAAGCCATTGTCATAATACTTCGCCATGACATGTTTACAAGTTGCATGGAGTGTTTTTCATATGATTCATCCATCAATGCCTTCCCCTCCCCCGACTTCCCAAGACTATGTCGGGGGATGAACTGGAAAAGATGGGAAAATATGGTATGGTAATGTTTGGTTCAAGGATATGGCTCTGGAACTAAAGCTTTTGGCGCTTCGCTAATTGAGCGCCTTTCTTGCGTCATTTCCACTCAAGACATTATTTATCGGACAGTAGTGTTTTTTGCACTACTTCTTTTTTAAGGGGTTATTCATCAAATGCGCATAGATACTGTCAATCCCGATATATCAAATAAGGAGCAAATCGCAAATAACAAACAGTCAACCTCAAACAAGATGTGGACGTTTGCTTTGCTTGGGCTGTTTTTGATCAGGATATTCCCGTTCCTGTCCGGGAATTATCTTTATGACGAGGCTATTTCATTGTCAGTGTATGTCATACAGAAGGATAATATATTTCAGATATTTCGTGATTATTCCATGGCGAACAACCATTTTCTCTCCAATGCTATATACTGGTTATGGCTGGCAGTCATAGGAAAGAAAGGATTGATCATGGAATGCTTGACTCGATTGCCATCGTTGCTATGCGGAATTGGCTCCATCTTGATCGTTCTATACCATTGGAGGAAGTTTATTGGAGAAAAAAAGGCCTGGCTGGCAGCCTTGCTGATCGCATTAAGTCCAGTGTATAGTGGTTTTGCATGGCAAGTCAGGGGATACTCGCTGATTTTTTTCCTTGGCATTGCGCTTGTTGCGGCAAGTCTTCACAGATTGAGGCAAATGACAGTCTGGAATGGACTTACCGTCTTTTTGCTTTCCTTGCTTCTGCCTCTCGCAATGCCCTCGTCGGTTATGCTGCCTGCGGCTGTTGGAGCGGGAATGTGCGTGGCATATTGGATTGCGACGCGAAAAGTCAGTTCCGCATTGCGTCTGGTGTTTCCAGTGTTCATTGGAGTTTTTCTGGGGGGAGGTTATTATCTAACCTTGGGCAGTCAATTTTGGGCGTCGGCGAAGGCCGCTGGCGGATGGGATAGCTTTTGGAAAACCATCGGGAACATTTCCCTCGCTATCGTCTTTCATTGTGGAATCTTCTCCATTGGCATTCCTGTTCTCCTCTGGCAGGCTTTGCAGAGAATCCTGAAAGCCATTCGCGTCAGAAACATTGTTCCTGAATGTGATGTATTGGAGCTGTATCCGTCTTTGCTGGCGTTGTCGGTGATAGCAGTCATTCTCGGACTGTTGCTTTGCAGTATCCCTACATCCCATTATCCATTCCCCCGTGTGTTCCTCCTGATGCTTGCGCCATTGACTTTTACAGTCATGAGCACTGACACTGTTTTGGGGAAGATGTCCTTTTGGAAGCAAATTGCGCTTACAGTTCTTTTGGCAGTTTTGCTGAATGCAGGCTGCGATCTGTATGTGAAGTACGCTGACTCCGATTATTCTCGCCCCTGTCAAAACCTGCTGGTCCAACGCTGGCGTGGCAGAGGGATTTTCTACGATGTGGCGAGTATCATCCTTGCGGAATATAAGGAAACAGGGGAGGCTGTTACTCTCATTGACGGGAATTGGGTACCCTCGGTTGGGTTGTACTGCCAAATTTACGACTTGGCTTGGCTAAAAAACAGATTCAAAGCTGTGATGGATGTCGAGTGGTTACCTCGCAGTTACATTGAATTGGCACGACAGCATGGTGTGAAAATCAAAATACTATCAAGAAGCGAAGAGGAGGCGAGAGACATTTTGAAAAAAGTCTCCTTTGACTTCCAAACTAGCCTAAGCATAAGAAAACAATATGGTATCTATACCTACTACGTAGTGAATATTACGCCTTGACCTCGAACTGTTTCCATTCAAATCGTTTTTTATCGGACAATAATGATGAAGCATTTTCTGTTCACCCTCCTGTTTGCTTTTCTCACCGTAGGCACGTTCGCGCAAGTGCCGCCCAAACCTGCGGATAAGGCCATCGTCTATGACTACGCCAACATGCTGACGCCTGAAGACAAGGTCTCCATCGAACTCATGGGCATGAAACTGGCATCAAAACACGCCTCCAGGCTTGTCTTCGTCAGCGTCGATACGAAAGGCGACATAAAAGGCGTTGAATTCATCCGCGCCATTTACAGCGGTTGGGAGATTCCGAACGGCGTGAAAGGCCATTGCGGACTTATCGTCGTCTGCAAAAAACAGATCATGGCGAGCGCTGGTGGCGGATTTCTTGTCAAATGCGACAGCGCTCTCACGATGAAAATCAAAGATTCCTTCCAAGAACTGCTTGACAAGACAACGCTACCTCCTTTCGCCAATACGGCAGACCAGAATCCACTGAAAGGCAGTACCGCCCTGAAGGACAGCTACATGTTTTTCGCCAACGCCATCATCGCGTTGGGCAAGGAGGAAACCGCCGCAAAGGCACAAACTGCCGATTCGACGGCGACCGCGGCAGAATCCGTCGCGCAAGCGATCAACCAATCCTCCGAAAAGCCTCCGCAAACAACAGCGGCAAGCCCGACGCCCCACGCCGCGACGGCAAGCCAACCGCGGCAAAATGATGGCGTGACACAGGCCGATATCCCCCAGACGACGACAGACCGGCCTGTCAGGAAATTCGTGAATAAGATTGTGTTGGCAATCTGCGGTTTGTTCTTCGCCTGCATCAACGGCATATTCTTTCTGTTCAACAACAAGCGTTCCCACACGCCAAACAACAAAAAACAATACAAACCCAAAGATTACGACTCAAACGATTACAGAGACGACCATTAAGGCCATTCGTTTTCAAGAAATATGCTGAACATTGAATTAGAACGACTTGACACGCATTTTTCACCGGATTCCGGCTATTGCTACGTCCATGCGCGCGCCGCGCGACTGCCGGATGGACGCATGGTCATGACCATGCAGAAGCTCCGCCTCTCCGGCAGCGACATCTTCTCAGGCCTCGAAATGACCATCCGCAGTCCGCAAGGCGAATGGTCGCCCATCACGCCCTGCCCGACTCTGTCACGCCGCCCATGGGAGGACGGCGCGGAAATCGCCATGTGCGACGCCACGCCGTTCTTCCACAACGCCACCCAGAAGCTTCTCCTCACGGGACATACCGTCATCTACAAAAATGATGAAATCATGCCCGGCCTCCGCCCGCGCCACACGTCATGGAGCGTCTTCGACGCGGAAAACAACACATGGACGCCCTACCGCCTGCTCGACATGCCCGACGGCTTCTCAAACTGCGGCGCGGGTTGCTCCCAAATCCATGAAAATCCAGACGGCACGCTATTGATTCCAGCCTACGTCCGGATGCCGTCCAAACGGGACGCGGCATTCGTCATGCGCTGCTCGTTTGACGGCGACAATCTTAAGCTGCTCGAATACGGGAACTTACTTAAATCTGACACCGCACGTGGCTTCGGCGAGCCATCCATAGTCCGTTATCAAGATGCCTTCTATCTGTGCATCCGCCACGATGAAACGTCCTACATTTCCGTTTCAAAGGATGGCCTCCATTTCAGCGAGCCCATTGAATGGCTGTTCGACGACGGAACGCCGCTCGGCACTTACAACACGCAGCAGCATTGGCTGGTGATCGGCGGAAAACTCTATCTTGTCTATACACGCCGCGCGGGATTCAACGATCACATTTTCCGCCATCGCGCACCATTGTTCATTGCAGAAGTCGATACGGAACACCTCCGCGTCATCCGTGACACAGAGCAAATCGCCGTTCCCGCACGCGGTGCACGGCTTGGAAACTTCTGCTGTGCAACGCTTTCAGAAAAAGAAGGCATCATCGTCGCCGCCGAATGGATGCAGACCACCGGGCCGGATCCATGCAATTTCCGCCGCTGCATGGAATATGGCAGCGACAACAGCATTTTCATCGCCCATTTGCATTCGCTTTAAGCTTTCAGCTTTAAGCTTTTAGCTCAGCAATTTTGCATTCGCTTTCAGCTTTCAGCTTTTAGCTTTAAGCTCCGCGAAGCGGCTTACCGCCTGCGGCGACGGCGTTTCATGTTCATGGCTGTGTCCGCGTCGGGCAGTGATTCATAGATTTCCGAATTCCAGCCCATCGCCTTCACGAGCAATGTCAGCAACAATTTCCCGTAGATATATTCGCGATTGTGATAGCCTTTTGGCGCCGTTTCAGGAGAGCTCAATAGCGGAATCAGCATGAGAATCTCCTTTACGCGGATTGTATAAAGCCGCGGCACGACGAACATCCCGTAGAAGTCACGCACGACATTCAGGCATATCCGCCCACGATCGCTCAGATCGGCATGATCTTCTTCCCCATCAGCTGGACACATGGCGCGCAACGCGACGGGCAGGCAGGCCGTCGCCAATGCCAATGCCTTGGAATGCGAATAGTCGCCAGAGGACAACGCCTCGTCGCGCAACTTTAGCAAACTCCGCGTGACCACACCATCGGCCTTGTCCCAAATTTCATCCATCATCGGCCAAAAATGCATCAAAAAACCGTATTTGTGGAACGCCGTCAGAATTCGCAACGACTTGCCTGTGAAGAAAATCTTCAACAGCTCCTCGTAGAGACGTGCCACGGATGACAGCGTAATCATGCCACGCTTCCGTGCCAATGCGGCAGCAGTTGCATCCTCCAGCCTGAAGCCATGCTGCCCGACCAATTTCAAGGCGCGCAACATGCGCACAGGATCCTCTTCGAAACGCTCTTCAGGATCGCCGACCGTCCGCACGATGCCGTCTTTCAAATCCTGTATACCGCCCGTATAGTCGATGATGCCACGCGATCCGACCAAATCCATATAGAGGGCGTTCACCGTGAAATCGCGCCGCTGGACATCGTCCTCCAACGTGCCGAATTCGTTGTCGCTCCAGATCATCACGCCGTCGTCTTCATAACGCCCTTTACGCTCTTCCTGCGTCGGTTTGCGACGGAACGTGCTAACTTCGAACTCCTCTTTGCCGATGCGAACCTGTGCAAGACGGAAACGGCGGCCGATCACCATGCAGTTACGACGGCCGAAAATGGCTCGCACTTCTTCTGGCGTCGCATTTGTCGTGATATCGTAGTCCTTCGGCTCGCAGCCCAGAAGCAGGTCGCGAACAGCCCCGCCGACCAAATACGCCTCATATCCGCTCTGAACCAAGCGGGAGACGACCTGAACGGCCGAAGGATTCACTTTTTTCAATAACGATTTGACTCCGCTCATTTCTAGTCAATCATGACATGGATGCCTAATAATCAGCAACTACAAGTCGAACTCAAGCTGCTCCGGCGGCGGGGAGATAATCCGCGCAACGGGACCGAATGTCTTACGATGCTCTGGACAGGGGCCCAGATTGCGCAAGGCCTCCAGATGTTGCGCAGTGCCATATCCCTTGTGCTTCGCGAAGCCATAGCCCGGATACGTTTTATCCAATTCCACCATCAGATGGTCACGATGCGTCTTCGCGATGATGCTTGCCGCTGCCACACTGGCGGACAGCGCATCCCCCTTCACGATGAACCGCGCCTCCACGGGAAAATCACGTACCTTCAAACCATCGACGAAGGCCAAGTCTGGACGGATTTTCAGCGACATGACGGCCTCCCGCATCGCCTCGTGCGTCGCTTTCAAAATATTGATGCGGTCGATCACCGCCGCAGAACGTTCAGCAACGGCCCATATGATACGCGGATCCGAACGCAACCTCTCTCCAAGCTCCTCTCGGAACGCCTCGTCCAACGCCTTTGAATCATCCACCGGCAGGTCGAACTCCTCTTCAGGCGGCAGAATGACGGCCGCCGCGACGACTGGCCCAGCCAGCGGACCGCGTCCAGCCTCGTCAACCCCCGCGATCACAAGCCCAGGACGCTCTGCCTTTGCCTCCCGTTCAAATCTGAACAAATCCGTCTTCCCCATAAACACAAAGGGGAAGGACTAATGCTAATCCTTCCCCGGAAAAAGTCTGAGTTTTTCAAAGGGCTTTTAGTGCAGTCTCTTTTCCTTGATCTTCGCGGCGGCGCCGACCTGATCACGCAGATAGTATAGTTTCGCGCGGCGGACGCGGCCCTGACGCAAAACCTTGAAGCTAGCGATACGCGGGGAATGAATCGGGAAAATACGTTCCACGCCCTGGCCGTGGGAGACGCGGCGCAACGTGATCGTCTCGGCGATGCCGCCACCATCACGCGCAATCACAACGCCCTGGAAGGCCTGAACACGCTCTTTGCCGCCTTCAATGATCTTCACGCCAACTTCCAGCGTGTCGCCAACCGAGAATTCCGGAACGTCTTTCTTCAAATTCTCACGGCGCAACTGTTCAATCAAACTCATTCCCGTTTTCTTCTCTTCGTTGTTTTCCATCACTGTCACCTGTATTCCTGTTCACCTTGACCAAGCAGATCGGGACGG
>JAEEGJ010031271.1_pt1 | contig 10325 bp, 6 predicted proteins | sample 8958761 | NCBI WGS metagenome assembly JAEEGJ01 (sample SAMN16246546, study PRJNA631951) | gut metagenome | biome: gut microbiome; feature: rumen; material: RS-attached | host: Bos | place: Iran: Karaj | collected 2018-10 | reverse complement strand
CGTGAGTGACTTTGCCGCCATCGAGCTTGACGCGGAAGCCGAACTTGACGCCCTTGTCGCTTTCGACCTTAACGCCGGCGGAAAGCTGCTTGGCAAATTCGCCCATCACAAAGGAGCTGAGCTTGCGAGCATCGGCATCGGAGAAGTCCACTTCGATGTCAGAAGAATAGTTCTTAGCAAGGGTCAAAAGCATGGACTTCACGGTGGATTCGTCGAGGGACTTTTCCACCTGGAGGTTCAGCAAATCCATAATCATCTTTTCAAGGTTCTTGCCTACCGAAAGCAGGAGGTCGCGGGCGGACTGTTCCAGAGTGCGTTCGCTACGTTCCGTGAACGCTTCGGCGTCCTTGTCGGCCTTTTCCAGACGGGCGGACGCTTCGGCTTCGGCAGCCTTCACGATATCGGCCGCCTTTTCCTTGGCCTTGGCAATGATAGCCGCCGCCTCGTTTTCTGCTTTATCGACAGCATCTTTCTGGATGCGTTCCATAAGGTATTGCAAGTCTTCTGCCATATATGTTTTCTCCAATTACGTTCCAAAGGTTTTTGGATAGCAAAAAACGCACCAAAAGAACCTTTTGGGAAAATTTTGATACTAATATACAAGTAATTTGGGCAAAAAGACGAAAAAAACGGCAAATTTTTTGAAATAATGGATAAAAACCACGTTTTTGGCGATAAAAACGCAAAAACTGCGAAAACTAAAGTTTACAAGGAAATCTTTTGGATTTACAAGATACGTTTTGGAGCCAAAACGATTTACAGAATTTGTTTTCTACGCAAAATTAGCGGTGTTCGTTAGTCGAGGGTTCGAGACCACGGAAAAACGCCAAACCATCAAAATCGTCCTTGAGAGCCTGCACCGTTTCACCTATCATGTAGAGGCTACCGGTCACCAAAACGGGGACATTTTTATTATCTGCATAGGCTATCTCGGCGACTTGATCCAAAAATTCGCGACTGAGTTCGCCTTCGCTAGCCACCTTCAAACCCAAGTTCGAAAGCTCAGAACGCAAATCGTCCAATTCACGGAAACGCGGGTAGGGAGTCTTGGTAATATGCCAGTGGCTTACAAACGGAGACATGAGTTTGAGCATTTCGCCCACATCTTTATCCTTGAGCGCTCCGAATACGCAATGGAACTGGACTCCCGGATAATACTGAGCGAGCGTTTCAACCAAGCGGCGCACCGCATGGGAATTATGGGCTCCATCCAGAATGTAGCGGACAATTCCATTCTTGTCAGCGAGTTGCTGCATGCGCCCCGCCCAAGAGCGGGATTCAAGAGTCTTGAGCGCCAAGGCTTCATCATAAGGACGGCCGGCACCCTTTACAAAGCATTCGGCTGCAGCCAAGGAAAGACTCGCGTTTTCTATGTAATGGCGACCCAAATTCGGGAGTCTGATGTCAGTCCGAATTTCGGGAACGAGGCATTCAGCACCGAGTTCACTTGCATAAGCACGGGCTTCGGCCAACAATTCTTCGGAAAGGCCTCCAACGACAAAAGTCTTATTGCGGCGACGGTCCGCTTCGACAACCGCCATCTTTTCTTTAAGAATAGCGCTTTCAGTGGGGCCCAAGACTTCGGTGTGTTCAAGCCCGATACTCGTGAGCACCACGATATTGCCGCACGCCACCGCCGTACTGTCCAGGCGACCGCCCATGCCCGCTTCCATAGAAACCACGTCTACACCCTGCTCGGCGTAATACAGGAACGACACAAGCGTCAAAACTTCAAAGAAAGTCGGTTCCACCTGCACTTGTTCTGCAGCAGCCTTCACCTGGAGAAGCAAGCGGTTCAAATCAGCATCACTAATGGGATTGTCGTTTACACGAATACGTTCGCGAAGGCTTACCAGATGCGGGCTCGTGAAAAGCCCTGTCTTAAAACCATGGGCCTGCAATACGCCTGCGAGGTAATAGCTTGTAGAGCCCTTGCCGTTCGTACCGACGATATGGATTGTCTTGAAAGTGCGTTCAGGATTTCCGAGAGCGTTGCAGAGTTTTCGAGTCGATTCAAGCCCCGGCACCATGCCGAACATGAGCCGAGAATTCAAATAATCCATACCAAGCGATTGCATGCGCCAAATGTAGAAAAGATTTTAGTTGGTAGAACTTAGTAAGTAGAGCTTAGAGAGATGATGATGTTCTAAGTTCTAGTATTCTATATTTCTAACGTTACTACATGGTTTTTATATGAAAAGTTTTGGAATTATACTGCTTCTGGCGGTTTTTATCGCTATTGCCTGGTCACGCGTAGACCCGACTGCCGCCCCGCAACATTACAACTACCGCGACGCGAGCAAGCAACTGAGGCGAGTGTACTACGGTGAACTGCAAGAAACCCTTTACTGCGGTTGCCGATACGACGACAAGAAGAACGTCGACTTTTCGAGTTGCGATTTCAAGCCCCGCGAAAATCCGAAACGCAAAAGCTTTAAGCGCGCCGAGCGTATCGAATGGGAGCACATGGTAACCGCCCACAACATGGGCCAACACCTCCCCTGCTGGCGCGACGGAGGCCGCAAGAACTGCAGCGCCAACGACACCACCTTCAAGGTCATGGAAGGCGACATGCACAACCTGTACCCCGCCATTGGCGAAGTCAACGGAGACCGCAACAACTTTATGTACAGCCAGTGGACCAACGATCCCGAACCCATGTACGGCGGTTGCAAGACTATTGTGGATTTCAAGCAAAAGAAAGCACAACCTCGCGAAGAGGCCCGTGGAATCATAGCACGAGCCCACTTTTACATGGAAAAAACCTACGGCGTTAATTTGTCCAAACAAGACCGAAAACTATTCGAAGCCTGGGACAAAATGTACCCCGTTACAGACAAAGAATGCGAACGCGACCGTCGCATTTTCAAGGTTCAAGGGGATCACAACCCCTTCGTGTACGAAAAATGCCCTAAATAGCGAAAAAATGTTGGACAAATTACATATTTAATTGTTCATTTTTCTTTTTTAATTCCCACTTACATTTATTTATATATATTTACAAACGAGGTTAGTATGTACAGGACCCTATTCTTTTTTATTGTCTTTTTTGCAGTTTCTGTGTGCGCCCAGGTGGAATTCCCCATGGCGTCCAAGATTATTAATGTCACAAAAGACCCATACTACGCTAAGGGTGACGGCAAAACCGATGACACCGAAGCTATTCAGAGGGCCTTGAACGACCATCCCGATGGCGACTATATTATTTATTTACCCCACGGAATCTACAAGATTACCGATGGGTTGACTTGGCCTGTTACCAAAAAAGCAGAATCCTCGAGCCGTCGTACTATTTTGCAAGGTCAAAGCATTGGCGGAACCATCCTGCAACTCGCAGACAACACCTACGGTTTTGACAATCCCGAATTCCCGAAAGCAGTCATTTTCACAGGCGAAGGCCCCGGCCCCAAGTACAGAAACGCCGTCCGCGACATGACTATCCGTACCGGTAAAGGAAACCCGGGGGCAATCGGTATCCAGTTTAACGCATCGAACCAAGGTACAATCCACAATGTCAAGATCCATTCCGGCGACTCCCTGGGTGTGTACGGCATTGACCTCGGCTTTACCGAAGGAATTGGTCCGCTTTTAATCAAGAATGTCGAAATCAACGGCTTCAACATCGGTATTTACGCCAAGGGCGAAACGGGAACGGCAACGCTTGAACATGTAACCATGGGCGGCCAGAGAAAATACGGTCTCGAAAATGACAACATGAACCTTGCTGTTCGCGCCCTGAGATTCAAGGGTAGCGTTCCTGCTGTTTACAACCACGGCGATTTCGCCATCATGAGCTTGCTTGACGGTCTGCTTGAATTCGACAACGGCAATAAAAAAGTCAAGCCCACTACAGCCATTTTGAACGAAAGCCACCTGTTTGCCAGGTCCATGAAGGTTTCGCGCTACAAGACCATGATCAATTCCAAGAAGAAAGGCTACAACGAGGAAATGATCCAGGGCGAAATCATTGAATTTTCGACACAAGAGACCAAGCAGCTTTGCCACAGCCCCAAGCAGTCGATGCGCTTAGCCGTTGCAGAAACGCCGGCATTCCCGGAACAGAAACCCGACAACTGGATTACAATCGCCGGAGACTACGGTGGAAAATCGAACACGGGTTCTGACGACTCGAAGGCGATTCAAGACGCTATTGATGATGGCGCCGAAACGCTCTATTTCCCGCCGGGAGGTCGCTGGACCATTAACCGAGACATTTACATTCGCAACCGCATTCGCCAAATTATCGGTATCGAAGGCCGCATTGACGGTAAAGGCAAGTTCATTATCGAAGCCGGCGCTTTCAACGAACTGACGATTGAACGTTTCTCGGAATTCGGTAGCGGAATTATCTTGAAGGCAAAGCGCAACCTGCTCCTGAAGAACATGATGGTGCGCTCCCTCGAAACCGCCGAAGTCGGCGGGGGCGATGTTTACCTGGAAGACGTGACACTTGGAAGCATCCAGCTGAACTACCAGAAACTGTGGGGACGCCAAGTGGCCTTGATTGGTGACACGAAGGGTCCGAAGATTACCAACAACGGCGGCTCAATTTGGATTCTCGGCCTTACCGCCAAGAAGGGCAACACCATTCTCCAGAACTTCAACAAGGCTCATGCCGAACTCATCGGTGTTGAAATCGTTGCAAGCGACAAGGCAAAAGACCGCCCGATGTTCATTAACGACAACTCCGGACTTTCGGTGACGGGCCTCCGTGAAACGCTTACCCGCGGAAACGCCTACCCCACCATTGTCGAAGAATCCAGAAAGGGATCCAAAATCAAGTCGCTGTACGGGAAAGACCTGAAGCACACTCCCAACGGCGGCGTAATGATTCCGCTGTTTACGGGTTACGCTCCGAAACTTGGCGCAAACGAAAAACCACAGGCGTTCATTCCCGACGAAATGGTGATTGTGCAGCCGAATCTCCTAAGAATGAAGGGTTCCGTGGTCGATGACGGTCGTGGCGACGGTCTTTGCGAAGACCCCGTACGCTGGACGAAGGGACTTGGCCCCGGAAAGGTCGTGTTCTCGGACAGCATGGCTTACGAGACCGACGTTTCATTTACGGCAAGCGGCCGCTACAACATTATCTTTACCGCTGACGACGGATACCAGACGGGCTCTGACACCGGTAAGGTTTACGTGTTCGACTTGCACTACACCACGCTCGACAACACCGGCGACGGATTCCCGAGCGGTAAGGGTGCCGCCACCTGGATTTCGGAATTCGACAACTTCAGCCCGCACAACTCCGACCACGAATTGCATGTTGCAAACGTGACTACCGGAAACGCAGGAAAGATTTATCTGCGATTCGACTTGTCTTCATTGCCGGGTCCGTTGTTTGATGCAGCACTCAAGCTGGAATTCAACAAGGATTCTATCAAGAAACCCGTACAGCTGAACATCTTTGGCCTTAAGGAAACAGGCAAAGACATGAACTTTGGCGACCAGAAGTTGGGCGTTGACTGGGTTGACTACGAACTCACCTGGGAAAACGCTCCGGCAAACCTCCCGCAGCAAAAGGGCGGCCAGTTCAACATCCGTAAGAACTCGGGTGGCGGCGTAGACACCAAGTACGCAGATTTCTTGGGCATTATCACCATTAACCCGAAGGCTCCTCTCGGCGCATTCCTGCGCACGCCGACCTTCACCGAATTCTTTAAGCGCAAGCATCCTTCTCAGCTTTACACTCTGATTTTGACCGCTGTAGAACCGGGCGAAACTGTTTTGGCAAGCGCTGCCGCAGGCAAGGAATTCGCACCGTCGCTCTATGTCGGCTACTTCGACAATTCCCGCTCTGTAGGCGGCGAAGCCATGGACGGCGGTTACACGCTTACCAAGGTGAACATCGACATTTACAGCCTGGAATGTGACTTCGACTTGACCGTCGGTTACCCGCAATTCGTGCAAATCGAAATCGTGAACGAATTCGGAAAGCGCATGCTTACGGTTGCCGCCCGCGATCTCGCCGGCGAAAAGAAGACTCACTTCAAGTTTAAGGCCATGGCCTTCCCCACCGGCAAATACGTTCTTCGCGTGATTGGTGAAGCATTCACTGCCGAGCAGCAATTCTATATCCTGAACTAGGAGACACCAGATGCAGTTCAAGAAACTTTTAAGCCTTAGTGCAGCATTATTCATGACCGTCGCCTTTACCGCATGCGGCGACGACTCCAGTTCTTCAGCCTCGGACGAAGAGTCTAGTTCCTCGGTTCCCTCGTTCAAGTCGAGCAGTTCCCTGAGTACTCGCGCAGACATTGACTACAAGGACACCGTCAAGCTCGGTGATACTCTCCGACTTTATGTAGATCTGTTCAAGGGTGATTCCTCCAAGATGGACGAAAGCGAAATCTATCTTGACAGCACGGCAACAACGTTGCCGATGTACTTGGGCGAATTTCCGAAGGGCAGCCGCATCAAGGTTTTCGCAAGCACCTCAAACATTGAGGGCGAACAGATTCGCATCAAGAGCGAATACGGTGATTACCTGCAAGCAATCAAGGCTGCCCCCAAAACGGCAGCACGCAAGGACTCCGTTTACAGGAATTCCCTGATTCCTAGCTACGGTGCAGACTCCACCGCCACCTTCAGAGATTCCAACACCTTCGTTACCTTTAACGACAACCACTACTTCCTGGAAGTTGAAGGCGAATTCAGCGACGAATCCAGCATGAAGCTCAAGGTTCTCGTCGACACGTCTTACTACAAGTACACCGGCGAAGACGAAAAGATTTCCATGAAGATGAACGACACCTTGCGCGGTATTCTTTTGATTGACAACGCGCCCAAGGAAGTGTCTATCGCATTCTCCGCCAACGAAGGCTACAGCGTAAACCTGACGACCGTTGGCGAAAACATTATCCTGTACAAGCTTACCGATGGCGACAAGGAGCTAGGCTCTTCAAAGACAAACCTGGACACCATGCTCGTACCGAACGATTCCGTAAACTGGTCCATCAAGATCAAGCCAGAATCTTTCTCTAGCATTTGGACAGGCCCGTACGCCTTCTTTGAAACCATTACCAAGGCCCGCGAACTTGAACAGGGCGAATACTTCTCGAACCCGGATTCGATCAAGTACCCCGGCGAAGCTTACGAACGCACTCGCCCCAAGGACGACATTGGAACCTACAAGTACAACTTGCGTCAAGAACAGTTCGTGTGGATCGGCGACTACACGAAGGGAGATTCCGTCATCGTCAAGCACTGGATCCAGAACTACAATGACGAAAATTTCCAGAACGTGTCTATTGAAGTTCTCAACAAGAAAAAGAAATCGCAGGCAACAATCAGTAGCGTATACGGCGGCAGCTTCAAGGTTAGCGAAGACGGTCCCTATTACCTGCATTATCTCCGTTTGAATTCCGACCCGCTTGACCAGGGCATTCCCGACAGTCTGCGCTACGTGTTGCAGCTCTACACCATGGTCCAGCAGCCCGGTCTCTTGAAAGAAATGAAATTCTACGATTCCGAAAAAGACGCTCCGCTAAAAGAAAAAGTTCTTGCTGTAGGCGACACGATGCGCTTTGAAGACTTTGACTTTACGATGACGCCCCATTCCAAGACATCCTGGAAGATTATCGGGTCTGACATCGCTTGGTTCGTGCCTTGCAAAACGCTTGACTACCTGAACAACAGCAGTAACTACAAGTCTGGAACATGTGACGAGGAACAGGAAATTTCGTCGAATTACCTGATTGCACTTGAAGGCGGAATTGGAGAAAAGGCGGAATTGATTGCCCAGAGCGTTGCCGACCCATCCATGCGCGACACGCTTACCATTACGATTATTGCTAAAGCGGACTAATCTTCCCAGATTTGGTTCGGAAGCTTACCGATATCACGAAAGTCCAAGAGCCCTGCCGTCGGAGCGTCAACGCTCACAAGACGAGCCAAGGGCTTACCGGCGCGTTCAATGACAATCTCTTCGTCCTTGAGCGAAACCTGGTTCAACATCGAGCCAAAATTCTGGCGGACTTCCATGGCTGAAACAACTTTAGACATGCCGTAAAAATAGTATATTCTGCGCATGGAATCCGAAAACAAGTCCTACACCGTTACGCAATACATGAAAGCCTTGAAGCAGAAGGTAGAATCTACCCCTGCCGTATGGGTGCGTGGCGTGATTACCCAGATTAACGAGAAATCGAAAGTCGTTTACCTGAGTATTGCGGACTTTGAAGAAGGGAACGTGAATCCGCTCGCGACCGTGCCGCTTTACTGTTTTGCGGCTAAATTCGCCGCCATTCGCGCCAAAGTTGAAAATTACCCGCAGCCATTTGAACTGAAGGAACAGCTCAAAGTCAGCTTTTTAATCAAGGCCGACCTGTACGTGCCTTACGGGAAATTGCAAGCGCAGATTCTGGATATAGACCCGGTTTATACGCTTGGCGAACTTGCGCTCACCAAGAGCGCCATTTTAAAGAGGCTCGCGCTTGAAGGCCTACTCGAAAAGAACAAGGCGTTGGCGCTTGCCGACGTTCCCGTTCGTGTGGGTTTGATTACCGGTGAAGGCACTGCCGCCTACAAGGATTTTACGACAAAGCTTGCTGAATCGCCGTTTAGCTTCAAGGTGAAAACGGCCTATGCCAAAATGCAAGGATCCGAAACCGAATCTACAGTTCTTGCGGCTCTCGAAGAACTCGCCAAGGATTCGGAGCTGGATGTAGTATGCATTATCCGCGGCGGCGGAAGCAAAACCGATTTGAACTTTTTCGATAGCGAAGCCTTGTGCCGCGCCGTCGCAAACTTTCCGCTGCCCGTATTCACCGGAATCGGGCACGAAATCGACCGCAGTTTGCTAGATGAAGTCGCCTACCAGTCCTGCATTACGCCCACCGATACCGCGAAGCGCTTGATAGACCGCGTTGCCGACAGTTGGAACAAGATGCTTTCGACGGCGCAAGAAATCGCCGGACAAACTAAAGAAGTCCTTCACGACTACAAGCAAGAGCTTTCGAATACAGGCAACCGCCTACAACAAAAAGTGAACGCCCTGATTCAGAAAGAAGCCCTCAAGCTTTCGCTCTACAGAAGCAACATGCAAAAGGACTTGCAGTTCATTTTTAGAGGCGAGCGCGAACGCATTGCCCGCAACAGCGAAGGTCTGCACCAGGGTTCCCGCAAAATTTTGGATCTTGAAAAGTCCAGATTCAACCTCGTGGAACTACGCGTCAAGAATGCAGATCCCGAGACAACACTTTCAAAAGGCTACACTCTTACGCTCGATGCCAACGGCAAATTCGTGCGCAACAAAAGCCAGCTCAAGCCAGGCGACACGCTGACCACCAAGTTTAAGGACGGCAACGTTATTTCTGTGGTGAAGTAAATTCCGGCAGCTTTTCAATCTTCTTAAAACGCTTGGTGGTTGCGTCCAGTTCAAAGTATCGCACGGCGTCGCCCAAAGAAAGCATCACATACTTGGGCGTAAGCACTTTCAAATACTTATTCAATTGCACTTGCAACGCTTGCCAAGTATACTCGCCGGGAGCCTTGCATTCCACCAAGAGCCACGGGTGTTTTAAATCGCCGGACACCTTGAAGTCTTGCACCAACAAATCCACCCGGTCATCGTTCTTGGGCTCCACCATCGAAAGCGCAAACTCCACCGCAATCAAGTTCTGCGGTACCTTGACTTCATCTATCAGGAACCTGATTGTCGCCTGACGCACCCGTTCTTCGGGCGTATCGGGAACATCTTTCCCGCGAACCGGATCGTAAATGGTACCGTGAGTCATGCCGGCAAAAATAAAAAAATACCTGACAAACCTTGACAATCTCGCGTAACAGGTAGTATATTTGGAGACATGAACAAAATCTTTGGACAGAACATCATCGCAGCGAAAGCGTTCGCAGCAAGCCAGGCAGCGGCCCGAGCTATTGTGGGGCTGTCCAGAGAAACCAAAATCTGTAAAGCGTAACGCTTAAATCCAGACAAAAAGTTTCAAGGGCAGCCCCGTAAAAGGCAGCCCTTTTTTATTACCCCCTTTTTAACCATTAACCATAAGGAAAAACGAAAATTCTTAACAGATTATATTCTATAATTACAACGTAAAAACAAGAATTTTCGATACCTATACAGGAGCATAAAATGCGCAGAAGACTATTGAGCGAAGGAGCCAAGGAACTCTCTTACGAAATCCGTGAGATCGTGAAGAAGGCAAACCAGCTCAAGGCACTCGGTCTCCCCATTCACTGGGAAAATATTGGTGACCCCATCGAAAAGAAATGTCAGATTCCCGACTGGATCAAGGATATCGTCGTGGACCTCGCCAAGACGAACCGCAGCTACGGTTACTGCCCCTCCAAGGGCATGCTCGAGA
>JAEEGJ010031269.1_pt1 | contig 10326 bp, 5 predicted proteins | sample 8958761 | NCBI WGS metagenome assembly JAEEGJ01 (sample SAMN16246546, study PRJNA631951) | gut metagenome | biome: gut microbiome; feature: rumen; material: RS-attached | host: Bos | place: Iran: Karaj | collected 2018-10 | reverse complement strand
ATTTATGCTGTGCCGATTTCAACGACATATCGGCTTTTTTATATTTAAGAGATGTTTTCTCATACCCTTGCGCAACAAGAACATCAAGGCTAGACTGCGCGGAAAACACATTCTGCTCTGCTTCATACACAGAAAGCTTTCCGTTGTAAAGCGTCTTAAGCTCATTAAGAAAAGCCTTTTCAACACTAAGCTCGCGGGCGCTTACCTTACGTTCAGCTTCCAGAACAGAACGTTCAGCTTTTTCTATGGAAATTGCCGTCGTTTCGTCTTTAGGGTTCACAAAATCAGTGGAAACGTCTATAGAAGCGCCGTTCAACGAAAACTTAACGTTCGAATCAGTTTGATTCAGCGTTATCGGCGAAGTTACTTTTACTTTTGTGTTTGATGCCGTCGGGAACGTCATGCTTAATGACGGAGCTGTTGAAAAATCAACGCCGGAGCTGTCAACACCAATTGAAGTGCTGCCCGTTGAAAGCGTCCATGTCATGTCATCGTTAAGCAAAAGCTTGTGAAGCGAAAGCTCTGACTGCGAAAGTGACAAGGAAAGCTCTTCCAGCTGAACATCAGAATTGACATACCCGCTCAAAAGCTCAGAATACGAAAAGTTTTCCGCCAAAACGAATGACGAAACAAAAAAGAGAAGTGTTGAAACAAGAGCGTATTTAACTATTTTTTTCACAATAACACCTTATAATTGATATCGCTTAAAATAATCTTAAACGCTCAAAAAAAAAGTAAAAAAGCGATGGCGGGTTGTGCGGGTTATTTCACCAGGTTCGTAATCATCGCCGGAACCGCGATAAAGTTACCTATCGCGCCGCCGAGTGACGAAAGGAAAAATACGAGCAGAACGCGCAAAATCCTGTTTTTGTAAATTGTTTTAAGAGACGACACATCATCGGTGAGCTTTTCCATATCCTCGACTTTCGGCTTGTGAACCCAAGCCTGCACAAGCCCCGTAAAAAGACCGACACCAATAAACGGATTGAGCGTTGCAAAAGGCGCGCCCACAAACCCGGCAATAATCGCAAGCGGATGTCCCGCCGCAAACAGCGTTCCAAGCGCAGAAAGCGAACCGTTCCACAAGAGCCAACGGATAAGCAAATCAAGCGACGCATCTGCGCCCTTCATGAAAAAGCCTGCGACAATAAGCGCAACGATAAGTGCTGGAAGAATCCAGCCAGCTATTTTTGAACCGACACCTTTTGGCGGAACTTCGGCAATAGCAGAAACATCGGGTTTTTCGTCACCGGCGGCGAACGCATTCAGGTGTTTCTCTACGCCTGGCAGATGTCCCGCGCCAAGAACTGCTACTATTTTTTTGCCTTTCGAATTCCAAATCGAAGACGCAAGGTACATATCGCGCTCATCAATAAGAACTTCTTTTACCGTCGGAAGATAATTAGCAAGCTCGTCCATCATGGAATCCATTTCGTTGGAGCTTTTAAGGTTTTCTATTTGTTCCGGCGTAATTTCTTCTTTTTCAAAAGCGCTTGAAACAAGCGTAGCAAGAAGCTTGCATTTTCCCCAAAGCGAGTTTCTTGCCCATGCACGGCGCAACGTCACCTGAATGGGGCGGTCAACCATAACAGCCGGAATAGAAAGCTCCTCAGCAACATTAATGGCGGCTCTCATTTCGTCTCCAGGCTTAACTCCGACATCAGCTCCCATCCTTTTTTGATATGATGAAAGCACAAGATTCGCCATCAGCAAAAATCCGCGTCCTTCCTTAAGAACCTTCACTATATCAAGATTCCGCCATGACTCAGGATTTTTCATGGATTCATAACGCTGATCATCAAGTTCTATCGCCACACAATCAGGCGTTTCGTTTTTTACTGCTTCAACAACTTCATCCACACTTTCTTTAGAGACATGTGCCGTGCCTATAAGAATTATTTCTCTGTCACCAAAATTCAATCGTTTTTCTGTACGTGTCATCTACATTTCCTGATACTTTGCAACTGCCCACTCAGCGAGCCTGTATTCAAAAAAGGAAGGATTTTCCAATTCTGTTACTGCAATATAATACTTTTGGGCGATACTGTCATTACCACGACATTGATAATATGCTGCAAGATAAAAAAGAAGTTTTCCTCGTTTATTCTGATTTGTCTCGCTCTGAATCTTGTTTGCAGCTGTTCCTGGCGCAACATTGTCATAGAAAAGGCGCATCAGCGTATACTCAACAGACGATTTGTCCAAAGTCTTCAGGCAAGTTTTCGATACATAATTCTTGCCGTCTTTAGTCAAACCTTCAAGATAATATGTAACAGCGATTATCATTTGGTATGAATTGTTTGAAGGATAAACTGAAGCAATTTTCTGGAACCAATAACGGGCATCACTCCATTGCTCAAGTCCCCAATACAAAATACCAAGGGCTTCATACGCATAGTAGTAATTTGGGTTCGTCTTTGCTGCCATAAGATAATCGGCAACAGCCTCTTCCAAACGCTCCTGCTCGTCATAAAGCCCGCCCCTGTACACATAAGAAAGGAAGTAACCGGGCTTAAGCTCTATCGCTTTTGTCCATGCTTCCTCCGCTTGCTGATATTTTCCTAAATTCTTAAGGCAAGTTCCGTAATCAATCCAGTAATCGTAATAGTCTGGAGCATACTGCACGGCTTTTTCGATATAACCTAGTGCATCTCTGTAGTTAAGAGTTTCAATTTTCAGCTTAGAAAGATATGACCACGCAAAAGCATTTTCGGGATCAAGATCCAGCATTTTTTGGAAAGTTTTTTCTGCATCAGTCAACTTGTTAAGGTAATACGAGCTTTGTCCATATCCGGCAAGCGCATCGATATTGTTCGCATCTCCAGAAAGAGCTTTTAAGTAATATGTATTCGCCGTCTTGAAATTCTTTTTCAGCATCTGCTCATCGCCAAGCTCTGTATTCGCATCAGTGTTGAACGGCTCAAGCTCTATAATTTTTTTAAGAATGGTCTGTTTTTTCTTTGTGTTGCCATTGGCTTTTTCTATTACGGCTTGAAGCATAAGGATATCTGTATTTTCCGGCTCCGCTTCCGCAAGCTTTTCTGTAATTTCCGCTGCCTGAGTAAAATTTCCAGAAGAAACATTCAACGCAGCCTGTAAGTAATTAATCGAAAAATCATCGGCATATTCTTCCGGAACATTCTCAAAGAACTGAAGAGAATCTTCTAAGGAGCCGGTCGCAAGTACATCGTGCAAATCTTCAACAAAAGATGTTACAGTAAACACTTCTGGCTCCGGTTCCGGTTCTGGTTCAGGCTGCACTGGCTCTGGCTCCAACACAGGTTCTGGTTCAGGTTCAATATCAGGAACAACAGGCTCCGGTTCTTCAATAATCTCCGGCTCCGGTTCAACTTCCACCGGCTCCGGCTCTTGCTCAGGAACAGGCTCTACTTCCGGGACAACTTGCTCTGGCTCAACTTCTGGAACATGAAAACTAAATATCCCAGTTACAGAATCTTCTATCGAACCGATTCCCTCTGGAACCGGTTCATTGGAATTCGTTGTTTCACATGAAAACAATAAGACAAGATAAGATATCCCAAGAATACATAAAAAGATTTTTTTTAATGCTTTCATCGCTTCTCCATAGCTTTTTTCGGAATAATTGCTGTTTACTATCCGCAGAACACCACTAAAGCAGTTGATTTTGTCAGTATCATTAGCTAAAATTACTGCAAATGAATAAACGTCCGTTAAGAAAGCTAGCAGGACTTATTGTCCTTTATGTTCTGATTTTTTTTGTCATTATAGTCATTCAATTCAAGAATGAAACTATAATAAACGAATCATTCGGTCCGTTTCACATAATATTATCTGAAACAAAGAATGAAGACAACATTCCTGTATTAAAAAATAATTTTCAGATAACGGCTGGCGAACTGACCTTTTTTGCAGACTCTAACTCTCCGGCTAAAATCATTATCGGAGAAAATGAACAGAATCTTACCCTTAACACATGGCGAAAAAAGTCGAATTCTGATTTTCTTCTATTTTTTGATAACGGTATCTACGTTGAGTTTGAAGCCCCGGACGGCCAGGCTGTTCCGCTTTTAGTCCGTGCAGACATGCCATCTTCTGTAGACAGCATTGTAATTCCATTCAAGCTTTCAACAACAGCAGAAATAGAAACTGTTGACGATTCTTCATTGCTTCTTACAGGCAGGGAACAGCTTTACAAAATAAGCGCAGCAAAAATTAACGGTGATTCAATCTCCATGACCAAAAGCTCTCCGCTGTTTTCCATCGACGAATATGTGGAAGAAACACGATTCACGTTCGACTCGCTGACAGAATACGAGCTTGCACAAATACCTGCATATAACACTTCTAAAAGCATAATACAAAAGTCACTTATAGAGCTGTTCCCTGCAAAACCTGAAGAAGCGACATTCTCTGAAAAAGCCGCCGTCGCGTGGGTAGCGGAAATGGCATTGCAGGGAAAATACCAGCAGGCTGTAAACGCGCTTAGTTCCTACGCAAAAAATGCCTCACGCACATATATTTCTACACCGTATTTTAACACGTTGGTAGCGTCGAACAAAACGCTGACACAAAACTTGGCCACGCTCGATTCAGAAATTAGAAGCAGTTTGGCAAATCAGGCAACGAGCATTTTTGCAAACGACAATTTCATTGAAAAATCAATTATAATACAAAGAGATACATTACAATCTCTGTTTACAGCAGTAAAGGATACAATAGAAAACCAGCCAGACACGATTTTGCCCAAAACTGCCGCATCGATTCTTACAGTGTTCAACAAGCTTAAAAAGTACAGTATAAAAGAAGCCGACCTTATTGAACCGTATCTGGAAACGCTCGTAGGCATTTTGGAAACTTACGCAAGCCTTGATGAAAACGGCGACCTTGTGATTATGAACGGCACAAAGCCGCTTGATTTCATGGAAAGGATAAGAGCAGGATTCGCATTGCTGGAAACAGGCAATTACAAAGGAAACTTCGTATACCAATCAGCCGGAAGGCTTTTGATAAACAGCACGATACAACAGGCAGAGCAGCTTTCGCTCGATACGCTCGCCGAACTGTATCCGATTTTTGTATCTGACAATCACTTCTATCCGCATATTGAGCTGCTTGATGTTGCGGACAACAATCCGATATGGGCATGGACAATTGCGGAAAGCATGAATTACACGAGAAACAGCGACAGTTCTGTGCTTATAAAAGCCACGTTCACACAAAACGAAGTGCACCACATGATTATACGCGGAATAAAGAAGTTCAGCGCAATCGATATTTACGGCATTGCGTATAGAACTGACCCGCGCTTTGAGTCATACAATTCTTCAGGATACGTTTTTGAAAACGATACGGAGTCGCTGCTGCTTAAATACAGACAGCGTTCGTATACAGAAGATATAAAGCTGTACTATAAATAGGATAAACTGCGCCGTTAACGGTATAAGTCCGCGTAGTGCTCCATAAACTGTTCCAGTTCTTCCGGCGAATCTGACGTAAGCGCGGCCGCAAAAAACAAAGCCGCTACCGACTCTGTTGTAAGCCTGCCCATAGGCACGGCACCTTCGCGCCATACACGGCGGCTCGTAGAGTATTCCGAAAAGTTTATACAACAATCCTGTTGTGACGTGCAATAAAAGTGACAGCCTTTTTTGCGGCCGCGGCTTAAAAGCGGCGAAAGCGAATAATCGCTGCCACGCATACTGCCCGTACCTGTGCCGTAAAGCTCCAGAATAAAATTAGAAACGCCCTCGTCTATGAGTGACGCGACATACTCCGCTTTCATGCCGGGATAAACCCTGCAGATGAACATGGAGCCGGCGGCCTCGCGCAAAAGCTGCTTCAAAACGAAAGGATCAAGTTCCGTGAACCCGGCAAAATTAAACGCAATCGGGCCGGACGAAGCGAAAAGCGGTTCCGGCAAGTTCCAGTTAACGAAGCCGTCCTCTGCCGGGCGCAAGAATTTCAAGTTGAGCGGAGAAAGGATTTTCTCGCCGAATGCGACATAAACACCGTTCTTTTCATTGCAGGCGGTCTTTACGGCAAGAGCCATGTTCCGCGCCGCTTCGTCCGAAACGTCAGGTGTTTTTGATGACGCAGTAAGCACAATAGGAACGCCCGCGTCCGAAAAAAGCCAGAAAAGTAGTGCCGCCGTGTACGGGAGCGTGTCCGTTCCGTGCGTAACGACAATTCCGCTCGCCGTTCCTGCCGCAATACGCGTCGCAATCTCACCGATAAGAACAGCCCAATCATCCGGCTCCATTTCTTCACTGAGCATATGCACAAGCGGCACTATCTGATAGCGGATGCCCACAGACGACTTTGCCAAAACGCCTTCCAACACTTTTTCATCGGTAGCGTCTATGGAGCCGTCGTCGCGGCGGCGACCGCACATCGCCCCGCCCATAGAAAGTACATATACAATATTTATATCAAGCTCGTTTTTTAGGAGCGTCTTTACAGAAGCCGGGTTTGCCATGCCGTTTGTCTTTTTCATGACAAGCCCCGTAAGAAACTCAAGCGGTGCCATGTCGCCGCCGCGGAGCTTCTCCGCCTCCTGCGGATTCTCCGCAACGACCGTCCTTATGAACGGCAAAAGCTCTTTCTTTTCCGAAACCTGGTACCAGCTATTTTTCTTTATTATGGCTTCTGGTTCACCACCGTTTTCAACAAGTGTCTGCAAAAGCTGCTTTAGAATGCCGCTGTGAATTTTTCCGTCCGCAAAAAGCTTAAGGACGGTCGCAAGCGACGACGGCTCCAAACAGCCGAAGCCGCTTTTAATATCAGCACGGCGCAGCACCCGCAAAATTTCTGACGACATGCAGTGTGCCACGGCAAGCGAATCCGCGCCGGCGACAACTGTCGCTTCAAAAAAATCGGCACGGCTCTTTTCGTCACAAATAAACTCCGCGCGTAAACGAGAAAGCCCGTATTCAGAGCAAATCCGGCGGCGGCGTGCCTCCGGTAGCTCAACGGCAGCTCCTGCGCTGTATTCCGGCGGTGCAGGGAAAATCGGCACATCACAGCTTCGAGAAACAAGAGCCGCACCACCTTCACAAAGTGGCTTTACCGCCGGCTCAAAATGCCGGATAACGCCGGCGCTCCTGCTTTTATAAGACTCTGTGCTGCTGTTCCTTTCGTTCCACAAGCGGCTTTCCGAAGTCACAATTCCGCCTGACATCAGTATTTCTTCTTGCCGTGTCAGCTCTGAATTAATCGCCTTGCGCACAAAATTAAACGAGTTCAAGTTCCGAAGTTTCACAAAATATCCCGGTGTACAAGGATACTTCGCGAGAGAAACGTAAGCATTGCACCGGACAAGGCTTTCAACCGCAGAATCGGGGCAAAGCTGTAAATATTGCAAAAGCCGGCGCAGCTCATCAAGGAAAAGATACGCTTCTTCGCCAAGCTCAAAAGCATCACATGTCTTAATGCGAACGCTCGGCATTCCCACGTTTGAATAATCCATCCGCGTAACGCCATCTGTACGCGTAAGCCGCCCCGCATCTTCCTCAATACGGATTTCCTCTATCGCTATTTTCTTTTTGCGGCTGTGAAATTCAATATCAAGGCTGCCCTTCTCCGCTATTTTCAAAGAAAGCCCCGTCAGCTGACAAGAAGACGGAACCTGAAGATTTCCAGTTATACGCTCAAAAACGGCATTTTCTTTCCATTCGCTGCCAAGGGCGCGAACAAGCGTCGCCACTTTTGCAAGTACTGAATCCTCAATAGAATAGCCTGCGGCAGAAGAATCCGGCAAAAACGCCTTTCGGCTTCCTGCCATCAGAATGCGAACTTCAAGATAAACATGAGACTGATACACTTGTGAACACCTTTGCTCGTATTTTTTTACGATTTCAAGACTATCATTCCTGAATTTAAAAAAATATATATCACTTTTTCTTAAAATATGATATACTATAAAATGTCGCCTTTTCAATACAGGGAAAAAGCGGCAAAACCGCAGTATAGACGCGGGCATAATAAAAAGAATACCAAGGGGCAGCTGTGAATAAGCGCGATTTTCCTAAAATTCATTTCTACGACCAAGATTTTGTGGATATTTATGATAAAACATGGTCCTGGCTTCATGATTTCTGGCTTGACTCAAATTGTAACGAAGCATCTTCCAACGGATATTTTATCCATCCAGAAAATGAAGAGCTCTTTTTAGACCAGTTCGAATCTATCTTTTCCTCTTTCTTTCTCGTTTATTCAAATAGAAATTACCCTGCCAATCAAAATCTTGACTATTTCTATGCAAGACAAGAAAAAGACGGTGCTATTCGCTGGAAGTACAACGTAAAGAACGACACCCCGATAATGACAGAAAACAACCTTGAAGGTGTCGGTATGCCACTTTTCGCTTGGGCAGAGTTCAACCTTTACCACAAATCGGGCAACAAACGCCGTGTAAAAGAAGTCATGCCTGTTCTTCAGAAGTACATGACATGGATAGATGAGCATTTCAAGCAGCAGAACGGACTTTACAACGTTCCGCCGGAAGCTTCTACAATGTATAACTCGCCAAGAGCGGGCACATTCTATCCTGTAGATTTTAACAGCGCACTCGCGATAAACGCGCTTTATATGTCTGCGCTCGGCGACATTCTGAACGACAAGGAACTTAGTTTCCAGTACAAACGCATGTACTTCTCGCTTAAGACGCGAATCAACTCTAAGATGTGGAACCCTGACACGGGATTTTACCACGACCTTGACGAGTTTGAGGATAAGCTTCCGCAAAAAACAATCGCAGGATTCTGGCCGCTTATGGCTGAAATTCCGAACGAAGACAAAGCGGATATGCTCATTTCGCACCTTACGAACCCAGAGACATTCGGAACAGACCATCCGTTCGCAACGCTTTCTGCCGATGACCCGGCTTTTGACAAAAACGGAAACGGCTTTTGCGGAAGCGTATATCCGGCGTTCAACTTCATGATTATCAAGGGTCTAGAAAAATACCAGCGTTGGGATCTGGCGCGTGAGTGCGCAATCCGCCACCTTTACTACTTACTCGACGGCATGTTCCCCGGCGACACAAAGATAAAAGGCGATTTGTGGGAAGCCTACTTGCCGTGCAAGGAAGGTCATGCCGTCTCTCCGGACAACGAAAACTGGCCAAAGACACGCTACGTTCACACAGCCGGACTTTCTACGATCGCGCTGATGATAGAGAACGTCATCGGACTTTCTATCAGCTTGCCGCGCAAAACAGTAGACTGGATAATCCCGAACCTTGAGGTTATGGGCATAGAAAACTTGTCGCTCAAACGCAACATGATTACGATTCTTTCCAACAAGAGCCTTCGCGGTTGGGAAATCCAGATGGAAAGCGAGAAACTCTACTACTTCACGATAAACATCCTGGGGCAGAAGAAAAAGACGCTCCCAATTCCGTCCGGAAAGTGCTCAATGCTTATTGATAAGCTGTAAGAGACTTTGCGATTTCTACACAGTTTTTGCGTTTTTCAAGTATTTTGTTCCGCGACCTGCACCAATAGTTGTAATAATTCCGCTTTTCACCATCTTTCCAAGGACGGCTTCTACGGTAGTCGGGCTTATATCTGGCAGAAGATGACAAATCTCTGCTTTTGAAATTGGGAGAAGCGAGTTTAAAACAGTAGCTTCAATCCGTGAAGTTTTTGTAATTCTGGAAGAATTAACAACAGCAAAACGCTTATCAAGCTCCTGATAGCACTGATACAGAATCCCCAGAAAATTCTGTATGAAAGGAAAATAATTATTCGCATTTTCATGCCAGTTTTCGGAAGACTCTTTAAGTGACTGATAATACCAGCTTTTATTTTTGTTTATCTGCTCTTCAAAGGAAATATACTTTCCAACATCAAAACCTTTCTTATACAAAAGAAGAAGCGACAAGAGCCGTGACATTCTACCATTACCGTCCCTGAACGGATGGATGCACAAAAAATCAAGAATAACACAAGGAATCAGAAGAAGTGAATTGATGTTCGAGACAGCATTTGCCTGCATATAGGCAAGAAACAGCTGCTCCATCGCATTCTTAGTCTCGTTAGCCGGAACAGGCGCAAATCGGACTTTTTTATTTCCCTGAGCATCTATTTCAAGAATTACATTATCGTCCGTTTTATAAATACCCCCATAACCGTAATCTGTTGCAGACAGCAAAGTCTTGTGTAAAGACAAAACCGTATTCTCATTGAACAGGATATTTTCAAACCCAGCATGAATCAGATTTAAAGCATCTCTGTAACCAGAAATTTCTTGCTCATTGTGATTAAGAGGCGCACTGTTCTGTTGCACAATCTGAACAATTCTTTCGTCACTCGTGATGATACCTTCAATTTCGTTGGAACTTTT
>JAEEGJ010031267.1_pt1 | contig 10326 bp, 7 predicted proteins | sample 8958761 | NCBI WGS metagenome assembly JAEEGJ01 (sample SAMN16246546, study PRJNA631951) | gut metagenome | biome: gut microbiome; feature: rumen; material: RS-attached | host: Bos | place: Iran: Karaj | collected 2018-10 | reverse complement strand
AATAATTTATCCGCGAAAAAATTTTGGTATTTCCGGAATAATATCTATTTTTGCAATCCCGTTCGACGGGAACATACCTGCGGTAGTGGTGAAATGGTATACACGCTACTTTGAGGGGGTAGTGGGCGCTAGCCCGTGTGAGTTCGACTCTCACCTACCGCACGAAGAGACTGCCAACCGGCAGTCTTTTTTCGTTTTTATCATTCAGGGTACTGCCCGTAAACAGATTATCACTATATTTACGGAAACCACATAATGCGTTATGAAAGAAAATAATACCCCTACACCCCACATCGGAGCAAAATGCGGCGAGATAGCCGAGACAGTGATCATGGCGGGAGATCCGTTAAGGGTCAAGTTCATGGCAGAAAAATATCTCGAGAATCCTGTGTGCTTCAATGAAGTGAGAGGCATGCTGGGATACACCGGAACTTATAAAGGCAAACCCGTCAGCATGATGGGTCACGGCATGGGCATGCCGTCGATCGGCCTGTACACCTATGAACTCTTCCATTTCTACGGTGTGAAGACCATAATCCGTGTCGGCAGTGCCGGTGCCTACACCCGTGATCTTAAAGTCGGAGACCTGGTGATCGCCGAAGGAGCATGCACCGATTCCAACTACGGTGACCAGTATGAACTTGGTGGAGTCTTCGCTCCCATAGGGGATTTCGGTCTCCTGCGGGCGGCCGCAGATTCCTGTGACCGAATGGGTTACCGTTACAAAGTAGGTAACGTCTTGTCTTCCGATGTCTTCTACAGGGAGAATCCCCGGACCGAAAGATGGATTTCCATGGGTGTCCTTGCTGTCGAGATGGAAGTTGCGGCATTGTATTTCAACGCTGCACGCAGCGGTAACCGTGCCCTCGGGATCCTCACCATCTCTGACCACTTGCTCACCGGTGAAGTCACCACCTCGGAGGAACGTCAGAAGACCTTCACCCAGATGATGGACGTCGCCCTTTCGGTGATTTAAGTTTTCCTGGAATAACCTTACTCTGCAGAGGATTCCACTCCCTCGGGTAGTTCCACCTTCGAAGAAATCTGTCCGTCAGGCCGCCTGCTGTGAGTGACATGGATCACTCCATAGGGGGTGGGGAAACTGCCTTCCACCCACTTCAGATTGCCGAGATGGGGCTTGATCCTTACCTTTTTGAAACCGGGTTCAGCTGGCTCCACTCCAAGGATGTACTGGCTCAGCCAAGCTGTTGGACCGGAGGCCCATCCGTGGCAGAAACTGTGGCGAAGGCCAACGTAGCAGTAAGCTCCGCCGTCTGCATGGATGTCGAACTTTCCTTCCGGAACGAATTCGTCAATCCTTGCGGCATTCTTGGAGTCCTCGTAATTGAAATCCTCCCAGAAAGTGGTAGCTCCCAGATCCAGCATCTTTCCCCAGTATTGCGAGATCAGGTCGATCGCATCGGCATAGCTGCCGTTCTTTGCCAGTGCCTCCAGCATGTAGTAGCCCATGAAGGAAGTGAAATCCTTCGCTCCGTCTCGCACTATTATGTCATGGGCTTTCTTGCTATCCAGCATTCCTTCTATCGCCAGTAAAGCGGCGGCTTCCTTGTTGCCCTTGGGATCGGGAACATAAGTCCTTAACCTTGCTACGACCTTCTTGCACTCATCCCTTAACTCGTAGTCCGAGAGCCATCCGGCCATTTCGGCACCTGCCTCCAAAGCCCTGACCGTAAGCGCCTGGAGCCCTGCATGGATAGCGTCCGGATTGTCGTTAGTCGGCCAGTCAATGAACCGCCCGTCCTTGTAGTTCTCCCTGTTCCCATCGACATTCTTCATCACGTTGCGTAGAAGCTCTGTCAAGTAGGCCTTCTGCGCGGAAAGATATTCCTTGTCACCGTAGTACCAGTAGAGATGGTTCTGGATGATGATCCACCAGAGGGAATAGGAGCAGATCCCGTTCATCCACGAGGATGCTGGGGTCTTGTCACGTACATAGTCAAGGCTCTTTCGGACGACATCATGGTTCCCGAAGACTGTGTTCACCGTCATTACCTCAGGATGCATGTCTCCGATCCAGACGAGTCGGTCCCTCTTTATACCGTCCCACAGGTAGTCCTGCATGTTCAGAAGTACGGTGTAGGCACCGGTCTCCCAGATCTTATTGATCCTTTCGTCATCACACTTGAAGGTTCCGAGCCAAGGGATGTCCCTGTATCTGGACACTGCCCTTATCGCACGGACGGGTACTTCGACGTCCTTTGAGACCAGGTCGATCCTGAGGAACCGGAATCCGGTCTCACCTACCACTGCGGTGCCAAGCCATGGAACCGCTGTCTCAAAATCGCGTACAGAATGGTCGTTAGTTGCTGTTGATTCTTCGGCATCCACGTCACTCATAGCTTCCGAAACTGATTCACCGAAGCACAGGTGGAATACGGCTGCGGAGTGGTCATCCGATATCGAACGGACGATCTGGACTCCACCCTGGATTTCCTTGCCGAAGTCCAGGAGTACGGAAGCCTTCCCGTCCTTGGTTGTCTTGAAGACAGTGACATCAGGCTCATCTGTCGAGACCTGACCGACATAGGGTGCCATTAGGTTTTCACTGCCGGAGACATCTCCCTCAGTCTTCATCACCCTGACAGGGGTAAGGTATTCTTCTACGAATTCCGATTCCTTCTTCTGGGTCTGCTGTGGATTCTGTGCCTTTGCCGGGAAGGTTCCGGCAATCATTCCGCAGAGTGCGGCAACCAAACAAAGAGTAGCTTTCTTCATGTTTACAAAGATAAAAAAATCGAGGATTATTGCTAACTTTGAATGATTAAAACCATAACTGAATCATGACCATTTTCGACGTCAATGCCCATCTTCACACACCCTATTCCTTCAGTGCCTTTTCCGATGTGGACCAAGCTCTTGACATGGCTGCCTCCGAGGGTGTCAAAGTGGTGGGAATTAATGACTTTTACAGCACTGACGGCTATGGTGCCTGGAGCGAGGGTTGCTCTGCCAGGCATCTTTGCCCGATGTTCAATATTGAATTCATATCCCTTAACAGCGAGGATCAGGCCGCTGGTCTTAGGGTCAACGATCCCAATAATCCCGGTCGTACCTACATTAGCGGAAAGGGGCTGGCCTGCCCGGTAATCCTCCAAGGGAGGGAAGCTAAGCTTCTTGATGATGTCAGGAAGGAATCCAACCTTCAGGTAGAGAAGATGTGCAGGAAACTGAATGCCCATCTGGATGCCGTCGGTGCAGGCTTCAATCTTGATTTCAGGAAGATTGTCAGCGAATTGACCAAGGGCTCGGTTCGTGAACGCCACCTGGCTAAGGCATTGAGGATGGAGATAGAGACCCGTTTTGATGATGTCCTTCCTGTTTACGAGAAGGTTTTCGGAGGGGTTCCCCTCAAATCATCCCCGGACAACAAGGCTGCGGTCGAGAATGAAATCCGTTCCAAGCTCCTTAAGGCTGGTGGAGCGGCTTTCGTTCCTGAAGATCCCAAGGCATTTCTCCCGATGGAGACGGTCTGCGAAATCATAAAGGCTGCCGGAGGCATCCCGACCTATCCTTTCCTTGCTGACAATGCAAAAGGGGAGTTCACTGATTTCGAAGGGGATCTCCAGAAGGCTGCCGACACCTTGAAGAAGCGCGGAATAACCTCAGCCGAGTTCATCACCACCCGCAACACTACCAGTGTCCTTGAGGATTATTCATCATATCTGATGGACGAGGGCTTTACCGTCACATTTGGTTCCGAGCACAATACTCCTGCCCTTGAGCCGATCAAACTGCGCACTAGTGACCATCCGGAAGGCTTGAGCGACAAGTTGAGGGAGATCAATTTCCGCGGGGCCTGCAAGGTTGTGGCCCATCAGGCTGGTTTAGATTCCATAGATGCGGGAGACGAAATAATCATGAAAACAATTATCATTTAGGAATATGTCTGAGATTGACAAGTTGGTGGAAGTGTCCCGGAAGTACGGCCGGGACGACCGTTATGTGATTGCCGGAGGCGGAAACACTTCGTACAAGAATGAAGAAAGACTCTGGGTAAAGGCCAGTGGCCATGCCCTCGCAACTATCGGTGAAGAAGGATTCGCGGTTCTTGACCGTTCCAAGCTCAATCCGATGGGTGAAAAGAAATATAGCAGCAACACTTCTGAAAGGGAAGAGCAGGTTAAGAACGACCTGGCAGCTGCATGCATAACGAAGGACAGGCGTCCCTCCGTGGAGACTTCCCTTCACAATTGCATGGAGGCGGCCTTTGTGGTACATCTCCATCCTACCCTTGTCAACGGCCTGATGTGCAGCAAGGATGCCGAGGCCCTGTGCGCCCATTTCTTCCCGGATGCGTTGTATATCCCTTACACGGATCCGGGGTACACTCTATTCAAGAAGGTATATGACAGGATAAAATCCTACAGGAAGCAGAACGGGTCTGATCCGAAGGTGATCTTCCTCCAGAACCACGGAATCTTCGTCGGAGCTGACACAACGGAAGAGATCGATGAGATCTACGACGGAATCATGTCTAAACTTGAGACGATCGTCAAGCCTCTGCCTGAGGGGGATGCCCCTGTGTGTGACTGTGTAAGCGAGACAGTTCCCGCCATCCGGACGATCTTGAGCCGTTCTGGAAGGGGTCTGAAAACCCTGAAGGTCACCAATAACGCTCTGGTCGAAAGCTTCATCCAGAGCAGGGATGCAGCCGCAGCCGTTCTCAAGCCGTTTACTCCGGACGGAATCGTCTATTGCAAGAGCGAATATATATTCATTGACCCCAAGGATCCGGAGGACATGGTCAAGCAGGCTGAAAGGAAGATCGAGGCCTATGTCGAAAGGCGTGGGCACACTCCAAAGGTGCTGCTTATCAAGGGAATAGGACTTGTTGCTGTGGGCTCCAACGCCAAGGAAGCCAAGACTGTCACGGAAGTGTTCCTGGATTCGATGAAGGTGGCATGGTACGCTTCTTCGTTCGGAGGCGAGCATCCGATGACGCCCCGCCAGATAGCATTCATCGACAATTGGGAAGTCGAGAATTACCGCCGCAAAGTGGCCTCGACCGCCTCAAGGGGTCGTGTCGAAGGCAAGACCATAATCGTGACGGGTGCTGCCCAGGGATTCGGAGAGGGTATCGCCCGCGAGCTGATCAAGGAAGGCGCAAACATAGTGGTTGCCGACCTTAATGAGGTCACTGGAGTCAAGACGGCAGAGGGATTCAACGAGATCGCCGGGGCAAACAAGGCCATCTTCGTGAAGACCAATGTCGCAGACATGGACAGCCTAAGGAACCTCATCAAAGAGACAGTGGTAAACTTCGGCGCCCTCGATGCCTTTGTCTCCAATGCGGGTGTAGTCCGTGCAGGAGATCTCGAAGCCATGACTCCGGAGAACTTCGAATTCGTCACCAACATCAACTACAAGGCCTATTTCTTCTGCGCCAAGGTTGCGAGCCATGTGATGAAGGTCGAGACCGCCCATGATCCTGAGTATTTTGCCGACATCGTCCAGATCAACTCAAAGAGCGGACTGGTGGGAAGCAAGGCCAATTTCGCCTATGCAGGAGGAAAATTCGGTGGTATAGGACTGACCCAGTCCTTCGCCCTCGAGCTGGCTCCGTTCCGGATCAAGGTCAATTCCATCTGCCCCGGCAACTATTATGACGGTCCGCTTTGGAGCGACCCGGAGAAAGGTCTGTTCATCCAGTATCTCAAGGCAGGAAAGGCTCCGGGAGCAAAGACGGTGGCCGATGTCAAGGAATATTATCTCTCAAAAGTGCCCATGCGCAAGGGATGCAACCCGGTGGATGTCTGCAAGGCGATCCTCTATGCCATAGACCAGACCGGCGAGACCGGACAGGCCATCCCTGTTACGGGCGGCCAGGTAATGCTAGCATAATATGAAACAACTGGATATTAAACTCATGCATCCTGCCGAGCAGATTGCGATAATCATAGGCAGGATCTACCGCAGCGGAATGACCACCACCTCCGGTGGCAACCTGTCCATCATGGACGGAAACGGTGACATGTGGATAACCCCTGCCGGAATCGACAAGGGTTCCCTCAGGCCAGAGGATATAATGTGCGTGAAAGCCGACGGCACGATTGTAGGTCCTCACAGGCCTTCTTCGGAATATCCTTTCCATAAGGCTATCTACAGGATGAATCCCAAGGCCCGTTCAGTCATCCACGCCCATCCCCCTGGACTCGTGACTTTCAGTGTGGTCCATGAGATCCCGGACACAAGCATCATCCCGCAGGCAAGGGCTGTCTGCGGACCGGTAGGATTTGCTGAATATGCCCTCCCGGGCAGCGAACTCCTCGGAAAGAAGATTGTCGAAGAGTTCAGGAGGAATCCCGAGTTCAAGGCAGTCATAATGGAAAACCACGGTGTGGTTCTCTATGGAGAGGATATCGCAGATGCTTATCAGCGTTTTGAGACCTTGGAGCTCTGTGCCAGGACAATTCTCAATGCAAAGACCCTCGGTGAGCCGAAATACCTTACTGAAGAGCAGATTAACCGTCATGAAATGGCCGTCAACACTCCTTTCGAGCATTTCATGAACGTGGACCATCCTTCAGATGAAAGGGCTATCCGTTCCGAGATCTGCCAGATAGTCCGCAGGGCTTGCTCCCAAGGACTTATGTGCAGTTCCTATGGGACGGCTTCTGTAAGGTGGAGAGGCAATGACTTCCTGATCACGCCTTCCAATGTCCAGCGATGGGACATCGATCCTGAGGACATAGTCCAGATCAAGGACGGAATGGTCGAGGCCGGTAAGATGGCGAGCCGCTCGGTTGCCCTTCACTACGAAATCTACCGCCGCAATCCCAAGGTCAATTCGATTATCCTGACCCAGTCACCTGCCCTCATGGGCTTCTGCACGACCGGGGTCAAGTTCGATGTAAGGACTATTCCTGAAAGCTGGATATTCCTCCAGGACATACCGACCTTCCCATTCGGAAGCCAGTACGACGAGCACCTTTCCACCCTTGCCGACGAATTCCGCAACAGGCCGTTCGTGATGCTTGAGAATGATTCCGTGGTTGTCACGGGAGACAAGCTCATCAACACTTTTGACAGGCTGGAAGTGGCTGACTTCAGCGCCCGTTCACTCATCCTCGCAGCCCCTCTGGGCAGCCTTAAACCGATAACGGACGCGGAAATCGAGGATCTCCGCGTCGCGTTCCATGTTGGTGAATAAGAGTTGAGGGATCAGTTCCCCTTGATTATCCTTGCATCCTCCGCACGGTCTATACCGATGCGGCGGGTTATTTCGTCCCTTCTTTCGTGGATTTCCTCCTTGTTCCTTATCACCCAGTTCTCAGCGTAGATGCACACGAAGGAGAGGAAGAAGTAGATAATGGTCTGAAGGACCATGAATGTCATCTGCCTTCCTGCTGCGGAGATGTCGCCCCCTGCAGTGCTCAGGTTGATAAAGCCCTGGACTCCGAAGGTTGAGGGGAACATGTAGGAGAATGCTTTCCAGAATCCCGGGAAGGCCACTGTCGGCCATGAGCATCCTGTCAGGAAGACGAGGATTGGAGACATAGCCAGGAACAACAGGAACACGGATTCTCTCCTGGTGATAAAGGTGCTCCAGGTCATGCTGAAAAACACGCAGTCGGTAATGAAGAATACCAGCAGGGCAAGGACGTTCCAGAAATCACCCCTCTGGGGTATGCCGAAGATCGCCGGTACTATGAAGGCGATGTACATGCCTATTCCCAGATAGAGAATCCAGTAGGCTGCTCCTCGTCCGAGAACCACACGTCCCACTCCATTGCCCTGGAGTCTGTCGGGGAGGGAAGCGAAACTGTGGTTTCTCTCCCTTTGGGTTCCGACCAGCAGGGACATGCCGTAGAACAGTGTCTGCTGGATTATGATCATAAGTATCGCTGAGATCAGGAAAAAGCTGTAGTCGAAGGCCCTGTTGCAGGGGTTGTTGTCCTCATAACCGAGAGGTTTGATGACCTGAGAGGCAGCCTGTTCCGTCATTCCGGCCATTGAATATCTTTCCATCTGGATTTGTCCTACCTCGTGGAGCATCACGAAGTTGGTGCCGATCATTGCGTTCTTGTAGTACAGGAAGCTGCTCATGTCGGTGTAGAGGGACAGGGTCGCTGTCTCTCCGTTTGCGAGCTTCTTTCCGAATTCGCGGGGGAAATAGACGATCCCATTGACCTTCCTTTCCTGCATGAGTTTCTTGGCCTCTTCCATGTTGATGCATTTGGCGGCGACCTTGATCTCCCTTGTCGCATCTATCTCCCTGATGAACCTGCGGCTGTCGGAACAGGCAGCGTCGTCCACAATGGCTACCGGAGTTTCGGATAGGATTCCGTTTAGATAGATTACATTGTAGAGCAAAGGATAGGCAAGGCCGGCTACAAAGAAGATCAGAAGAACTCCTCCATCTGAGAAGATCTGTTTCAACTCGTGGCAGAAGATTCCCCACCAGTCATGCAACCAAGTCTTTATGAATGTGTTTGCCATGATTCTTATTCTTTAGGATAGTTCTGGTGGATGTAGGCATTCTTGAGGCGGATCAGGCCGGCCAGCGGAATGAACAGGAAGAGCATCAGGTAGATGACTTCTTTCCACCATCCGGCGAATCCGGCACCGAAGATCGCTTCCTGGACATAGAAGAGATAGTAGTGCCTCAGCGGGAAGATGGCGGCAAGCCCCTGGATGTACGGAGGCATGGCTTCCAGAGGCAGGGTGAATCCTGCAAGGGAGAAACCCAGTACGCTGTAGAGTGCCCCAATACTCAAGGCGAGCCTTGGAACGGGGACCAGTTCTATGATGAATATCGCAATCGCTTCACTTGCAAGAACCAGTAGCAGCATCGGGATGAACATATTGAATATCTTTCCGTTCATCGGGAAATGCAGCTGATGGTAGAGCAACATCACCAGGATGAAGCCGAGGACCGCGAATACCCCGGTCCACACAAGCAGTTTCCCTGAGATGGCATTCACTATCGAATGACCGGAGGTCTCCATCAAATGCCTGGATGTCCCGAACTTGAGTTCGGCCCCGAGGGAATAGATGAGCACCAGGATCACTATCATCTCCAATATACCCGGCAGCAGCAGGCCGCTGAGGTAGTAGTTGTAGCTGGTGGTGACGTTGCCGATCTGGTGGGTGTCTATGTCGATAGGGCGTATCATCCCCATTATCTGGCTGTCATTGTAGCCCTTTGCCCTTAGCATCTCCCTCTGTACGGCACCGTTGGCCATGTTCACCATGGTCAGGAGGTCTTTCCATGCCAAAGCTCCACTCACGAAATAAAGACCGTTCACGTAGAAGGTTATCTTCGGTTGACGGAAAGCCTGGACGTCTTCGTTGAGGCCTTCGGGAATCAGACAGACAGAGGAGATCTTCCCGCTGATCATGTCTTCCCTGGCGGATGCGAAAGATTCGTAATGGACTGTCTTTCCCAGTTGTGTCGCGTCGAGTTGCTGGCAGAAATTCCTGGAAGTAGAGGAATTGTCTTCATCGACCACTCCGATAGGTATGTCATGCGGAAGGCCTCCGCCCAGGAATGTCAGGAAGAAGATGGCGCAGAAGGCGATCACGCCCACCGAACCCACCAGATAAAGAGGACGGTTCCTGATTATTCTGAGTTCGCGGCCCGCGACAGCACGTATCCTTTGCCAATTGGTCATGATTTAAAAGCCTTATTTCTGTTTGACGATTGCAGACATTCCGGGAAGTATCCCTTCCACGGCCTGGTCCGGAACGGCCCTGACCTCAAAGGTCTTTGCATCGTACATTCCCGTCTCCTTCGTGGCCTTCCAGGTGGCGTAGGATTCACGGACAGCGATGTAGTTGACAGTTGCGGTGATCTCCTTGCCGTCAAGTGCGGGAATAACCACGGTGACCTTGTCGCCTTGCTTCATCCCATGAAGATAATCTTCCCTGACGTTGAATGTGAACCAGATGTCTTTCAGGTCGATGACGCTCGCGACAGGGGATCCCTGCCCGACAAGTTCTCCGACCTTGGGATAAGTGGCTGAGATGATTCCGTCGGCGGGCGAAACCAGGTACAGTTCGCTGAGATAGGACTCAACTTCCTGAACGGCGCCCGAAGCCTGATCGACAAGAGCCCTGGCAGCGGCCTTGTCTTCCATCCTCGCTCCGCTGACGGCCATGTCGTACTGGCTCTTTGCCGCCAGTGTCTGGGCAACTGCAGCATCGTACTTAGCCTTGGTTTCATCGTATTTCTGGGCGGCTATCACTTTCTGGTCGTACAGCCTTTGAACCCTGTCCAATGACTTTTTCATCACGTCTTCCTGGACGATTGCCTGCTGCCAGAGCTGGTAGGCCCCCTGGATCTGTTCACTGCGTGCACCGTGG
>JAEEGJ010031261.1_pt1 | contig 10327 bp, 7 predicted proteins | sample 8958761 | NCBI WGS metagenome assembly JAEEGJ01 (sample SAMN16246546, study PRJNA631951) | gut metagenome | biome: gut microbiome; feature: rumen; material: RS-attached | host: Bos | place: Iran: Karaj | collected 2018-10 | reverse complement strand
GGTCTGGGAGACGATGGCGGTGTTGATGCCCACCAGCTCGCCCTTCTTGTTCACGAGGGCGCCGCCGGAGTTGCCGGGATTCACGGCCGCATCGGTCTGGATGAAGGATTCGATCTTGAATTCGCCGCTGCCGTCGGGCATGGAACGGCCCTTCGCGGAGACGATGCCGGCGGTGATGGTGCTTCGGAGCTGCTCGCCGAGCGGGGAGCCGATGGCGAGGACCCACTCGCCGAGGCGGAGCTGGTCGCTGTCACCCATCGGGATGGTGGGAAGGTTCTGCGCGTCGACCTTGATGATGGCGACGTCCGTGGCCGGGTCGGTGCCGACGACGGTGGCGTCGAACTTCTGGTTGTCGTTCGTGGTCACGGAGATCTTGGTGGCGCCGGAGACGACGTGGTTGTTGGTGACGATGTAGCCGTCCGGGCGGATGATGACGCCGGAGCCGCTGCCCTTCGCCTCACGGGACTGGGGCTGGCCGAAGCCGTAGCCGTCCCCGAAGCCGAAGAAGTACTCGAACGGGTCGATGCTGCGGCGGGCCGTCTGCTGGACGGTCACTTCCACATAGACGACCGCCTGCACGGCGGATTCGGCCGCGTAGGTGAAGTCGGGATAATCGGAGTCTGCCAGATTGACAGTACGGTACTCCACACTGCCGTTTTCGCCCTCGATGCGGACGGGGCTCAGGTTCTTTTCATTGGCTTTCACGACGCCGTAGGCGGTCAGTCCGCCGGCGAGGATGGAAAGCAGTACGGTTAAAAATCCTTTTTTCATATAGTACACAGTTGTATTTGCCGGCCTTAAAAATTTCAAGATTTATGCCATTTGCGAGATTTTTGTTATATTTGTCAGTTGAGCGGCCGCAAGAAGCCGCTTTTCACGCCGAAACATAAAACTTGCGCAAGATATGAAACTGAACATTTCCAGTACCGACCTGCTGAAGGGCCTCCTGGACGTCTCGAAGGCCATCCCGTCCAAGTCTCCCCTTCCGATCCTCGAGAACTTCCTGTTCGTCCTCAAGGGCAACCGGCTCGAAGTGACCGCCTCGGACTCCGAACTGACGCTCCGCACCGCCATCGAGGTGGACGGCGCCGAGGAGAACGGCAGCATCGCCGTCCCCGCCCGCCATATGATCGACCTGCTGAAGGAACTCCCGGACCAGCCGGTCCGCATCCGCACCGTCAATGACAGCTCCTTCGAGTGCGCCTGGGCGAACGGCAACTCCGTCCTCCCCTACTTCCCGGCGGACGACTATCCCGAGATCAAGGGCACCGGCGAGGACGCGCAGAAGGTCGAATTCCCGGCCGCGAGCCTCGTGGAAGGCATCCAGGGCACCGTGTACGCCACCGCCGATGACGAAATCCGTCCGGCCATGAACGGTATCTTCTTCGACATCGACACCGCCTCCACCACCCTCGTCGCCTCCGACTCCCACAAGCTCATCTGCTACACCACCACCGACGTCAAGGCCGCCGAGAAGGCCTCCTTCATCCTCCACAAGAAGCCCGCCGCCGTGCTCCGCAGCATCATCGGCAAGGACGTGGAGAAGGTCGACGTGGAATTCGACGGCAGCACCGCGCAGTTCACCTTCGGCGCGACGACGATGATCTGCCGCCTGGTCGTGGGCAAGTACCCGAAATACCGCGACGTCATCCCGCAGAACAACGCGAACGTCCTCAAGATCGACCGCACCCTCCTGCTGAACACCGTCCGCCGCGTGGCCGTGTGCTCCAACAAGGCGTCGAACCACATCAAGTTCTCCCTCAAGGAGGGCCAGCTGGAAGTCTCCGCGCAGGACCTGGGCTTCGCCCTCGCCGCCTATGAGAAGATCAATTGCGACTACTCCGGCGACGAACTCACCATCGGCTTCAAGTCCACCTTCCTGACGGAAATCCTCTCCAACATGGGCTGCAACGGGGTCGTCATCAAGTTCGCCGACGCCCGCCGCGCCGCCCTCATCCTCCCGTCCGAGGAAGAGTCCGAAAGCGAGAAGATCTGCGGCATCCTGATGCCGATCATGATTTCATAACTGCTTATGGAACTGAAACTTGAGAGGCCGTTGCTCTTCTTCGACATCGAGAGCACCGGCCTTAATATTGCCACGGACGGCATCATCGAGCTGAGCTTCGTGAAGGTGATGCCGGAAGGGGGCGCGCCCCTCGTGAAGACCTGGAAGATCAAGCCCTGGGACTACAGGAACCGCCGCGTGATCCCCATCAACCCGAGCGCCTCGGAAGTGAACGGGGTGAAGGACGAGGACCTCGTGGACTGCCCCAAGTTCATCGAGGTGCTCCCCGAGGTGGCCGACTGGCTCGCCGGGAGCGACCTCGCCGGCTTCAACTCCACGAAGTTCGACCTTCCGCTCCTCGCGGAGGAGATCGAGCGCGTACGGGACTACTGCAACACCCGCATCGCGGATGCGAAGGCCAGCGAGGAGGCCAAGAAAAAGGCGCAGGCGATGCTCGCCTGCATCGACAGGATCGACCTCCACGACTGCAAGATGGTCGATGTCCAGAACATCTACCACCACATGGAACCCCGGAACCTCCGGGCCGCCTACCGCTTCTACTGCGGCGGCAAGGATTTCGAGAACGCGCATACGGCGGAGGCCGACACGATCGCCACGTACGAAGTGCTCAAGGCGCAGCTGGACCGCTACAAGGAACCGACTGAATTCCAGCAGGAAGCGCTGAAGAACGACGTGGACGCGCTGGCGAAGATCGGCGCCCGCGCCCGCAACGTGGACTTCGCCGGCCGCCTGATCCTGAACGACGACGGCGAGCCCACCATCAGCTTCGGCAAGCACAAGGGCCGCACCGCCCGCGAGGTGTGGGAGAGCGAGCCTTCCTATTTCGCCTGGATCGAGAACGGCGACTTCACGCTGGACACCAAGCGCCAGTTCGCCCGCCTCAAGCAGCAGTTCCAGCGCGAGCGCAAGGAATCCCTGAACCGTCCCGCCACCGCCGACGAACTCGCCGGCCTGGCCACCAAGTGGGGCGGGAAACTATTCTAATTGGAAATAGTAATACCCCGGGACCTCCGTGCCGTCGAAGATGGCGCGGAGGTCTTGCAATATCAGATCCGGCCGGGCGGGGCCGGTTTCCCAGAAGGCGTTGCCGCCGCCCGGGGTGCTCTGTTTCGTGTTGTTCCAGACGGACTTCCCGAGGACGGGGAAATCGGCGAAGAGCGGATGGACGCTGCGGAGCTGAGCCTTGGTGGCGCACCAGCCGGGATTGAGCCAGCAATCGGCCTCCTGGGCCAGTTCAAAGGCCTTTTCCACGGAGATGACGGAGGACTCGAAGCGGCCGGGGACGGCGCCGAGAACCTCCCCGCCGGCGTCCTGGATGAGCCGGGTCATGTAGTTGTCGCCGCCCGGAATGTACCATTGGTCCGCATAGGGGATGTTCACGAGGACTTTCTTGGGCGCATCCGTTTCCTTCACCAGCGAGAGGTAGCGGTCGCGGATGCCGGCGAAGAGGCTGTCCGCCAGCGCGGCGCGGCCGGTCAGGAGGCCGAAGAACTTGATGTATTCCGCCCGGGCCAATGGATGGCTCTCCAGATGCTCGTGGATGACGGCCGTCCGGATGCCCAGGTCGCGGAGCTTCTGCAGGTACGGCGGCTCCGCGGCGGACACGGCATAGGTCAATACCAGGTCCGGCCGGAGCTTCAGGATGGTCTCGTAATCGAGCGCGGCGTCATAGCCCACATCGACGGCCTGGGCCCGCACCTCCGGGTCCGACACATACGCCAGCCCCGATACGCCCGTCGCCACGGAATCGCATCCCAGCGCATCCAGGAAGCCGATATAGGACGAGGACATGCACACGATGCTGCGCACGGGCGCATCGACCCGGATCGTGTCCGGCGCGCCCCCGTACGGAGACAGGATGACGGCCTTGTCTCCTTGCAGGTCGAACCACTGCGCGTACTCCATCCCGCCACTTTCAGCCGATGGCCGGGTCGTCCGGCAGGCCACAACTTGCCACGTTAACAACAAAACGGCCATACAGCGCAGTACAGCTGTAAACGCGGCACGGAAAAACGCCAAAACGGGGGAAAAGGCTGCCGCGTCAACACCTGGAAAGCGTTGGATCGAGGTTTTTCTGTAAACGCGGCATAGCATGGTGTTCCAAAATTACTGAAAAGTCCGTAGTTTTGCAAAAACGAGCGATATGATCCACGCGGACAAAGTCAAACTGATGGACAGCGGGACGGTGCTCTTCCGGGCGGCGAGCCGGGAGGAAGCCGTCGCGAAGGTGGCGCAGGCGCTGAAGGGCGCGGAGCTGGAAGAATACGCCCCGGGAGCGTTCCTGGCCGATTTCTCCGACGCCTTCTTCTACAGCGTCGTCCGCGCCGTCGTGGAGCCCATGTCGGAGGAAGGCCGATACGCGGCCAGCTTCCAGGAAGGCAACCGCTGCCGATGCGTCCTCTGGCCCTTCCCCTCCCGCAGGGCCTGGCGCCGGATGGACCGGATTAAGAAAAATTGTTTGTAATCAAAAAATAATTACTATATTTGCAGTCCCGATTCATCGAAATCGGTCTTGCCACTTTAGCTCAGTCGGTAGAGCAGCGCATTCGTAACGCGCAGGTCGGGAGTTCGAGCCTCCTGAGTGGCTCGGGGAGAAGTCCGGACAAACAGTCCGGACTTTTTTGGAATCCGGCCGTTATCTCGCAAAAATATCGTACCTTTGCCGAAATCTTTGTCAAGTCTATGAAATCGGATATCATTGTGATCGGAGGAGGAGCCTCCGGCCTGGTGGCGGCCCTCGGAGCCGCGGAAGTGTTGGCGCAGACGGGCGGCGGCGAGACCGTGACCGTGCTGGAAAAGATGCCCAAGGCAGGCCGGAAGGTGATGATCACCGGCAAGGGCCGGTGCAACTTCACCAACGTCAAGGAGTGGGGCGACTTCTCGGACCATGTCCGTACCGACACCAATTTCGTCAGCCCCGCGTGGCACAACCTCACCCCGGAGAAACTCATCGAGCTGTTCAAGGCCAACGGCCTCCGCAGCGTCGTGGAGCGCGGCGACCGCGCCTTCCCGGAGTCCCATATGGCGGGCGACGTGGTCGATACCCTTCTCAGGGCCTGCACGCTCGCGGGCGTGAAAGTGGTCACGGGCTGCGAGGTGAAGACCGTGGACAAGACGGCCCGCGGCTGGAGCCTGGACACCGTGAAGACAATCACCAAGGAGCGCCGCATTCCGTCGGACGACCCGCGCAAGAAGCCCCAGTTCAAGATCGAAACCAAGATCGAGACCGAGGAATACACCTGCTCGAAGCTCATCATCGCCACCGGCGGCCTGTCCTACCCGGGCACCGGGTCCACGGGCGACGGCTATATGTGGGCCGAGGAGCTCGGCCACAGCGTCGAGCCCTGCTATCCGTCCCTGACCGCCCTCGTCCCCGAGGGCTACAAGACGGAGCAGAGCGCCCTCGCGGGCGAGATCAAGCAGGCCTTCCGCGGCCGCACCGTCTATGGAAAGACCAAGGAGCGGAAGATCACTCCCCTGCCGGACTGGTATCCCAAGTTCGAGAAGCATATCGAGCGCATCAAGCCCCTGTCCGAGGTGGGCGAACTTTTCAACGGCAACAACCTGGAGAACGTCCAGCTCACCCTCTTCATCAACGGCGAAGAGGCCCAGAGCGAGTTCGGCGACATCGAGTTCACCGACGGCGGCCTCGAGGGCCCGCTCGGCTTCATGGTGAGCCGGAAGGCGGTGAACGCCCTCAACAACGGCCAGAAAGTGAGCGTCTCCATCGACCTCAAGCCCGCTGTGGAGCTGGAGAAACTCAATGAGGACATCCACCAGAAATGGGAGGAGGTCATCCACGACGAGCGTTCGGAGGGCCAGAGCTTCCAGCGCCTGTTCCGCATCATGCTGGGCAAGCTGATGCCGTGGAACCTCACGCTCGCGTTCCTGAAGACCAATTCCAAGGTGAGCGTCGATACGCTCGCCGCCCGGATGAAGGACTGGCGGATGGACATCGCCGGCTTCGTGGGCTTCGAGCGCAGCGTCGTCACCGCGGGCGGCATCGCCACCGGCGAGGTCGTCGCGAAGACGCTGGAGTCCAAGAAGCAGCCCGGCCTGTATTTCTGCGGCGAGGTGCTGGACATGGACGCCGACACCGGCGGCTACAACCTCCAGCTCGCCTTCTCCACCGGCTACCTGGCCGGCCAGTCCGCCGCCAAGGCCCTGACAGACAAATGATTTCCCTCCGGCGCATCCTCGGATCGGCCCTCCTGGCGCTCGTGTCCCTGACGGGACTGGCCCAGCCCCGGACGGTCGTCCTTTCCGGCTATGTCCGCGACGCGGAGAGCGGGGAACCGCTCCCCCAGGCGGTCGTCTTCCTGGAAGACCGGAAGACGGGCGTGGCCGCCGATGCCGTCGGCTTCTACTCGCTGCACGTTCCCACGGGAAAGCACACCGTCTACTGCTCCTACTTCGGCTACGAGACGGAAGAAGTCCAGCTTGAGCTCACGAAAGCAGCCAAGCAGGATTTCCTCCTGAAGGTGGACCGGAGCGAACTGGAGGCCGCCACCATCTTCTCGCGCTCCAAGCGGGAGGAGATCAAGCTGCCGCAGATGGGCCTGGAAAGGGTCGATGCGGCCCTGGTGAAGAAAATGCCGACGCTGATGGGCGAGAACGACATCATCCGCGTCATCCAGATGATGCCGGGCGTCCAGACCCCGAGCGAGGGTTCCACCGGCTTCAGCGTCCGGGGCGGCGGCATCGACCAGAACCTGATCCTCATCGACGGCGCCCCCGTCTACAACTGCGGCCATTTCCTGGGGTTCCTGTCCATGTTCAACGGCGACGCCATCCGCGGCGCAGACCTCTACAAGGGCGATTTCCCCGCCTCCTACGGCGGCCGCATCTCCTCGGTGCTGGACATCTCCACCAAGGACGGCAACAACCGCACCTTCGGCGGGAACGCCTCCTTCGGCCTGATCACCTCCAAGCTGTTCCTGGAAGGGCCCATCGTCCCGGGCAAGCTCTCCTTCATGCTTGCCGGGCGGCGGACCTACATGGACCTGCTGCTCCCGATCATCGGCGCCAAGCTGCCGGACAAGACGCAGATGTACTTCTACGACCTGAACGGCAAGCTCAGCTGGATCGCGGGCGAGAAGGACCGCGTGTACCTGAGCGCCTTCAGCGGCAAGGACGTGTTCGGCTTCAGCATGAAGGAGTTCAACCTCTCGGAAATGGTGTTCGGCTTCGCGAACCACACGCAGTCGCTGCGGTGGAACCACCAGTACTCGCCCAAGCTCACCTCGGACGTCATCCTTTACAACTCGCTGTACCGCAATGACATCGGCACGGAAATGGACAGCGCCGACTTCGACACCCGGCAGGAAATCCGCGAGAGCGGCGTCAAGGCCGCCTGGACCTGGTACATCAACGGGAACAACACCCTCAAGGCGGGCCTCCAGGCCGCCTGGTACGGGGTCGTCCCCGGCAACACCAAGCCCCGGAACGACGAGTCGATGGTCAAGGAAGTCTCCATCCCCGAGAACTTCGCCTTCCAGCCGGCCGCCTACCTGCAGAACGAGCAGAAGATCGGGCCGATGACCCTCCGCTACGGCCTCCGCTTCGCCACCTTCACCGCCCTCGGCCCCACCGAGCAGAAGTACTTCGACCCGGAAACGCACAAGCTGGTCCGGTCGGAGCAGGTGGAGAAAGGCAAGGCCATCGCCACCTTCTCCGGCCTCGAGCCGCGCATTTCCGCCTCCTTCCCCTTCTCGGACAACTTCTCCGTCAAGGGCGCCTGGGTGCGGTCCTTCCAGTATCTCCAGCAGTCGCGCATCAGCATCACCGGCAGCCCGGTGGACGCCTGGTTCACCGCCTCCCCGAACGTGGAGCCGCAGCGCTCGGACCAGTTCTCGCTGGGCCTGAACGCCCTCCTGTCGGGCGAGGCGCTCCAGCTCTCCCTGGAGGGTTTCTACAAGAACAACCGGAACACGATGGACTTCGTGGACAACCCCGGCCTCGTCCTGGCCGATCCGGACCGGGAAGGCCTCCTCCGTTTCGGAAAATCCTGGTCCTACGGCGCCGAGCTCATGCTCAAGTACGATTTCGCCCGCTGGAACGGCTGGCTGGCCTACACCTGGTCCCGGGCCTGGTACGACATCCCGGAACTGAACGGCGGCAAGCCTTACCCGTCCCCGCTGAACCACGAGCACGCGGTGAACTTCGTCCTTACCTACGACTTCTCCAAGCGGTGGTCCGCCTCCACCGAATGGGTCTTCTACAGCGGCTCCCCCACCACTTATCCCGTGGGCCGGTTCAACTACATGAACCGCTGGGTGCCCGTCTATTCCAGCCGCAACGAGGACCGGTTGCCGGACTACCACCGGATGGACGTGTCCCTGACCTACCGCACCAAGCGGCGCGCAGCCGGAAAGCGCTGGTCATCCGAATGGAACCTGTCGGTGTACAACGCCTATTCCCGGCACAACGCCTGGTCCATCGCCTTCACCTATAGCGAGAAGGACAAGGAAGCGCAGTCGGCGAAGATCTATCTCTTTACCGCCATCCCTTCCCTGTCCTGCAACATCCAGTTCTGACCATGAGAAAGTACCTGTTCCCCCTCCTCGCTTGCATCCTGTGCGCCTGCACGGAGAAGGTCGACCTCCGCTCGCGGTCGGACTACCACGACTACCTGGCGATCGAGGCCACCCTCACCGACCGGCCGGAAGATCCGCAGCAGATCGTCCTCTCCCGGACCATCTCCTACTTCCATACCGAGATCCAGCCGATGGTGCACGGGGCATCTGTGACCGTCAACGACGTGACATTCAGCGAAAAACAGCCCGGCATCTACAGGGCTCCTGAAGGTTATGCCTGCGAGCCCGGCGTGGAATACAAGCTCCGCATCCGGCTCCCGGAGGGCGACACGTACGAGGCCGAGGCCGAGATGCCCGAGGCCGGCTTCCGGATGGACGCCATCGACTACGCCTTCGCCGGCGGGATGACGATGGATTCCGACAGCTTGTGGACCGTGGCCGTATGGGGGCTTGAAAAGGACATCGACAGCTATTACCTGCTCACGCACGCCGTGAACGGCAACTACCCGCCTTTCTCGATGGCCCTGGTCTCCGACGACAAGTTCTTCAACTCCAACGACGTAAAAGGCTTCCCGATCACGGCGCTGCTGCAGTCCGAATACCTGCGGAAGGAGTACGGCGACTGTTTCAAATACCTGGAGCGGGGCGACGAGATTACCCTGGAAATCTGGACTTTGGACAAGGGATACTACGACTTCCTGCTGTCCCTGACGATGAACAGCGTCTCCATTCCGCTCTTCACGCCCCAGCCGGCGAACGTGCCCACCAACATCCGCGGCGAGCACGTGCTGGGCTACTTCGCGGTCTGCCCCGTCGCCCGCGCGAGCGTCGAGGTAGAAGACCCCTTCCGGCCGTATTTCAAGCGGATGTTTCCTTTCCTATAGCAGTTCCTCGAACAGTTCCTTGCACCGGCCCGGCACGATGATGTGGTGGTTGCCGATGGGATCCGTGAGGAAATAGCGGGCGTCCTCGGGCCTCAGCTGAAGCACGACCTGCGTACGGCAGAGATTCTGTTCGTATTGATTGCCAATGAGTTCCCCTTCCGCAATAAAGTGACGCTTGAGGTCGCCGGATACCTTGAAGACGGTCACCGGACCCTCCGGGAACACGCCGTGGATGCCCACGCCGATGCCGGATTCGAAATGCGTGTCGAACTGCCAGTTCTCCACCATGTTGAACGGGATGGTGCAGTGCGCGAAGAGGATGCGGCCGGTCTCCACGTCGATCTGTGCCGGATTCGCCTGGAAGCCGGAGACGCCGGTGAGGGCGTGGGCAATCATCATCGACAGGAGCGCAGGAACGTCACCTTCGCAGCTGGCGGGAACGTCCTCCGAGTTGAAGCAGGACAGGGCCAGGCAGCCGGTGTTGCCGACGGTGGTAAGCAGGTCGAAGCAGCGGAGCGTGAAGGCGTCCAGCCGGTGCCGTTCCACGAGGGCCTTCAGGGCCCGGTAGATCTTGACGGCGCCGGGATAGGCTTCCCGGACCTCCGGGGCCATCGGCTCGTCGGCCGGGGCGGGCGCGCCGTCGGCCTTGCCGATCTCCACCAGGAGCTCTTCCATCGGCACTTCCTCCATCCGGACGCCGAGCTTGTCCAGCACCGCCATCGGGTCCGCCTGGCTGGCGATGAGCCAGTCGGACGGCTGGCCGACGACGCCGATGCGCATGTCCTTGAGCCGGGCGCGGGCTTCCTGCACCGTGGCGAGCACCTGGATCCGCCGGGCGACATAGGCGTCGGAGCCGTGCAGGACCTCGCCCTTGAGCCCCT
>JAEEGJ010031260.1_pt1 | contig 10327 bp, 8 predicted proteins | sample 8958761 | NCBI WGS metagenome assembly JAEEGJ01 (sample SAMN16246546, study PRJNA631951) | gut metagenome | biome: gut microbiome; feature: rumen; material: RS-attached | host: Bos | place: Iran: Karaj | collected 2018-10 | reverse complement strand
TCTCGAGGGAGACAACAACCATATCACTTGCCTTCATCTCGTCATAGCTTACGCCGCTGGGCTTAATCACTACGAGGCCTTTCTCACGGTCAATGCCCGATACGTTACCCCATGTGAATATTACCAGCCCCTGCTTGACAAGATCAAGGTTGGCTTTGAATACCTTCTCTTTCAGTTCTTCCAGCATATTACCAGAGAGTTATATACAGAATAGCCAGAAGGATGATGATTCCGTATGCACCGATGTTGAACTGGTTGTTGGTACGGAAGAGAGAAAGGTCGATATTGATGGCCTTGGGATCCTGTACCTTGTCCTTTGCATTTGATGTCAGGTAGATACCAAGTACAAGGAATACTGTTGCCAGGAAGAAGATACCCTCAAATCCAAGGTTCTGCAGCTTGATGCACCAGTCAGCGTTGCAAAGCATTACGATTGCACCCAGGGCATAGCACAGAGCTGATACTACAAAGAGAATCTTGCTCCATTTGAGCTGTGTGGCGATTGTCTCGTTGTCAAGCTTGGCAGCCTCAACAGGCTTCTTGCTCATGAGTGAGAGACCTACGAACAGGATAACCAGTACAAAGAATACATAACCCATACGGATCAGGAACGGAGTGTTGGGCATCAACAGCTTGAACAGTATTGAGAATACGAATGTGCTGATAGCTGTTACGATAGCAGCGGTGCCGCTTGAACGCTTCCAGAGCAGACCCAGACTGAAGATAACTACGATACCCGGATATACGAATCCTGAATACTCCTGAATGATCTGGAATGCCTGGTCGGCTCCACCCATGATAGGATAGATGGCAATCAGGGCAATTACAAGAGCTGAAACTGCAGTGATACGGCCAACCTTAACCAGAGTGCGGTCAGTAGCGTTCTTGTTGATGAACTGGTGGTATACATCCATCGTGAAGATGGTTGATGTTGAGTTGAACATCGAAGCCAGTGATGAGATAACGGCAGCGGTCAGAGCTGCGAATGACAGACCCTTTACTACAACCGGAGTGAAGTTGCGGATCAGGAAAGGATAAGCGTCATCAGAAATGTTGATTGAACCTGAAAGCAGACCCTCGCCGAGCAGACGGTTGTGCAGGTCAGCGTCGTTCCAGATCAGATATGCGCATACGCCGGGGATGCAGACGATGAACGGGATCAAAATTTTGAGGAATCCTGCGAATACAAGACCCTTCTTAGCCTCGTCAATGTTCTTGGCGGCAAGACCCTTCTGGATAATGTACTGGTTGAAGCCCCAGTAACCCAGGTTGGTAAGCCACATGGCACCTACAATCAGGACAATGCCCGGAAGAGTGAAGTAGGGATCATCGGCGATGTTGGGGAACAGGTCTGCCTGACGCTCAACTACAAGGTTGAAGTGGCGGTCACCGGGAATGTCTCCAAGACGTTCCATAACCTGACCCAGAGCGGGGATGGCACCGTCAACACCAAGGTGCGGAGCAATGGTCTTCAAAGCAAAGAAAGCGGTGATAAGACCACCACCAACCAGGAATACAACCTGCATTACATCGGTCCATGCAACAGATGCAAGACCACCGTAGATTGAATATACACCGGCAACCAGATACAGGAAGATGATGATGAGGAAACGAACTGAGATCTCAGTGCTTCCAACCATCAGTACTGCACCCTTCAGACCCAGGATCTGCTCAATGGCAAGAGCTCCCAGCCATGCAACTGAAGTCAGGTTGATGAACACATAGAGGAAGAGCCAGAATATTGAGAATGCCAGACCTACGCCCTTGTTGTAACGGTTGGTAAGGAACTGGGGAATGGTGAACACCTTGTTCTTGATCATTACCGGCAGGATGAACTTACCTACTACAACCAGAGTGATGGCAGCCATAAGCTCGTAAGCGGCAACTGCGATACCTGATGCGTAAGCAGAACCTGACATTCCGATGAACTGCTCGGCACTGATGTTCGCTGCAATCAATGATGCACCAACGGCCCACCATGTCAGGGTGTTACCGGCCAGGAAGTAATCGTTTGAACTCTTTTCTTTACCGTCTTTCTTTCTTGATACGAAGAAACCAAGGAAGATAAGTACGGCCAGATAAATAAAGAAAATCACATAGTCAACAGGTTTGAAACCATTGTTGGCCAGTCCTTGCATAATGCTGTTTTCCATTTGTTTATTGTTAGTTTATAATTTGATTTTAGTGAATTACTCAACACCGAACTGGTAGATGCAGTGGCTGTAATACTCCTGACCGGGAACCAGCTCTGCGCTGTACCAACCGGGCAGATTTGACTTGTTGGGGCTGTCGGGGAACTTCTGTGTCTCCAGGCAGCAACCGGTACGCTGCTCCATCTTGTTGCCCTGCTTGTCGATGCCTGAACCATCCAGGAAGTTACCTGAATAGAACTGGATACCCGGCTCGTTGGTGTAAACCTCAACGTAGATACCGGTGATGGGGCTGTAGAGCTTGGCGGCGCACTTGGTATCGTCACACTTTGTGTTCAGAACCCAGTTGTGGTCATAACCGTTACCGTTCTTAAGCTGTATGTAGTCGTAGTTGTTGATCTCCTTGCCAATGGCCTTGCCCTTGGTGAAATCCATCGGGGTACCTGCTACCGGCAGGATCTCGCCTGTGGTCATGTATGTGCTGTCGCAGGGAGTGAAGTTGTCGGCATTCAGAGTAAGGATATGGTTTGTAACGGGAATTGAGTGGTCGCCGTTCAGGTTGAAGTAACTGTGGTTGGTCATGTTGACAACAGTCTTCTTGTCTGTGGTAGCCTTCCATACAATGTCGATGGCATTGTTCTTGGTCAGGGTGTAGGTTACGGTTGCTACAACGTTACCGGGGAATCCGGCTTCGCCGTCAGCTGAGTTCATCACCAGGGTGATAGAGCTCTTCTTAACCTCCTTTACATCCCATACCAGGTTCTGCCAACCCAGAGGAATGGTAATGTCGCAACCTCCGTGCAGACAGTGACCGAAGTTGTTCTGGGGCAACTGATATGTTACGCCGTCCAGAGTGATCTGACCCTGGTTGATACGGTTGGCATAACGTCCTACGGTTGAACCGAAGTCGCTGGACAGAGTGGTGTAGTCCTTGATGTTCTTGAATCCGATTACAACGTCCTGTTTGTTGCCGTTCTTGTCAGGAACCATGATGGCAACGATACGTGCGCCGAAGTTGGTTACCCAAACCTCTGCACCCTTTGAATTGGTCAGTTTGTACAGGTCAGTCTGTTTTCCTGTAAACTCCATCTGGAAGTCGGCCTGGTTCAGGACCGGAGCCTCCTGCTCCTGTGAGCATGCTGTCAGAGCAAGCACACCAGCCACGAGAGCGATAAAACTTGATTTTCTCATTTTGTTGGTTATTTAGTGATTAATGAATTATTGCAGTTTTCTCGAGCCGTCGCCTATGGTGACGCTGTAGATCTCGGGTACTATTCCGAACTTGCGTGCATACTCGCGCTTGGCCTTTGAAACAAACTTGTCATAGATGGTGTCACGCACCAGGTTGATGGTGCATCCGCCGAATCCGCCACCCATTACACGGCTTCCGGTTACGCCGCACTCCTGTGCAGTCTCAACCAGGAAATCCAGCTCGGGGCAGCTTACGGTATAGTCACGGCTGAGTCCCCAATGGGTCTCATACATCTTCTTGCCTACGGTCTCGTAGTCATTCTCCTCAAGGGCGGCACATACGGCCAGGACACGCTCTTTCTCATCAAGAACGTACTTGGCACGGCGGTAGTCCTCCTTGCTCAGGTCACCCTTGACGGTGTCGAGCATCTGGTAGTTTGCGTCACGCAGGGTCTCCACGCCGCCGAACTCCCGGTTCATCAGGGCTACAGCTCTCTCGCAGCTCTCGCGACGCTCGTTGTACTCATTTCCGAGAGAGTGCTTGACCATTGAGTTTATCAGTACCAGCTTGTAACCGTCGGGATTGAAGGGGAAATATTCATACTCCAGTGAACGGCAGTCCAGACGGATAAGGCAACCCTTACGTCCGAATACCGATGCGAACTGGTCCATGATTCCGCATTTGACACCGCAGTAGTTGTGCTCGGTGGCCTGTCCGATCTTGGCCAGCTCGAACTTGTCGACGCGGCCGTCGGCGAACATGGTGTTCAGAGCGAATGCGAACACGCTTTCAAGTGCGGCCGATGAAGACATGCCGGCACCGGCCGGAACATCCCCCGTTATGGCAGCGTTGAATCCGCCCAGTGTAACGCCGTGCTTCTCCAACTCTTTGCATACGCCGAAAATATAACACGCCCAATGTTCCTCGGGTTTTGAGGTGTCATCGAGCGTGAATTCAACGTACGGATGCTTCTTGTTGTCAAGCGCCAGGAGGCAGACCTTGCGTGATCCGTTGCGGTATATTTCAATGGCTACGCCTTTGTCAACAGCACCCGGAAAGACGAATCCGCCGTTATAGTCGGTGTGTTCGCCAATCAGGTTGATGCGTCCCGGCGAAAAGTATAGGTCACCGCTTGTGCCGAACTGCTGGCGGAACCTGTTTCTCAGAATGGTCGTATCCATCTTAGGGGATTATTCCACTCCGAAACGATAGATTGTTGTCTGTGTGTAGACCTCACCCGGATTCAGAACCGTGCTGGGGAAGTAGGGACGGTTGGGGCTGTCGGGGAAGTGCTCGGCCTCAAAGCAGATAGCGCAGCGCTTGGGCAGTGTTGAACCGTGTGCGCATGTGCTGCCGCTGCACCAGTTTCCTGAATAGCACTGTACACCGGGCTCGGTGGTGTAGCACTCCAGTGAACGGCCGCTTGCGGGATCGACGCACTTTACTGCAAAGCTCAGTTCTCCCGGCTCACGCTTGTTGAGAACCCAGCAGTGGTCATAACCGTTGCCGTTCTTGGTCTGAATGCCCTCCTCAATGCGGTCACCGACTCTGTGCGGGGTGCGGAAATCAAACGGAGTTCCCTCAACCTCGTCAATGGTGCCAAGAGGAATTGCGGTATTGTCGATTGGAATATAATGATCGGCGTTGATGGTCATCTGGTAGTCCAGAACCGTGAGCGGGTTCTTCTTCATGCCGTTCAGTGTAAAGTAGGCATGGTTGGTAAGGCATACTACGGTCTTCTTATCGGTTGTTGCCTCATACTCGATAACCAGTTCGTTCTCATCGGTCAGACGATAGGTAACGTTTACGTCAAGGTTGCCGGGGAATCCCTCCTCGCCGTCCTTGCACAGGTAGTGGAGCTTGATTGTCTGGGCATCGGTCTGCTCGGCGTCGAAGATGCGCTTGTGGAAACCGGTGGGACCTCCGTGAAGGCTGTTGGGATCGTTGTTGATGGCCAGTGTGTACTGCTTGCCGTCCAGAGTGAACTTTCCGTTGGCAATGCGGTTTCCGTAACGTCCGATGAGGACGCTCAGGTAAGTCTCCTCACTCTCCATCACGTGCTTGATGCTGTCATGACCCCAAACAACGCTTTCCATCTTGCCACCCCGGTCAGGCATCATTACGGCGCAAAGTGCACCTGCAAAATTTGTTACGGCTATCTCGGCCCCCTTCTTGTTCTTGAGTATGTAAAGATCGGTCTTCTTACCCTCTACTGTTGCCTGGAAATCCTCCCTCTTGAGGCCGGCCAGATTCTCTTTTACGAAGAAATCGCTCATATAGTATAATTGGCTTATTGTGGTTATTAAAAATAAAACACGCAAATTAAGCCAATTTCAGATACTATTCCAAGCGATTCAGGTTAAAATTTCAGCCCTGTATGTAGAAATCGGGCATGGTGAGCAGGTCGGCAACCACGAAGGTGCTTCCGCCTACGAATATCAGGTCTTCGGCCGATGCCTCATTCTGCGCCGTGCTTACCGCCTGGGCTACCGTACGGAATACTCTGCCGGTCAGTCCTGCCTGTTTTGCAAGATCTCTCAGGGTGCTTGCGTCAAGGGCTCTCTGGACCGATGCCTGTGTAAAGTAATAGAGCGCGTTCTTGGGCATAAGTGCCAGAACATCCGATACATCCTTGTCGTTGACCATTCCCATCACGATGCGCAGCTTGCCGAATCCCGGCTTTGCGGAGAGCTCCTCCAGATGCTTTGCAATGTATTTCAGGCCATGGCTGTTGTGGCCGGTGTCACAGATGATGTCAGGCTTTTTGCCCACTCTCTGCCAGCGTCCGCGAAGTCCTGTCATGCGGCATACATCCTTGAAGCCTTTCCTTATGGCGGCCTCGGTGATGCTGAATTTATGTCGCTTCAGCTCCTCAACGGCTGTCAGAATGGTATTGGCGTTGTTCTCCTGACACATTCCTGCCAGTCCGCTCTCCAGTGCGGGCAGTGCGGCAGTCTCATATACGACCTTTGAAGGATTTACGTATTTATGCGAAATAATCTTACAATTATCCTGGGCAAAGATGACCTTTGTGCCAACCTCCTCAGCTTTGCGTGTAAAGACGTCACGGGTAATCTCGTTGTGTTCGCCAATAACCACCGGAACACCCTTTTTCATGATTCCGGCCTTCTCAAAGGCAATCTGCTGTAAGGTCTCGCCAAGGAACTTCATGTGGTCAAAACCTATGTTGGTAATAACCGAGAGTGAAGGTTTGATGATATTGGTGCAGTCCATTCTGCCGCCCAGACCGGTCTCGATTACCGCCACGTCTACCTCCTGCTCGGCGAACCAGCTGAATGCCATGGCTGTCGTAACCTCGAAGAAAGAGGGGTGCAGCGGCTCCAGGAACTCGCGGTTCCTGTCAATGAAGTTTACTACGAACTCGGGGCTCACGGGTTTGCCGTTCACTCTGATACGCTCTCTGAAATCAGTCAGATGCGGTGATGTGTAGAGTCCGGTTTTGAGGCCCGATGCCTGCAGGATGGCGGCCAGGGTGTGTGAAACGCTGCCCTTGCCGTTGGTGCCGGCTACGTGTATGGTCTTGAAAAGTTTGTGGGGGCATCCCAGGTGGCGGTCAATCGTCACCGTGTTGTACAGGCCTTCTTTGTATGCCTCCTGGCCTACGTTCTGGAAAAGGGGTGTCTGTGTGTAGAGATACTCTACAGCTTCTTGGTAGTTCACTTGTGCTTAATCAAAATAACTTCGGAACTTGCGGAACAGTTTCTCCTTGATGGACGGGGTGGGCTGGAAGTGGTCCGATGTCTGGAACTTTTCCATTGCGGCCTTCTCATCCTTGGAGAGTGTTTCCGGTATATATACGCTTACATTTACGATCATGTCGCCGCGGCGGCTGGAGTTGATCTCGGGCAGACCCTTGCCGCGCAGACGCAGCATCTTGCCGGGCTGTGTGCCGGGTTCGATCTTGAGCTTGACCGCGCCGTCCAGCGTGGGTATCTCGATGGCTCCGCCAAGTGCGGCCTGAGGTACCGTGAGCAGCAGGTTGTAGACCAGGTCGTTCTCATCACGTACCAGGTCCTTATGCGGAATTTCCTCAATCAGTACAAGCAGATTGCCGTTGTAGCCGTTGTGCTTTCCGGCGTTACCCTTGCCCTCGACTGAGAGCTGCATTCCCTCGGCTACGCCTGCCGGGATGTTTATCTCGACAATCTCCTCGCCGTATACAACGCCGTCACCGCTGCAGTGCGGGCAACGGTCCTTGATGATCTTGCCTTCACCGCCGCAACGGGGGCATACGGTCTGTGTCTGAACCATGCCGAAGAAGCTCTGCTGGGTGCGCATTACCACACCTGAACCGTGGCAGTCGGGACATGTCTCGGCTGCTGATCCGTCCTTTGCTCCGGTACCCTTGCAGTGCTGACAGGGAACCAGTTTCTTGAGTTTGAACTTCTTGGTGACGCCGGTGTTGATCTCCTCAAGAGTCAGTGCAACCTTAACCCTCAGGTCCGATCCTCTCGACTTGCGTTCTCCGCTGCGGCCTCGTGCACGGCTGCCGCCGAATCCGCCGAAACCGCCGAATCCGCCGCCTCCGAAAATGTCGCCGAACATGGAGAATATGTCGTCCATGGACATGCCTGCGCCGCTGAATCCGCCGCCTCCGCCGAATCCGGATGCACCGTTCAGTCCGTCAAATCCGAACTGGTCGTATTTGGCGCGCTTGTCGGGGTCGCTCAGCACGCTGTAAGCCTCGGCAGCCTCCTTGAACTTCTCCTCGGCCTCCTTGTTGCCGGGGTTCTTGTCAGGGTGGTACTGTATGGCTTTCTTGCGGTAAGCCTTCTTTATCTCATCGGCAGTTGCGGTCTTTGGGACCTCAAGCACCTCGTAATAGTCTCTTTTTGCCATATTGTTATTCTCCTACGGCCACCTTGGCGTGGCGCAGAACCTTGTCGTTAAGTTTGTATCCGTCAATTGCGCAATCCAGAACCTTGCCCTTGAGGTCCTCGCTGGGAGCGGGGATCATGGCGATTGCCTCATGGAAATCAGTGTCAAAAGGCTCGTTCTTGGGTGATATCTTCTGCAGACCCTTCTGCTCGAGAGTATGCATCAGCTTGTTGTAGATAAGCTCGACGCCCTCCTTGAGAGCATTGTAGTCCTCTGACTTGGCTGAGTTTGCAATAGCTCTCTCCAGGTCGTCTATCACGGGAAGGATATCGGTCACAACTCCTGCACTTCCGTTCAGGATTATATCTGCCTTCTCCTTCATGGTGCGCTTGCGGTAATTGTCGAACTCGGCCATCTGACGGAGCAGACGGTCCTTGAGGTCGGCGACTTCGGCCTCACTCTTGGCCAGCTTGTCCTCAACAGTCTCTTCCTGGGGCTCTTCAGTGCTCTTCTCCTGGTTTTCCGGGGCGGTTGCAGCATCCTGCTCCGCACCGTTCAGAACCTCCTTCTCCTGATCATTTTCAGTTTGGAAATTTTCTGACATTTTATGCTTGTTCTTCTTACTCATCTGCTATATGTCTTGCAATAACACCTTATATGCAACAAACATTGTGCCACAGCGACATGCGGTGACACACTGACACATTAAAAAAATATAAACTTACTTCATTGAATCGGCACCGAAGCAGAAAGGCAGGATGGAATCCGTTCCGCCTTCAATGAGCATGGTACCTTCAGTTCCGTAAAGGATATACCGGATAGGACGACCACCGCGCTGCTCGGTCTCGGCCAGTACCTGACGGCAGGCACCGCAGGGAGAGATGGGCTGGGCTGTGAAACCATTGTCATTACGGGCTGCTATGGCCAGTGCCGTGACAGCTTTGCCGGGGTGGGCGTGACCTGCTGCGAACAGGGCGGTTCTCTCGGCACAGAGACCTGAAGGATAAGCCGCATTCTCCTGGTTGCTGCCGGTAACTACTGTTCCGTCATCAAGCAGCAGAGCGGCGCCTACCTTGAATCCGGAGTAGGGTGACCAGCTTCCTGTCGTGGCCTCCTTGGCTGCGTTTACCAACTTCAGGTCACTGCTGCTCAGCTCGTCCTGACTCAATACACTCCACTCGATGGTACGACTCTGTTTCTTCATATGCCCGGGGTCAATTATCCGACCGCTAATTTACTCAATTTTTCAGCATATTTCATTAACTTCGCATAACCATCTGCTTAGTAATGAAAATACTCCGATTAGCAACGCTTGCCATGCCTCTGCTGCTGGCTTCCTGCTCCGTCATCAAACCGACGGCATCGGCCCCCGTAACTCAAACCCAGTCCAAGGACGCCTATTCGGCCTACATTGCCAGGTACAACGCCATGGCTGTGGAACAGATGAAGAAATACGGCATACCTGCCAGTATCACCCTTGCACAGGGCCTTCTTGAGTCCGATGCGGGGCGCAGCACACTTGCAACCAAGTGCAACAACCATTTCGGGATCAAATGCCATAATGACTGGACTGGCCGCAAGATGTATCATGATGATGACGAACGTCAGGAGTGTTTCCGCTGTTACTCTGATGCCGATGATTCATACCGTGACCACTCACTGTTCCTGGTCAACGGAGCACGTTACCAGTCGCTCTTTAAACTGGGTACCACTGATTACAAAGGCTGGGCCAAGGGACTCAAGGCTGCCGGTTATGCCACCAGTCCTACATACGCTGACAAACTCATAGAACTCATAGAACGTTACGGACTGGACCGTTATGACAAGAACGGCGCCGCCCGCCTCAAACCCGGACAGCTTCCGCATCAGCCCATGCTGGTGAACGGTCAGCGCTGCGTACGTCTGCGTGAGGGCGAGACTCTTAAGGATATTGCACGTGAATACGGCATGCAGCTCAGCCTGCTGCGCCGTTTCAATGAGGCTGAACGCAAGTTCGTGCCGCCGGCCGGAACTCTTATATATCTGGAAAGAAAAAAGTCCCGTGCCGATCGTGAGCACAGGACTTATGTGGTAAAGAAGGGTGACAGCCTTTGGTCAATTTCCCAGCAGTTCGGGGTTAAGATGAAGCCTCTTGCAAACCGTAATC
>JAEEGJ010031255.1_pt1 | contig 10329 bp, 9 predicted proteins | sample 8958761 | NCBI WGS metagenome assembly JAEEGJ01 (sample SAMN16246546, study PRJNA631951) | gut metagenome | biome: gut microbiome; feature: rumen; material: RS-attached | host: Bos | place: Iran: Karaj | collected 2018-10 | reverse complement strand
CACAGGAGATTATCCTGGACAGGGCAACGGATGGACCGTTACCGCTATAAACCAGAAGTGGGACGAAGACGCCACCAAGGTTTACAAGGGATTCTATCTGAAGCCTGCACAGGTTGAGGGAAGAAGAGGCACATACCATCAGGACAACCTCGGTTCTCCTGCTTACCGTATGACTCCTAGATACAACTCCGAGTATATGTGGAACAAGCCGGCTCTGATGGCCCTCAAGCCTATACCTGGCCTTATTCCTTCTGAAAACGGAGGATCTGCATACAAGAACTACCATATCTCCATGCCTTGGTTCGCTTATCCTGGAGACATGCCTGAATCACTTCCTTATTAATACATGACAGATATGAAAAAGATATTATTTTCAATATTGGCTGTTGCCGCTGTGTTCGCTTTGACTTTCTGCACCAAGCACAAGATTGAGTATGACGCTGAAGTTTATAAAGGTGGAGAAGCAGAGATTCAGCTGCACTATATGGAGCCTATCAACAACGTGGCCGCCAACAATATAGATTCTACCTATATCAACGGCGTACTGTATGCGAATGTTAAGGGTGGAGGTACCCTGTATCCTTACAACGGCCTTCCTGGAGGAGCAGTAGGAAGATTCTACCGCGTTCCTGCAGGAAACGTAAACATCACGTTGATGAGAGGCGGTGTCGAGGTTTATAACAGGAACGTTACCCTGGCACAGGGCAAGCAGAATGTTATTATCCACAACCTCAACGAGGATCCTATTGTATTGGACAACAAGTATCCTTACTGGAACACTACCGCTCCTGCACACGTAGACAACTGGGGTACTGACTCAGTTTGCAAGGTGATGTTCATCAACCTCCTCTATGAGACCAGCACTACCCCTTATCGTGGAAAGCTCCAGTATCAGGGCATTCGCCAGGGTGAAGAAGCTGCTGGATACTTCAACGTAGGAGAGCCTGTAGGATTCGGTGAGGCTACAGACAGAGTAGAGATTATTCTCCACAAGTCTGTATTCAACTCATCCGGTTACCAGAGGATAGACTACAGAATACTCACCGAGACTGGAGACGAACTGATGAAGTGGAACGGATCCAAGATGGTCAAATACACAGACTACTGGAACGGATACATCGGAAGAGTGTATATGCACTTCTTCAGAGGCGTCAGAACCGCTTCTCCTGTCTGCAACGTTTCTCAGTGGACATCTCTGTAGGATTTTACCTATGTTAATGAAAAAGGGGTTGGCTTATGCCAGCCCTTTTTTTTATGTGGAACGAAATTTGATAAGTTTTAAGAATAGAGTATATTTGTGAAGAAATTAACTTTAAAACATAAACTAAGATGAAAAGATTTTTGATTCTTGCAGCAGCACTTATGATTGTGCTTCCTTCTTTTGGCCAGAAACTCTCAAAAGAGGAGAAGGCTGCTCAGCAGAAGGCTCTTTATGAAACTATGATCAAGGCTCTCGAGGAGAAGGACTGGGCCATTGTGCCTACTTCCTACATAGATGCTGACGGCGTGGACAACCAGCTGACAGACAACAGCATATTTATTTCCTACGAGAAGACCAATATGTTTATGCAGGGCTTGAGAGTTTGCGGAAACTCCTACACCAACATTGCTGAGGCAACTGAATATACTCTGAACAAAGACAAGAAGGGAAACATCAAGAATGTGATTATCCGTGTTCAGGGAAGACACATTCAGGGCACCTACAAGATCACCCTGCCTAAGGTTGACAACGGAAATGTTGTGGATGTGATTTTCACTCCTTCTTCCGGCACTACCCGCAAGTTCCAGGGTCCTATCGTTCCTTCAAAGGTTGCAGGATTCTACAAGAAATCAAACCCTGAGTAACAGACAGATATTTCCACCTCGGAAATAATTCAAAGCAAAGGATGGCCAAAGATTTTTGGTCATCCTTTTTTCTTTTTATGGAGGAATGCCTAACTTTATAACCCAATCGCGGAGAAAAATTATTAAAAGCGCAATATTATGTTTCCAAAGAAAGTTTATCAGACAAGGCGCCAGCTTTTGGCAAAGGATGTTGAAAGCGGCATTATTCTGCTTCCGGGCAACAGCGAGGCTCCGGCAAACTACAAAGACAACTGCTACAAGTTCCGTCAAGACAGCACTTTCCTTTATTTCTTCGGTATCAATGATCCGGATTTTGCCGGAGTGATAGATGTAGACAAGAATGAGGACATCATATTCGGCAACGATGTAAGCATAGACGACATCATCTGGATGGGCCCTCAGAAATCTGTTGCAGACAAGGCCGCGGAAGCTGGAGTAAAGAAGACCAAAAAGCTCAGCGATCTTCCTAAGTACATCAAAGCTGCCATCAAAGCCGGAAGGAAAATCCACTTCATAAATCCTTACAGATATCAGGTAAAGCTTTGGCTCAGCGATATGCTTGGCATTCCGGCAGCCGCACTGGAAAAGCAGCAGTCCGTCAAGCTGATAAAGGCTATCGTATCGCAGAGAATCGTGAAAGACAAATATGAAATTGCCGAGATAGACCACGCTTGCGACATTGGTTACGCGATGCATTATTTTGTGATGCAGAACTGCAAGCCTGGCATCTCCGAGCAGCTTCTTGCCGGAATGATGGACGGCCTTGCCCTGAGCAACGGAGCCGGCGTTTCATTTGCCACCATCCTTTCTCAGCACGGAGAAACTCTCCATAACCACGATCACAGCGGTATCATCACAAAGGGCAGGCTCCTTACCGTTGACGCAGGAGCTGAGAACAACAACAATTACTGCTCAGACTTTACCCGCACGATTCCTTGCAGCGGAAAGTTCACCACCCAGCAGAAGGAAATCTACCAGATAGTTTGCGATGCCAACAACCTGGCTCTCAAGCTCGCAAAGCCTGGCGTTGCCTACTTTGACGTTCACGTTGCAGTCTACAGGCTGTTTGCAGAGAGGCTTAAAGCACTCGGCCTTATGAAGGGAGATATAGATGAGGCTGTTGAAGCTGGCGCTCCTGCTCTGTTCATGCCTCACGGCCTTGGCCATAATATGGGCCTGGACGTTCACGATATGGAGAACTACGGAGAAGACTACGTTGGCTACGGAAGCGCTGCAAAACGCAGCAAGAAGTTCGGCTACGGAAGCCTCCGTATGGCCCGCAAACTGGTTGAAGGCAATGTGATTACAGACGAGCCTGGCATCTACTTCATTCCTGCCCTGATTGAGAAATGGAAGAAGGAGAAAATCAACGCCCAGTTCATCAACTTTGGCAAGCTGAAAGATTACTATAACTTTGGCGGCATACGTCTGGAAGATGACGTGCTGATTACCAAGACCGGCAACCGCCTGCTTGGGTCAAAGAGACTTCCTATCACCGTCAAGGAAGTTGAAGCCGCAATGAAAGGCTAGCGAATCTTCCTGAAGTCTGAGACATCCTCTGAAACAATCTGTATCAGAGTATCTGTCGCAGGTTTTGCAAGAATAAATGTAAGAGAGGCTTGTTCTGTCGTATCCGACAAGACGAGCCTCTCTGCTACATCATATCTGGCTTTTCCGTGTCCGAAGATAAATGTATATACTCCGCTCTTTGCATTCTCTGAAGAGAAATGCCATGTAATGCTCTTTCCGTCTCCATTGAAAAATAGAGTATCGCTTCCGCAGGCAAACACTCCTGATAGGGGAGCCGGTTCCGGAGTTCCTGGATCAGGAGGCAGGTTTGCATTCTTGCACCCTTCAAGTATGGACGCAAGGAAATACAGAACAATGATAACCATCAGGATAATCAGAATCCAGCTGAAAAAACCTCTCTTCTTTTTCTGCGGTGCGGCAGCCTGCTGGTAGCTCTGTTGAGGAGGTTGCTGGTAGTTTTGACGTTGAGGTTGCTGCCGTGGCGGCGGAGTAGGCTGTTGGTATGAAGTAGCTGTTTGATGTTGGCTTGGAGGCGGAGTTTGCTGCTGATAAGTATGCTGCTGTTGCCTTGGGCTCTCCCAAGAGGAAAGAACAACTTCTCCGGCTGTTTCTGTTGCTGCAAAATACTCTTCCTGAGAGCCGTCTGGCTTGCCGGCTTGTTTTGTGCGCTGAGCTGCTTGTCTAGGCTGCGCTGCGGGTTTCTTTGGCGCAGCAGCTGGTTTCTTTGGCGCTTCTTGCTTTGTTCCGCAGACAGAACAGAATCTGGCGTCATCGCTGAGCTGGGTTCCGCAATTTGTACAGTATTTCATAGTTTAGAGGTATTCGTTTATTTCTTTTATTGCCCCGGCGCATTCTTCCACAACCTGCTCTATTGTGCAGCCATACTGGTCTTGGAGCACAAGCCTGGCTTCTTCCAAAGTGGTTGGGAGAATGTCTTTTGGAGGAGGATTTCCGATAGATTCCAGTATGCGGATTTTCTCGTACAAGACGCTGTAGTCTTTGGCTACTCCCTTTGCGTTAAGGGCGGTAATCCTTGGATCGAGAATACGCTTGAACTGCTTGACGTTCTGGCGGATGCCTTCTTCTATGAGAGCATCTCCGTAGCCGCGCACGTGCATAGCCTCGTCTATCATTCCCATATTGTATAGCTGCTCGGCCTGATTCTGGCAAGCTTTGCCCTGGCCGATCCACTCCTTGCATTTATACTCGAAAGTCTTGGCCACTCTCTCAGGATCTTGCAGCTTGGCGGTCTGAAGCTCTTTCTTGATAATATTCTCCAGATCTTTTCCGTAGGATTCCGCTCCCAGTTCTCCGTGCACGGTTGCCTGGTCGAATTTCTTCAATGTCTTGAGAGCTTGCTGCTTGTCTGCCGGCATAAATCCGTAATGGTATTCGTTGAAGGCCTCTGCATAGGCTTCTTCCATTATATCTTCCTGGATGTCAACCCACTTGCCGTCTTTGCCTCTTACCTGGAAAGTAACGTCTCTGTCTGCTCCTATCTTTTTTCCAAGATAAAGATCCTTTCCTGCGTTTCCGGTAGCTCCTTTCCACGGCTGTATATCTTTTTCAGGAACTCCGAGTTTCTTGGCCAGTTTCTTTATGGTCATAGGATCCACTTCTGAGTATATCTTCTGCATCTGGGCGTTGTAATTGGCTCTGAGAAGATCAGAAGGGCTGTTGCGCAAGATGTTCTGGGCGTTTTTGTTGCCCTGAAGTGCCAATGTTGCACGCCTTACCTCTTCAGGAGATGCGTTAGGATTGTTCATTACCTCCTTGAAGTCGTCATAAATCTTCTGGGCGTCTTTACGGGCTCTCTTTGAACATTCTTCTGCAAACTTGGAGTCTTTTGTAAAGACGGCATCGCCTTTCATCCTTGTCTTGCGGATGGCGTCGTTGGCTTTGGCAACAGAGGAGGTCTTGGTCTTGCCCGCTTTCTTTCCGGCATCCTTTACCTTGTTGGCTATCTGGTTGGTGCTGAAACTCTTGCCTCCAGATAGATTTTTGGTTGCATCCTTTCCTTCCTTTGTCTTTGTTACATAATCCTTGATCTTTTTGTAGCCTTCCTTGAGTTTGCCCCAGCCTTCCTTTGCCTTTGAAACCGCTTTTTTCTCAAGCTGCTGGCCAACCTGGGTTCCTCTTGCCCACTTGAGAGCCTTTCCGCCTACATAGAAGACTCCTTCCCAGAAGAATACTTCCACGCTGGCCACCACAAAGCCCTTAAAGGCGCTGTCTCCGCCCTTGTCCACATATTCCTTCATCTTAACAAGGCCACTGTACGGCATAAGCACAAGCTCAGAAGCTCCGGCGGTAAAATAGGCCAGGGCAATTCTAAGGCCTATAACCGGAATGGATTTTTCCATTGAAGCAAAGGTTGCAACAAAGGCGTTGAAATTCTCGTCTGCTTCTGTCCAGTCTGGAGACCATACCGAGTCATTCACGAAGTAGTAACCGAGCTGGCCGGAGCAATACTTGTTGAAGATATCCATAATCTTCTTGTAGTCAGGCTCGTATATACCAAACCTGTTGTCATAGCCTTCTATCAGCGCATCTACCTTGTAGTAGAACGGCATCAGATAATTGAACCTTGGATCAAAGGCAATCTTGGAGCGGAGGCTTATGAGCTGGTCCAGCTTTTTCTGGTCTTGGTTGAGAGCGTTGCTATATTCTCTGTTGTCTGCTATATCCCTGAAAGGCTGAGATATAATCATCACATTTTCTGTGTCTTCATAAGTCTTGCCGTTGTAAGTTACCTTAAGGGTAATTTTTGCCTTGGCGCGGTTAGGCGGCAGAAGTCCTCCGCCTCCGGAATGTATGAAGCCAACTACCGTGTTGTCTGATCTGACCTCTTTGCACTCCCACTTGAAGTTCATCAGGCCGCAAGGGTTAGGAACGCTGTTTCCGAATTTGTCTTTGAACAGCACGTTGCCTTCAGGCATATCTTCAAAGGTAAAGACAGGCTCGGTATCTGGCAGAACGCTTCTGATATCTCCGGTCTTTTTATCCTCGGCGATGAGCTTGAACGTGATCTTGCTCTCTCCCCATTTCTTTTGCGACTTAGGACTGACTTCAAGAATATCATTGTCCATAGTGCTGTTAATATCAACCAGATACGCCTTGAGAGCCCTGATGCTCATAGTTACGCCGAGGTGCATTCGGTAGAGGTCGAACGATGATTCCAGAGGATCCTTCACTCCATCAAGAGTCACGGACACGTAGCAGGTAAAACGGTTGGCATCTCCGGCAATGGCGTTTTTCTTTTCTTCTTCGCTGAGCTTACCGCACTCGGTGATGTTGATTCTGAACTTGACCGGAATCTCCTTGTCCTGTTCTGTTTCCGCGCTGAAATATGAAGCTCCCGTCTTGTCAAGAGAAACATTCACTCCCAGCACTTCTGCAGGGCAGTTATTTATGCCAAATTCCATAAACTGTGTCTTTCCTCCACCTGCTTCAAAGGTAAGGGCTTCTCCGATTACGATCTCAGGAGCTGCCACTACCTTGAATATCACGTGGTTGATAAGTGTCCCGGCGTGTCCGTTGAACACGAATCTAACCTTGGCGGTTCCTTCTTCTCCCTCTGCCGGAGCCTTGTCTGCCACAATGCCGCAGCATTTGTACTTGCCGTGCATCTGCTCATCGCCGATGGTGCAGTTCTCCTCTGCAAAGATTGAAATCTGAGCCGTCAGATCCGGCCTGTTTATCTTTTCTCCATAGACGTCTATCTCCTCAATTCTCGCTCCAATGGTCTGAGGCTTAGAGCCTACGGTCAGAGTATTTCCGAAATCCTTGTAAAGAATCATACGGAATCGGCTCGGCCCCTTCTCTTCTTCTTCCTTTTTCTCTTCCTTCTTGGACTCTTTCTTTTGCTTGCCTGTCTTTGTCTTCTTCTTTTTTCCGCCGAGAAGAGCAGCACCGCCGGCTACAGCTATGCCTCCCCCCACGATGTAGATCCAAGGTATCTCGGTTCCTTCTTCCTCTTCTCCAACCTTGTCTGAGGCTTCCGTGGTTGTTTCCGTCAACTGGCCCGGCCCGCGATATGCATAGGTATATATCTGGTAAACGGTAATATCTCCAACGGCTTGGATCATAGACGCTTTTACCATTATGACCAATCTGGAGTCTCTTCCAGGATTGATATTTTCAGATGCAAAGTGTTCGTAAGGCCTAAGGATTTTTCCGTCTCCGCGAAAATATGCCTGCGCATAACCCGACGACATTAAAGCTCCCGCCTGATAGACAAGCTTCATTGCTTTCAAAACTTGGGGAGTGAGATTAGGGTCAAAGCTTCTTTCGTAATGAATCTCTACATTGTCCTCTTCCCCGAACTTGATCTTTGACGGCGGATCCTGCCAGGTGATGGTAACGCCGCCGTTGTTTGTCTGGGCAAAGTTCTTCCGGATATTCCACAGCCGTTTTGTGTCCTTGCCGCTTCCGTTGAAGGAAATGCCGGCGGAATTTTCCTTAATCTCAGAACTTACCAGCACCCAGTAGCCTTCTTCGGCATAGGCAAAGGAAGCTGTGCACAGGAAAAGCAGCAGGGTGGCGAGCCTTGTCCAGAAATATCGCTGAGACAGATTCTTTAAATACATTGCAAATGGTATTACTTCTTAACTTTAGGGCAGCGAGACTTGATGTAGTTGTACACAAAGTCAAAGTCTTTCTTTGGCACATAAATCTGGTTGTGCTCAAACGGCTCGTGGACCTTGATGCATTTGAGCCATCTGAGAGGCTTTATCCTGCGCACCACGGAGTAGGTGGATATAGATGACTGCTTGCTGGCGGAAAGGATACCTATTCCGGTAGTGGTCAGATTTCCTCTTGCTGCGCCTGTCATAGCGGTTATCATACCCAGAAGCTGGGCCTTCTTGTACTGCTTTGGCATCTGGATATGTTTTATCTGATTCTCATCCATCTCAAACAGAACGCAGTAGCTGCCGCCATAGGAAATGTTAAGGATAGCAATGCTGATGAAGGTAAGGACAAACATTCCAGCCAAGACAATCAGCAACACCTTTCCCATTTCCAGTATCTCGCCCCAGTTTCCGTGAATAGCAGCTGGAATAACTCCAAACACCAGCATCATTCCCACCAGAATCCAGAAAAAGATCTTCATTACCGTCAGCAGGATAACAGGATTGGTCAACATATTTAGCTTATAAACCCAGCGGTAAACGCCATCATTGCAGAGCTTTATTTCTTCGCCCTCATACTTTTTGTCAGGAACTTTCTCTTCCTCCTTCTTAGGTTCTTCAATAGGGGTGTTCTTCTTTGCGGCTTCTTCCTGCGGGGTTCCGCAATTGGTGCAGAACTTTGCGTCATCGGTCAGCTGAGCTCCGCAGTTTGTGCAGTATTTCATAATATATTTTATTATTTGTTTGTATCACGATAATTAAAAAAAGAAATAGCTGTCAGGAAATGTCTATTCCGCAGCTTCTGAGCCCTAGCAGTACAAAAATCAGCAAGGCGGCAGATAATACAAGGGTGATAAACATCAGAAGCCAGTTCTTTCTATCTTTCCTGTGTGATAATAATCTGGCTATAAACACCAGACACAAAACAAGGATTGCAACCACAATCCAGTTCATGGTCTGGCTGAGCGCAAGAATCGTTTTCATAGGTGGGACTTTGATTATAACAAAGCACAAGTTACGAAAAATACTTTTTGTGCCAAAAGTGGCTGCAGTTACACAAATCAGTATCTTTGTACAAAATAAAGATTAAAACAGTATGACAACCCTTCAAATTCTGATTATCGCCATTGCAGGCGTAATCCTTCCAGTACTGATTGTCTGGCTGGTGATGAGAGCCAAGCAAAATGAAATCATTAAGAAAGCTGAAATCATCCACAAAGCCATTGAAGCAGGCATTCCGGTAGATGTGGATAAATTCATCGCTCCCAAGAAAAAACCGGATACACAAAGCAAATTAAGCGTCAAGAAGGATCTGCTAGGGAAACTATCAGGAGCCGGCATCTTCTTTTTCATGGGCCTGGCTTTCCTGATTCTTTATTTAGTAGACCAGTTTGGTCCAGGCATTCCAAACGGCCTATGGTTTATGGATGGTCTGGCAATGGCCGGTGGTGTAATGATGGCTATTGGAATCAGCCTATTCATCACTTACTTTGCCGGAAAGAAACTGCTGGCCAAGGAGATGGAGGAGAAAAAAGATAAATAAATCGGAATTTAACTATATGGGCATCCCTAATGTCATACTCCTTTCCCTGCAGCATGCTGACAGGGAGCAGTTCATCCTGGACAACCAATGGGCGTTCAAATATGGAGCTCAGCAAGAGTTCGGGATGCGGGATGAGCGTTGTGAAGAAGGTGAAGAGGTTATCTCCCGCAAGACTATCGAGGATTCAATTGATGGTGAGAATGCCGAGACTTACCGGATTGTGCTGGACGGCAAGAAGGTTGGCGGTGTGGTCCTCCGCATCAACAAGGAATCAGCTAAGGGGGAGCTGGAGTTGCTGTTCGTGCTACCGGAAGTTCATAGCAAAGGCATCGGCCAGGCGGCATGGAAGGCGGTGGAAGTCATGCATCCAGAGATCAAGGTCTGGGAGACCATTACCCCTTACTTCGAGAAACGCAACATCCATTTCTACTTAAACCGATGCGGCTTCCACATCGTGGAGTTCTGGAACAAGTACCAGCACGGTCCGGCTGTTCCGGAGGAAGAGGAAGGCAACTGGAGCATGGACGATGAGATGTTCGTGTTCAGGAAGGAAATCACAGAAAAGTAAATTCTGATTATTGGATAAAAGAAAAGTTCCCTGAAAACTTCAGGACAGTGCCTCTTTATAGAAGTATGTACAACTGCTTTCGCGGCCTGCGATGAAAGGCTAGCGTATCTTCCTGAATTCAAAGATGGCACCCTTATCTGCAATGATTGAGATAAGGGTGTCTTTTGTAGGTATTGACAACATAAGGTAGGTGTTCTGGAGGGAATCTTTGTAGA
>JAEEGJ010031253.1_pt1 | contig 10330 bp, 9 predicted proteins | sample 8958761 | NCBI WGS metagenome assembly JAEEGJ01 (sample SAMN16246546, study PRJNA631951) | gut metagenome | biome: gut microbiome; feature: rumen; material: RS-attached | host: Bos | place: Iran: Karaj | collected 2018-10 | reverse complement strand
TCAAAGCCAATAACAGGAACTACTGAGGTGCCTACAGTTGTCTGCAAGTGTGCACTCATTTCCTCTACCCACTCGAAACCTGGCATCCCTTCGAATCTGCGAAGCAAAGACACTGACTGCATTAACTGCTCTATCTCCGCATCATTAAGCGGTGAATTGAAAATAGAGAAATCGGGATCTTCATAACGATACCTTTTCTCACGGCCGATGCGGATTTCCTCTACCAGTGTATGCCAACGGCTCTGAATAGAAACTATATCATTGCGAATTGTATTGAGAGCATTTATAGGCATCTCGCCACGAAGCCGCAAGGCATCATTCACCTTGTCAAATATCTCCTGAGTGGAGTAACCCCTCCGACTCCGAAGACATCTGTCAATGATGCTTTCCCGAAATGCTCCGTTCTTGACGTTTGCCATAGTATTTGTGTTTATTGGGTGCAAATATAAGATTTTTCCTTTATTGTTCCAATTAGATTCTCAAAAAAGTGTTATTTAGCACTCATTTTTTTCGTTATCTCTTCAATTTACCTCAAAAGAATGACGAAAATGAACAAGCCGATCTTTACAAAAGAAACCATTCAGATTGATTAGTTAGTATCAGCTAGAATTATGTCTTTTTTCTCTGTTGTCGCCTTGCCGAATTTGCGATAGAAAAGGTGATGCCGATAGTCGTAACCGGTGTCTCAAGTAGGACTTATTTCTTTGAGTTTTGGCAAATGTACACATTTCTCTCGACACCGCCATATTTTTATACCTTTTCCTATAATTATGAGGGAACCGGTTGGCATCGCACAGATTACTGTGCACTTGATTGTGCAATGTCAAGAAGAATATGATCACACATTTTGGCTTGTAAATGGGAGGCTCTGAAGATAAAGGAAACTTTTTTCATGGGAAATAGCGATTTTTGACGATGGATTGTTGATATGTAATGAAAAATGCTTATATTTGCAACCGAACAAATACTAACTAATCAATGAATAACGATCAGTTTATTAGATATAAAGCTCTGGATAGATGCTTCCGCAATGAATACGGCAGCTATGACATCGACGACTTGATAGAGGTATGTACAAATGCCGTTCGTAATTATCATGCAGATCCTGAGAGAAATCCTGTGTCCCGCAGAACAATCGAGAAGGACTTACAGGATATGAAGGACTACTATAATGTGAAGTTCCGTGAAAAACTCAAAAGAGGCAAGAAAAAACTATATAAATACGAAGATACCACTTACTCTCTGATGCAAGAACTGTTAAATCAGGGATCTTTGGAGAAATGGTTGTTGGATGGTGTCTTGAACACATTGTCTCTATACGATGATGTTCCACAGTATAAATGGCTTTATTTGTTCTTGCAGCAACGTGCCAATGGTATCAAGTCAAACGAAACTCAGGCAATAGAGTTCCAGAACAACCCCGATTTAATGGGAATGGAACATTTCAATGTCATACTCAATGCCATTATCAACAAACATACATTGGAAATAGAGTATAAGCCATACCACAAAGACTCCTCCGTTATCACGGTTTTCCCATACTTGCTCAAACAATACAATGATCGTTGGTTCATGATTTGCCGAAAAAAAGGATATTATAGTCTATCCAATTGCGCAATTGACAGGATTCAGTCCGTCAAGGAAATTGATATGCCCTTTCTGGATCCTAATGTCGATTTTGAGGATTATTTCAAGGATGTCATTGGGGTCTCTAAAGATGCAAATTTGCCTGTGGAAGATATTCTTCTGCGAATTTCCAACAGCAGATACCCTTATGTTGAATCCAAACCGTTCCAGGGAGACCAGAAGCTTATTCATGCTCTTTGTGATGATAATACTAAAGTCATTAAATTGCACTTACAAATCAATAATGAGTTAGTGGCTCAAATCTTATCTTTCGGAAGCGATATAGAAGTATTGGCTCCAGATCATTTCAGAAGTCGGATTAAGCGACAAGTTGATGATATGTTAAAGAAATACCAGATAATAGAATAAGGATTGCGATAATAGCATCTTTTCGTAACATTATATTATTATAGGTGTATATGTTTTGAAAAAATATGTTCAAAACTATCTAATTTTTGTTATTTTAGAATTTATTTTGGTTGTTAGCGATTCTCCGCATATGTATTGCGGAGAATCGCTGTATCTTTGCACCGTCAAACGAAAGGAACGCATGTCGCCTACTGGGTTGTTGACAGTGATTGACTAATGAATGACAATGTAAAGCAAGGTTCTTACAAGGAACACCTCTTTGACAAACGCTGGCTAGTTAAGAAGGCCGGCATCTTGGAACGTGACGGCAGGTGTTGTACCATCTGCGGCTCTACGGAAAAACTGGTCGTTCATCATAAACAATATCACATGACCCCTGACGGGAAAAAGTTCCTGCCCTGGATGTACGATGACAAGTACTTGATTACATTGTGTGAGGTATGTCACCGGCGTGGCCATAACCTCTACAAGGTGCCTGTCAAAATTGTTAATCTTTAAGTTTCACCTTTAAAACCCTTTTTCATATGTTTTGGAATCTTTTTAAGAAAGCTGCTATCCCAAGTGTTGAATCAACTGCCATTGCCGAGGCTCCGGTCATGGAGAAGGAGGATCTGCGTCCTGCTATCGAACGCAGTGAATTTGTCGATGATGAAGCCAGTGACGAATGGTTTAATAAGACCAAAGAGTCGGAATTCGTCTTAAAAACTGGTTACCCTATCGACAAAATCTATGCTTTTGTCGCACAGAACTTTGAACGTGAGGGGTACGAGGATGCATGTATCAATCAAGGCAAAGAGTTCTGTGATGCAAGGGTAAATCAGTTGCGCACACAACTGAAGAACCTCTTCCATATGGCGCGAACCGATTACAATGGTCGTATCCGAAAGCTCAATGTCGATATCCATAATGCGGAAGATGCCTTTGCAATTTCTGCATCTATGACCCTTCAGGCCATGAAGGAGACCTGTGAGGAGCATCTCGCTGATTTGGATCGGATGGAGAAGGGACTTGACTCCAATGAACCAAGGATGATCTGCATGATTGAGACATATCGTCGTGGCTTCATCAAGGGTATCACTGCTCGTGCCCTTGATCTGGTCTAACCTGAATTGTTTAACCCTTTAATCCCTATCAATATGAGTATTTTCACACGCTTCCTTTGTGTTTTTGTAGGCTGGAATCCAAACATCCTCAAGAATTGTTCTCAAGCTAGCTATAACCAGCTATATAAGATCTCATCAGCATTGTGCATACTGATGTTTCTTTGGAGCTATATTGGATACTCCGCTGCAGAAACCTTTTTTGGCGTTGAATCATTCCAGACTAGGGTTATTATAGCTTGCGTTTTCGCTTTCTTGGTTTGGCGAATTGAGACCATCATTCTACTTACAGTCGGTAAAGCGCCAGTCATGACAACCGTCCGTGTTTGTCTTGCAATTTTTATGGCATTGTTCGGCTCCACTTTGATTGATCAGTCTATCTTTCGCAAGGACATCAAGGCAGAGATGGCGCTGCGTAATCAAGAGAACATTCAGAATCTCGTGAAAACAAGGTTGACTAACATTGACTCTGAGATGAACCGTGTGTCTCTCGAGATGGACAAGCTAAGTGTAACTATTGATTCTATTAGTAGGGACATCGCTGCCAAGCCAGTTATTAAGTCATACACAAGCAATACACAGGAGATTCCAACTGGCTTTGATACAGAAGGGAATCCTATTATTGTAAAGACGAAAACCTCTTCGAGCCAGACTTTTGAGAATCCGTTGAAGGCAAAATTGGCTGCAGATCAGGCTCTCTATGCACAGTACAATGATCAGCTCCAAGGCTTACGTCAAAGGAAACTGAACATTGAGGCAGACGTGACAGACGAACACAAGAATGATTCGGGATTTCTTATGGAGCTCCTTGCCACATTCCATGTTGTTAGCCAGAGTTGGCTAAGTGTCGGTTTCTATATGGTTCTCTTCGCGATTCTGATGTTAATCGAAACTTTTGTTGTCACAATTAAGATGGGCGAGCATAAGTGCGACTATGAGATGATTGTGGAGAATCAGTTGCGACTCCGAAAGGAGTATATTGAGAATCATATCAGGGCTATGAGACGGCCCTGATACGAGCAATTGCTTAAAAAGGGGTCGCTGTGCCTCTTTGATGGCGTTGGTCTGCAAACCCTTGAGCCTGACCGCGTAAATATTCAGCAAACCCTAATTATGAAATTTGTGAATCAATCGGTTGTAATAAGCCGATTAAGAAAATTATTAATTGAGGCATTCATATTGCCGTTTAACACATAGAAATAACCTGTTAGATTTCCATTTTGAAGTTTATGAATATACTCTCTTAAAAAAGTTATAGCATAGTCACAAGTCCTAATGGGCAGAGAACGCATATCAAAATCCTCTGCATCGGCATCTATGCTTGCATAAATCCCATCATAACGTATAGTTTGAGTCCAAGCGCCTGTACCTGAGTCTATGTAATAAATTTCGGTCATATGTTCTCTAGGAGGACATATAGCAGAAAAACCGTGATCACAGCTTATCATATATTAATTTGAGATTATCATCCTATTATGAGTCTGAGAAAAGACTTTCCTGTCCACATTGCTGTTCACGGTTAGTATTTCAATAGTTAGGAAATAACTGCGCCCCAATTTTTTCTTTATCTTTTGAAGACCTTTAGCAATCAGATCAATGGTTGCGCCATTGCTTATAGCGGTGTCATCGAACACCAAAAGAACATGATATTCTCCAGAGAATGAAACTGGGAGCAGTTCTTTCAAGATACCATAAACATTTCTTATCCCATTCTTATAGTCAGTTCGGGACTGTGGATTATAAGCGAACAAGTAGCGGTCAATTATTATAAGAGCGTTTGAAGGGGGGGTCTTTCCTTGATGGAATTTAGTCAAGACAGATTCCCAACTGTGAGTCTGCCCTTCAGTTATCATGCTCATCCAGTTTCGAGTAAGATACTTAGCATTCATCGAACCTTTGGTCAAAACCAGTGTGCCATAATTGCCCTTAAGCGAACTAGTGACTCTTGTGTTGTCGAAGAATACATCGGATGGATGCGATAACTGCATTTGAGGTTTAGTTAGGGCATCATTGACATAAACTTCGTTTTCATGGATGTTGACACCATCACGATCAAGGATTTCCCATTCGTTATCAGGTTGGTCCTTGATATAGTTATAATTAGGCGACTTGATAGGATTCGTCCCTGGTATACGTACATGACTCCTATCTTTCAGCATTCTATACCAAACTTCGTCATGTGTCAGTTCTAACAATGTCGACTCACTGCAATTAAACATCTTACTCATTTCTTCATACGTTTTTCTCGTTGCAAAATCTGTATGCTAGAACGACTTGCTTCATCAAAGAAGCCAGGTCCGAAATTATTTTCGAACCGCCCAGACTCCAAATATTTGAGCTCATATGTTTGTCCACCCTTATCAACATAATAGACAGCAAAAGGCCGATTGATATACTCATTTTCTGAGGTCATATTTGCGACAATAGCTTGGGTGCGTCGTATGAGATATTCACTATGAGTTTCAATGATGAACTCTACGCCATACGAATTGTATGCATCGTAGAATATATCTGTCAGTTGTGATTGAAGAGAAGGATGAAGGCTGACCTCTGGCTCCTCAATTGCGAGGGTCGCCTTAGCTTCGTTTTTATAGAGAGGAGTGCCATCGATATATGTCTCTGTGAAAATATGTTTCAGAGTTAATCTATCATCCTTGAGTTTGTTTCTCAATATTTCATTTTCAATGTGAAGGAGGAATGTTATTACTTGCGTTATACCATATCCTTCATCAGCGAGAGGCATAGCTACTCGGGTTTTTTTCTCAATATTATTTTCTTTATCTTTTTTTATTACTTTCTTTTGAATTAATACATTTGCACCGAGCCCATCCTCTACTTCTTTGATAATAATTTTATAGCCTATACCGAGTTTTTTGACCCATTTATTCATAAATGCACCTGGTGTGTATTTATTATTAATCTTGTCGTTGGAAATTATCAACTCACCATACATTGATTCCAGATTCCTTTTTAATTCAAGGTAATCACGAATTGTGTTGCTTAGATTGTTAGACTTGTCATCGAAAGAAAAAAGCCTTTTAACATTAGACTGGAAGTTACCCACATACTCTAATCGAGACACGAAATTTGGATACAAAACATTCTTTAGAAACATTTTTAAATAATCCAGCATGGCATTATAAAGCAGATGTGAAGAATCTAAAGTATCGTAATATGGATTGACATGAATAATTTCGCTTATGTCTCCCATATTTTCAGATAATTGCCAGCAAGATAGGAAATAATAGAGTATGCCAAAATTAACAGGTTTTTCCTCAGCTTCAGGAAAAAGATTTATAGAGTCAGGATTATAGCCTATGTCGGCACATACTGTTAAGCCATCAAAGAAATCCGATTTATAATAACGCCAAAAAATACTAGATTGTGATTGCAAAACATCTGATAATTTAGCATTTTCCATGTCTTTGAAATAGTCTATAAAATTATCAAAGTTACTTCTCTCAAAATCATCAGCTATTTTACTTGCCCAATCAGCTAATGGGTGTCTAACTGAGAATTTGCTATCAATGTGCGCTTCAGTGAGAACTATTCTAACATCTTGCTTTGATACTTTATTCAACTTATCAAAAACTGGGAAGTAGAACAATAAATCGTATTCAAATAATTTAGCCAGTCCTTTGAGGTACCAGTTTTCTTCTCCATAAAGTGATGGGTATTCTTCCTCAAAATTGAGGCTTTTGAATTTTTTAACTAAGTCTAAGACTATTTTTTTATCGATTATATTATTAATATTTTTGCTATTTTCAAGATAATCGAGAAGGGATTTCCTTAAAGTTTCCCATTTTTCGTAATTAATGAAATCTTCAATTTCCCCTTCGTAACTAGTGCATTCTTCTTCTTTACTAATACAGCAAAGGTAATTTGCGGCAAATGCCGCATAAATGAATTCTTTATTGAAATTTGGGTTAAGGAAGTTAAGTCTTTTTATACTTAATGCGTCTTCATGGTTTTCGGCGAACAAGATTTCAGATCCTTCTGGTGAATAGATTGACATAGAACTTAACCATGCACTATCAAAAACATCCGACTCTTTCGGACGAAAAGACAATTCGACTTTGTAGTCGAAAAACAATGATTTTGCAGTGTATGAAATTACAATTGGCTTATCTTTCCCCATCAGATTGACAGCACTACTGAAAGACTTTAATTTGAGTTCTGGAAGAGTGAAATCAATATTATATTGAGAAGGCTTGTATTTGCCAGTTCGTATTAAGTCTTCAGAAGCCTTTCTGACGAACTCCTTCAAAATGAACAATGACTTGACAATTGAACTCTTTCCAGAGCTATTGCATCCTGTAAGGATGGTAATAGGCTTAAAGCCAACTGTGGCCCCCTCTTGTCCAAAAACGCGGAAATTCTTTATTCCTAATTGTGTATTCATAGGGTTTTATTGTATTTAAAGATAGACAAATTAGGTTGTGAGGTCATTTGATAATAATCAGGTAATGATTTATTAGTCGGTTGCAAAGATAATGTTTTTTTTTTATTTTTACTCAATCATCTATTAAAAATCTCTGATTTATTGTTATTTTTATTGTTATTGTGGCAATTATGGCCATTAATCAAGAAAAACTATTTGTTATCAACTAATCATATCCTACAAATTCAATGCAATTAGATGTGTTTACCTTTCCCGCTAAACATCACATAAGATTGGAAGATAAAGAAAACAATACAAAAATGGAGATCAAGATTACAGCTATCAAGTTCGAGACGGTGAATGGACGGAAGACAGGGAAGACATTCAGATTTGGCATGGATCCGAAAATGATGGCCAAATACAAAACCGAGGCCACTGTCAAAAAGAAGATTGAGGAATATGTCGCAAAGAATGGCGTATTCAAGAGGGACGACTTGATTTGATGGCAGCAGATTAATTGTACCACCCAAAACAGTTTCAAATGTACCACCTGTAGCGGAATGAAATGTACCGGGAAAAATAATTATTTGATGTGAGATTGAGAAAAAACAGGAATATATGAGTATTTTTTTTACATCTGAAATACAAATATACATAAAAAAATAAAAAATATGGGTTAAAATGCTCTTTTTCTGTAGAAAAATTACGGATATTGTTTTTTTTATCCTATCTTTGCATCGTAATCAATAAATTTTTATTATGCTCAGAAAACTTACTGTCTCTAATTTCAAGTGCTTCAAAGAAGATTTCTCTTTTGATTTGTCTTCTACTAAAGCCTACGAGTTCAATCCAGAATGTGTTAGAAATGGAATCGTAAACAATGCCATGATTTATGGATACAATGCTTCCGGTAAGTCCAATCTTGGTTGGGCTATACTTGACATTATTGAGCATCTGACAGATAAAACTCGTTTTGAGTTGCCATATAAGCATTATACTAATGCCGAAACAAATAACAATGTTGCCTCATTTGACTATGAGTTCTTGATTGGTGGAAAAGTGGTGAAGTACACCTATTCCAAGACGAATTATAAGACATTGGTTTCAGAGTCTTTTTCTATTGAAGGAAAAGAATTGATATCTTTTGATAGAAATGAAGGAAACACATCTTTCACTTGTGCCCTAAAAGGTACAGAGACTCTTAACAAAGAGATTAAAGATAACCAGTTGTCAGTATTGAAATACATCAAGAATAACTCCACTCTTGTCGAGAATGAGGACAATCGAACTTTCCGTGATTTCTTCTTTTTCGTTGAACACATGTTGTTCTTCAGGTCTTTGGAAGATAGAACTTATATAGGAATGGATGAAAGAACAGGTACATTGGAGCGCGACATCATAGAACAAGAAAAGGTGAGCGACTTCGAAGCCTTCTTGAATGAAGCCAATGTAAAATGCAAGCTCGCAGTAGTTGACGTGATGGGGCAAAAGGCACTTGCTTTCGATTTTGGAGAAAAGAAAATCAAATTCCCTGAAATAATGTCAACAGGAACAAGTTCATTGATGCTTTTTTACTGCTGGTACTTACAAATTCTTCGAGGTGAGGTATTATTTGTGTTTATCGATGAATTTGATGCTTTCTATCATCATGAGTTGTCCCGACTTGTCATCAAAAAGTTGAAAGAGACAGGTGTCCAGTTTATTGTGACTACACATAATACCTCTATCATGTCCAATGACTTGATGCGCCCAGATTGTTATTTTCTTATGAACAATCGTAAAATTCTTCCTTTGACAATGTGTACTGAAAAAGAATTGAGAGAGGCTCACAACATTGAAAAGATCTATAAAGCTGGTGCGTTCTATGTCGGATAGTATAGATAGTCAAAACAATTCTGCTCATAAAGAACTTCATCTTTTTATTTTTGAAGGGATGAAAGCAGAACCTAAGTATGTGAATAAGCTTGAAAAAAACTTTTTAGGTGAAAGGGTTTCTGTTAAAACAGTTTATGATGCAGAGATATATCAATTGTATGAACAACTGAAGGACGAGGACTTTGCCCTTGACATTGTGAATTTGTTAAAAGAACGAAGTAAGGATAATGAAAAACTTTTGTCCGGATATAATCGTGACAGTTTCGCATACATCTATTTGTTCTTTGATTATGATGCACATGCAACGAAAGCTGATGATGCAAAAATCAGTCAGATGCTTGAATACTTTAATAATGAGACAGAGAATGGTATGCTTTACATTAGTTACCCGATGGTAGAAGCAATTCGTCACTACAGGGATATGGATAGTTTTAAAGAATTAACTGTGAAATGCAAACGTGACAACTGTCCCTATAAAGATTCCTGCGTGGATGTCGCTAACTGCATGAAAGAGTCTCATTATAAGGATATAGTGTCGAAAAACTGCAGAATACAATTGACTAATATCAATGGTTATACACGTGAGGTTTGGCAAGAGTTGATTCGAGCTCATGTCTCCAAGATGAATTATTTGGTTAATGATAGATTTGAGTTGCCTAATAAAACTGAAAGTCAATCTGTTATTTTTCAAAAACAGCTGGAGAAACATATTTTGCATAAATGCCCTATGGTAGCAGTGCTTAGTGCTTTTCCAATTTTTGTCCTCGACTACTATGGCGCTGAAGCATTAGCGAAGAAGATTTAAGAAATTTGTTATTTCACGCATGCATTCGATTAACCCGTATTGAAATCAAATCATTAGTATACTCCGGAAGCCTCGCTGGCTTTCGGAGTTTTTATTAACAGCGAACCCCAAAATGCGTTTACCTTTCCCTCTAAACATCACATAAGATTGGAACAATAAAGAAAACAATACAGA
>JAEEGJ010031252.1_pt1 | contig 10330 bp, 6 predicted proteins | sample 8958761 | NCBI WGS metagenome assembly JAEEGJ01 (sample SAMN16246546, study PRJNA631951) | gut metagenome | biome: gut microbiome; feature: rumen; material: RS-attached | host: Bos | place: Iran: Karaj | collected 2018-10 | reverse complement strand
CCACGATTCGCGCAGCACGAAGCGGTAGCCCAGGTGGTCGTTGACGTACTTGAAACCTGTCAACGAATCTATTTTCGAGCCGTCATATTCAAAATCTTTCCCTTCAAAATGCGATTTTTTCCAGCCGTCAATCAAGTTGTTGTTCCACTGGACATTCAAATAGCTCGTATGCGTACGGAATCCCTCGTACGACAAAAATTCCGGCGTGTTGATAACATCATAGCCGCCCGCCGTCGTGAGCGCCTCACCACCGTAAGGTGTGTTGATGCCGAACTTCTCAAGCCAAGCCACACCTTCTTCGCGGCAAATGGAAGTTTTGCAGTCGGCACCCCAGGTGCCGTAATCGTACTGCGTTCCCAGATAGCCGTCGTTGAACATTCCCACGCGGTACATGGTGTCGCCTTTTGCCTTTGCAATTTCTTTGAATTTATCGCCGTCGATATTAAAATCAACACCCCAGTTGTCAAAGCCCAAAACCTTCGCGGAATAATTGCCCGTACGCGTAAGAATCTTGAGTTCTGGCGGCGTATTGCGAAGCATCAAGTTCACTGCTTCGGACACACGGTCGTAAGTGATATTCGTGTCAGAATGCATTTCGCCGTAGGCGCCATGCATGCCCATTTCGAGTGCTACAATCACGTCGGTATTTTTCGAAAGCACCGGCGCAAGCTGCTTCACATGTTTGAGCACCCATTCGTGATCGGGCGTTACGTTGCTGCGACCGTTGTACCACGGATCGTAACAGATGCGCACAATCACGAAGCCCTTGTTTGCGCGGATGTTATCAAATGTTGTCTGCAGAACGTTCAGTGCGTCTTCAGTGAGGTCCTGGTTCTTACCCCAGGTAGTATCCTTTTTGCCGCCGGTTGTGTCGATTCCTAGCCAAGCATGACTACTGAATTCCGAAATTTCGGCGCGCAAATGCAACAACTTGCCATACGGTTTTTCAATCGGCTTGCTGCCCGAGGGCTTGAGATGCAACACCTGCGGTGTATAAAATCCGCGGTCATAATTGCCGAGAGTCGCCATCGCATCGGTCGTATCAACTGACTGTTTCACAAGACCTGCTGCCAAAACAGGTGCTTGCAAAAGTGCAACGGCAATTGCCCAAATAAAAAACTTTTTCACGGAGCCCCCTTCATAAAAAACGGATACAGCATCAAGCCATATCCGTAATATATATTATTCGGGAATCAGGTTTCAGAAATCAATGAAAAAAACTAAAACCTGTGACCTATGAAACCCAAAAACTACTTGTTATAAATCGCTTCGAGGGCGGCAGCGAGGTAGGCGAGAGGGGCGTTCCAGTTGATAGCCACTTCGTTGGTCGCATAGCTGCAGCGGTTATCGATATAGGCGAGTGCCGGCTTATCGGCAGCGGCATAGTTCGGACATTTCCAGTTTTCCTTGCCGTCCAGGTTGATGTCCTGCTTGCCCAGGTGCGGGCCACCCACGAGCATTCCCGGCACCGGATCGTCGACCATGTCCGATTCGCTTGGGCGGTGGTGCGGATTGCGCGGGCTCCTGTAACCGAATCCGGTCACATAAGTCATGTCTTGCGGGTTCTTGCCAAGCAAGTAGTCGAGGCACTGCTGGGCGCCATCTAGGTAGCTCTTGTCTTTGGTAAGCAGGTAAGCGTGCACCAGCACCATGCCGTTGTTTGCCATAGCGCTATTGCTACCCCAATTCCAGCTCCACGGGAATGCCGGCAGGCGGTAGGCACTCGTGTCGCCAACGGCACGCAAATTATTCGCTTCGTTGAGCACGGTCTTTTTAGCGGCGGCAACCAGGTCCTTGTCGAAATCGGCAGAATCCAGCGCCACGCGGAAGGCAGCAAGCATGTTCACGTTGCCCCACCAGGCGCCATCGGCTGTGAACAGGTTCTTCTTGAGGTCATCCTGGTAATACTGCTTCTTGGTAGCGCGGAAAAGTTCTGCCGCTGCCCAGCGGAATTCGTCCTTGCCGTCTTCGCCGTCATGCATGTAGTTGCCGGTCTGTACATCGGCAGGCTGCTTGTAGAACTGCTGCGGATGCATCTTGGCCCAAGCGTAGGCGTCTTCGGCGGCCTTGAGCATTTTGTCGGAATATGCCTTGTCAATGTTCTTGTAGACGACGCTTGCCTGCGCCATTACGGCAGCAAAGTCAAGCGTTGCCGTCACGTTCTTGATGATTGCATAGCGAGCATCCCTATCGTTTTCAGGAAGAACGCTTCCACCGAACTTAAGCGTTGTCACCTTGTGGTAAACGCCGCCATCCTTATCCTGCATAGTGAGCATCCAGTCCAGATTGTAGCGCACTTCTTCCAAGATTTCAGGATACTTCGCGAATTCGCGGGGAATGTTCCAGGTCAGCGAATCCAGATACTTCGGGAAATTCTCGTAGGCTTCGAGCAGAGTGAACACGGTAATGCCCGAATTTACGATGTACTTGCCGTAATCACCGGCATCATACCAACCACGGTCGGACTTAATTACCTGACCATTGCCCTTACCTCCGGTCAGCTTGTCGGTGCCGTAAATGATAACCCTGCTGTCCTTGTGGCCTGCGGCGCGTGCCCACTTGCCGGCATATTGCGGTTCTAGGGGCATGCTGGCGCGCTGGTAGTAGAACCACTTGAGGCTTGCCTTTACCAAGTCGTCATAAACGTTTTTGCCCACTACGATGGGGGTGCCCACATATTCCTTGCCGCGGAAAAGACGGTAGGTGCCGGGTTTCTTGACGGCGGAAATATCGAAAGTCTGCACTTCTTCGCCGCTGTATTCCCAGTCATAGACCATGGGAGCCTTCAATTTCAGGACTACCTTTCCGTTGAGGTCGTGGACCTCCAGGCCGTTGGCGTCGCTACCGGGGTAAACGACGATTTTTTCTGCATCGGGAGCAAAACCCAGCTGGTTTACAAGGGGGCCTGCAAAAGCAGACGAAAAAGACACGGCTACTGAAGCCGCACCTGCTAAAAACGCATTTTTAGAGAAATTCATACCTAGAATATACCTAAAAAACCCCCGGAATGGTCATTCCAGGGGGTGATTTTCTGTTTTCAGTGGAAAACAGGGCTGTTAGCCTTTCTTAGAACGATGGCTGTTTTTGATCCATTCGGTCTTGTGGACTTCCGGAATATCGTCAAGCAGCTTGAGCGTGTGCGGTTCGGTCGTGTTGTCGAGCACTTCTTCCGGAGTACCCTGGTTCACGATCTTACCGTCGTGCATGATGAAGATACGGTCAGAAACGTAGTTTGCAAGACCGATATCGTGAGTCACGAACACCACGGTCATCTTCAGCTCGTCTTTCAACTTGCGGAGGTAATCGAGGATGTTGGCACGCACGCAGGCGTCCACCATGGAGGTGGCTTCGTCAGCGATCAAGACCTTCGGACGGAGAGCGAAGATACGGGCCAAGAGCATACGCTGCATCTGACCACCGGAAAGTTCGAACGGGTACTTGCCTTCGATATCTTCAGGCTTCACGTTCACAGCCATCAGGCCTTCGTCTACGCGGCGGCGGACTTCTTCCTTGGAGGGCTTGTCCTTGAGGATGTTCAGGGCGTCTTCCAGCTGGCTACGGATGGTAAAGAACTGGTTGAAGCAGCCGAACGGATCCTGGAACACGGACTGCACTTCGTTCCAGTGAGCCTTCAGGTTCTTGATGGGCTTGTCGCGATACAGGAACTGGCCGCGAGTCGGCTTGTAAAGACCGAGCATGATCTTGGCGAGCACGGACTTGCCGCAACCCGAACCACCCACGATGGAGATGAATTCTTCGTCATAGATGTCGAAGGACACATCCTTCACGGCGGTCTTCAGGGTCTTACCGGCACCAAAGTCCTTGCTGATGCGCTTAGCGGAAAATACAACGGGTTTATCAGACAGCATAATCGCACCTCACTTGACGGTCGCCTACAATGCGGATGTTCTGGGTATTCTTCTTGCAGTCGGGGCATGCCTTCTTGCAACGGGGTGCAAAGCGGCAACCCACAATCTTGTTCTTGAGGCTCGGAGGAGCACCTTCGATAGCCACCGGATGACGGGTACGCTGAGAAGCTTCGGTAGAAAGCATAGCGCCCATCAGAGCCTGCGTATAGGGGTGACGCGGGTCCTTAACGACCTGGTCAGCCGTACCGTATTCCACGATTTCGCCGGCGTACATAATGGCGATATTGTCGGCCACGTGGTACAGGAGCGGAAGTTCGTGGGTAATGAAGATCATGGTAGAGAAGATGCCCTTGTCAAGAAGATCGAAGATCATCTTGATCACTTCCTTCTGGGTGGAAACGTCCAGAGCGGAAGTCGGTTCGTCAGCGATCACCATCTGCGGGTTGAGCAATGTTGAAATACCGATCACGGAACGCTGGCGTTCACCGGCGGTGAGCTGAATCGGATAAGAGTTCAGCACGCGCTTGGTGTCCATACCGAACAAGTCGAAACGTTCGCAGAGACGGTCGTAGATTTCCTTGTGGTCGAGCTTCTTGCCCGGCTGCTGGTGAGCGGCGATCACGTCGGCTGCGATGTCCTTGATTTTACGAACCGGGTTCAGGGCGTTGAATGCACCTTGCGGGATCATGGAAACCTGCTGGGCGAGCACGTTGGCGCGCACGTCTTCGAGCTTGCGGTGCATCAGGGATTCCATGTGGTCACCCACGCGCACACGCACGTCACCCTTTTCGGGGTAAAGCGGCGGAATGCACATGCCCATAAGGCCGGACACCAAGGTGGACTTACCACAACCAGATTCACCTGCGATACCAAGGATTTCACCCTTCTTCATAGAGAAGGACACATCCGTCACGGCATGAGTCTTGTCGCCGAAACGGCCAAGGTAATAGAGGCCGAGATTTTCTACTTCAAATACATTTTCAGACATTTCGTTACCTCTTATTTGCGCAGACGCGGGTTAAAGACGCCTTCCATAGAAGTATTGATGAGGTAAAGGGCAAACACCGTAAGGGTCACCACGAGGGTTGCCGGAATGAAGGCAATCCAGATGGAGTCGGCAAGAGCGCCGTTGTCCTTTGCCTGGTTCAGGATGATACCGAGGCTAGTCGTGTCGACAGGGCCAAGGCCGATCATGGAGATAGAAGCTTCGGAAAGAATGCCCGAACCCACCTGCATGATGAACACCATGAACACGTAAGAGAGCAAGTACGGAAGCACATGCTTGATCACGATCGTGAGCGTGGATGCACCGTTGATGCGAGCGAGGGCGATGTGGTCGCGGCTACGCAGAGAAGATGCCTGGGCACGCACTGCACGAGCAGACCAGCTCCATGCGGTAAGACCGATGATGAGGCCAATCAAGGTGAGGGAACGGCCGTCCTTCACGGCAGAGCTGATGAGCACGAGGATCACGAACTGCGGAATCACGATGAAGAGGTTCGTGAACATGTTCAGAACTTCATCAATCCAGCCGCCACGGAAACCGCCGAACAGACCGATAAGCACACCGATCGTGGTAGCGATGATACCGGCCACAAAGCCCACATAGAGGGAGCTGCGGAGGCCAGCGATCAACAGGGACACATAGTCACGACCAAGGTGGTCCGTACCGAGCAAGTGTTCAGAAGAAGAACCTGCATACGGACCAGCGAGAATGTCACGGGCGTGAGTATCGACGCTGTAGAAGAGAGGTCCAAAAAGTGCGATCAGGAGCGTGAGCACGAAGATCGAGATGCCGATGACGAACATCGGGGACTTGAGAAGATTTCTTAAAAGTTTAATCATGATTACTTACCTCCCATTTGGAGACCGGCCTTCACGCGCGGATCGAACACGGCGATGAGCACGTCAACGGCATAGTTGGCGACGAGCACGCAGGTCGAAATCATGAGCGTACAACCCTGAATCGTTGCGTAGTCGTTCTTCTGGATGGCGTTGAGCATTGCCATACCGAGGCCCGGATAAGAGAAGATCATTTCGGTAATGAGTGCGCCACCCACCATGGCGCCCAGGGACTGGGCAAGACCGGTGAGCTGCGGAAGCATTGCGTTACGGAACACGTAGCTGATGATCTTGCCTTCGCGAAGACCGAGCCACTTGGCGTACTTCATGTAGTCAGTACCGAGTTCATAAATGGACATGGAACGCATACCCGTTGCCTGACCCGAAAGAAGAATCGGGAAGCAGCTGAAGAACGGGAGGATGTAGTACCAAGCAACGCTCTTGATGCAAGTCCAGGAGAAGGTGAGTTCCGGAATGTCGGAGCTGTAAGCACCCATAGCCGGGAACCAGCCGAGAGTGATGGAGAACATGGCCACCAAGAGCATACCGAATACGAAGTAGGGCACGCCGTTCAAGAACATAGCGCAGGGGAAGAACACCTTGTCGAAGATGCCGCGCTTGTAAGCAGCGAAAGCACCGAGCAAGTTACCGATAATCCAGCCGAGCAAAATGGTTGGAGCTTGGATGAGGAGTGTCCACGGGAGGGACTTCTTAATCACGTTGGTCACCGGTTCGTTGTTCTGGTAAGAAAGACCGAGGTCACCCTTGAACACGTTACCGATGTAGCGGAGGAACTGGGAGAATGCGGAAGAAAGCTTCGGATCGGTCTTGAGGACGACTTCGTCAACCATCACGGTGTCCTGGCGTTCGGCCTGGACCTGTTCCATGACAGCGACCTGTTCAATCTTCTGGACCTTCTTCTTGCCCTTCTTTTCCATCACGGGCTTGCCCTTTTCGTCAACCACGGGCTTTTCTTCGAAGACCAGCTTGCCATCGGCGTCAACCTTCTGGCGTTCCACCATCTTCGGAGTACCGTCTTCGTTGGTTTCCTTCACTGTCACCAACACCGGTGCGCCGTTTTCGTCGAGCTTGGGAACCTTGCGGGTAACCATCTGACCATTTTCGTCGACTTCCGGTTCATAAATCACGTTGCCCTGATCGTCCAGTTCGGCCATACCGAAGGACACCAGGAGTTCGGCTTTCTTCTTCTGAGCTTCAGTTGGAGAAAGGCCCTTACCGGCCTGACCCATGATAATGTCGACCGGGTTATTATCGCCAAGACGGGGCAAAGCGAAGTTCAATGCCACTGCAAAAACGAAGGTCAGGAGATACCAGAACCCCTTCTGCAGGACATAGCGTAGCATAGGATATTGTTTAAGCATTTGTATTCCTTTAACCTTTATTTAGCAAGCTTTAAGTTCCAGAGGATCTTGGTGCCCGAAGCCACCCACGGCAGCTGAGCCGGAGCGTACGGGTTTTCGGCGGTGGGCCAGTTCGTCCACACGCGGTCGCTGAATTCGTAGAACTGTTCAGGCAGGTAAACCAGCGGAATAGAAGGCTGGTCTTCCATGAAGATCTTGTTGAGTTCGCGGTAAGCCTTTGCGATTTCGGTAGAATCCGTCATCAGAGGAATAGCGGACAACAGCTGGTCGACTTCGGGGCGGAAGCCTTCGGAACCCGGCTGGTTGTAACGACCGATGTTCACACCGGCCCAGGCGCCAAGCGGCTGCCAGTCGCGGCTTGCCATAATTTCGTTGAAGCGGCTCCACGGGAGAGACGGGGTAACGTCAGCAACCGGCTTGTGCATCACGAGGTCGAAGTTGCCAAGACCCATGGCCGGCCAGTAGGAACCACCATCCACGAAGCCTTCGCGGATATCGATACCGGCCTTGCGCATGCCTTCGACAGCAATCGTCACCATGGCTTCCCAGTCGGTCCAACCATTCGGGCTAGTGATGTAGAGAGTCGGGAGACGTTCGCCCTTGGCATTTTCCATGTGGTCCAAGGTACCGTCGTCGTTGAACACGGACTTGAAGCCCGCTTCGGAAAGAATCTGCTTCACGGCGGCGAGGCGTTCTGCTTCATCGCTGATGCCAAGGTTCACGCCATACTTGTCGAGGTCTTCGTCGACAATGTACTTGCCTTCGAGGTCCGTCGGCATGATGAGGCCGGCCTTGAGGGTAGAGGTGTAGTTGGAAACGGCGAACTGGCGCAGAGCGTTGTAGTCAATTGCCGTAGCAAGAGCACGGCGGAAACGCTTGTCGTTCAGGGGTTCCTTAAGGGTGTTGATCACGAGCATGGGCATTGCACCCGGACGGAAGTAAGGCGGCTCGTTCCACCAGGTGTGGACGCCTGCAGAAGCCTTGCGCTGAATGCGGGGAATAAAGCTCTGGGAAGCGTCGAGGTTGCCTTCGCGCATGGCGATGGTGTTGTGTTCGTTGTTCTTGTAAATCGGGTGAACAATGAACTTCGGAGCCGGAAGCTGTCCGTTATGGAGAGCGGCGTTGCCCCAGTAGTCGTCACGACGTTCAAGAATAATCTTGTTCGGGTCGGCGCTGCGCAGGTTGTACGGGCCCGAGATCACCGGATTCTGGTCCATGGGGAGCTTCTTCGTTTCGTCGAGGCCCTTTTCCTTGATCAGCGGTTCGAACACATGCGACGGAGCGATACGGGTCGCCTGCAACATGTCGCGCACGGTCAGCGGGTTGTTGCGCTTGTCCTTGGCAACCATGAAGGAGAGACGTTCAGCAACCGTGCCGTCTTCATTCTTTTGCAGGGTGTCGATATGGATTGCGGAAATTTGTTCGGTAGAGTTGATGGATCCGCGCAGGAACATGAAGGTCACGTCCACGGAGGTCACCGGCTTGCCATCGCTCCACTTGGCGGCGGGGTTCAAGTCCACAACGATAGAGTCGTTATTGGAAAGTTCTTCGACCAAGGTGCCCAGAAGGGGTTCAATCTGACCGTTCAGGGAGTTGTACGTGATGAGCGGTTCGTACATGAGGTTGAAGCGTCCGCCTACCGGCCAGGAAGCCATCCAGCTTTCAGCTAGCGGGTTGAAAGAACCCGGAGCATCATTTTGCTGGCCCGACAAGTATAGCGTCTGTTGACGGGGAAGCGCGCCACCCAGATCACCTTCCGAAGAAGCGTCGCCGCAACCCGAAAGGAGTGCACCGGATGCCGAGAGCGCAAGCGCCGTCTTGGCAATCGATTTAAGTCCAATCATGTGTGTCCTCTTTTATGAGCTGTAATAAGCTATGTGAAAAGCTTAGTGTGAAAAAATTCTCTCGTAATATAGATTTAAAAAAATTAGTTGATATGGGCTTTTTAGAAAAAGGTGTTTACAAATCGCTAAAGGTCAATGAATTAGCGGATTAATGATTACAGAAGTTTACAGACGGAAAGGGTTACTTTGTCTAAACAAAGAAAGATGGCCTATAAAAATAGCTATAGTTTTTATCTATATGTAGATATCGGAATTATATATGCAGGTATTTGCATAAGCGCATTGACAAGCGATAGTGTTTTTCTATATTTACCTATATAAAAAATATACAAGTCAGCGCAAAATGAGCTGCTGTCTATATTTAAACGAGTTTTTAACAAGAGGCAAAAATGTCCAAAATCGAAACTTTATGTATCCAGGGCGGCTGGCAACCAAAAAACGGCGAACCGCGCGTTCTCCCTATCTACCAGAGCACCACTTTCAAGTACGAAACCACCAACGACATGGCCGACCTGTTCGACCTGAAGGCATCGGGTTACTTCTATACCCGTCTGCAGAACCCGACCAACGACGCCGTTGCTAACAAGATTGCCGCTCTCGAAGGCGGTGTGGCAGCCATGCTCACGAGTTCCGGTCAGGCCGCAAACTTCTACGCGGTGTTCAACATCTGCGAATCCGGTGACCACTTCATCAGCACGAGCGCTATTTACGGTGGTACGAGCAACCTCTTCTCCGTGACGATGAAAAAGCTCGGCATCGAATGCACTTTTGTCGACCAGGATGCTTCCGACGAAGAAATCGAAAAGGCTTTCCGTCCGAACACCAAGTGTTTCTTCGGTGAGACGGTGGCAAACCCGGCGGGCAAGGTGCTTGACCTCAAGCGCTTTGCAGACATCGCCCACAAGCACGGTGTTCCGATGATTGTTGATAACACCTTCCCGACTCCGATTCTCTGCCGTCCGATTGAATTCGGTGTGGACATCGTGACGCATTCTACCACCAAGTACATGGACGGTCACGCCATGGCTGTGGGTGGCTGCATTGTGGATAGCGGCAACTTCGACTGGGAAGCAAATCATGACCGTTTCAAGGGCCTTACCGAACCGGATCCGAGCTACCACGGCCTCGCTTACACGAAGGCTTTCGGCAAGGGAGCCTATATCACGAAGGCTACCGCTCAGCTTATGCGCGATTTTGGCTCCATTCAGTCGCCGCAGAACGCTTTCCTCTTGAATGTGGGTCTTGAAACCTTGCACCTCCGCATGCCGCGCCACTGCGAAAACGCTCTCGCTTGCGCCAAGTTCCTCAAGAATCACCCGAAGGTTGCTTGGGTCAACTACGCCGGTCTCGAAGGCGACAAGTACTACGAACTCGCCCAGAAGCAGTTCAAGGG
>JAEEGJ010031250.1_pt1 | contig 10331 bp, 8 predicted proteins | sample 8958761 | NCBI WGS metagenome assembly JAEEGJ01 (sample SAMN16246546, study PRJNA631951) | gut metagenome | biome: gut microbiome; feature: rumen; material: RS-attached | host: Bos | place: Iran: Karaj | collected 2018-10 | reverse complement strand
AGACCAAGGCTGTTATCCGTGCAGCTCTTGAAGTTCAGAAGGCTCATCCCGACTGGAACGTAAAGCCTGAGATCATGATCCCTCTTGTATCAGAGGTTAAGGAGCTTAAGTTCGTTAAGAAGGTAGTTGTTGAGACAGCTGATGCTGAGATCGAGGCTGCCGGCGCTAAGCTTGAGTATGAAGTTGGTACAATGATCGAGATCCCGAGAGCTGCTCTTACAGCTGACGAGATCGCAAGCGAAGCTGACTTCTTCTGCTTCGGAACCAACGACCTTACACAGATGACATTCGGCTTCTCACGTGATGACGCAGGTAAGTTCCTGAATGCATACTATGACACCAAGATCTTTGAGAGTGATCCATTCGCTAAGCTGGATCAGACAGGCGTAGGCAAGCTCATGGAGATGTCCATCAAGCTCGGCAAGCCCGTTAATCCTAAGCTTCACGTTGGTATCTGCGGCGAGCACGGTGGAGATCCTTCATCCGTTGAGTTCTGCCACAAGATCGGCCTTGACTATGTATCATGCTCACCGTTCCGTGTTCCTGTTGCAAGACTTGCTGCTGCTCAGGCTGCTATCGCTGAGAAGGCTGCAAAGAAGTGCGACAAGTGCGAGGACGCAGGCGATGCACAGACCAAGAAGAGCTTCGTAGATGACGAGACAAAGGCTAAACTCGAGGAAGTTGCTAAGAAGGCAGAAGAGGTTGCAAAGGACCTTGCAAACACAACTGCTGACGTAGCTAAGGCTGGCTTCGAGGGACTTAAGGCCGGTGTTGACGCAGCTATCAAGACCTACAAAGAGAACAGAAATGCTTGATTGATAAAAGTAAGCATAATCTGAGCTTAATAAACTAATAATGAGGAGAACTGCTCCAGATGGGGTAGTTCTCCTTTCTTTGAATAAAAAAGAATACCTGGGATTATCCCAGGTATTCTGCTATTGTTGCGTAAAGTCGTTCAGGCTCAACGGGTTTTACAAGATGTGCATTCATGCCAACTGCCTTGCTTTCGTAATAGTTCTCATGAAGGGTACTGACAGTCATTGCAATGATGGGAATGCTCTTGGCGTTGGGCAGGGTCGTAGTCTGACGAATCTCTCGTGTCACATCAAGACCAGACATATCGGGCATGATGATGTCCATTAATATCAGATCAAAACGGCCATGTTCATCGCGGAAGGTGTGTAGCGCTTCTTTGCCGTCCCGAACAGTTACGAAATCTGCATTTTTGTCCATGAGGAGTTTTTCGATGATCTTCAGATTTACATCGTCGTCATCTGCGACCAGAATGCGCTTACCTGTAAAATCTATTGAATCCAAATTCAGTTTGGCAAAATCCTTCTGGCTGACTACTGGGAATGTAAGATTTATAGAGATTACGGTGCTTCCATTGCAATTGTTTTCTATATCGATGGTATCAGTTCCCATTGCGTGCATAAAGTAGCGTATGATGAGGCAGTGGGGATCTAAGGGACTGCTGCTGTTTTCGGCTTTTGACTGCAGGGTCTCAAAGGGCATTGTAAGCGCATCAATAAGGGGGCTTGTAAGCGAAAATTCGGCAAAGGCCATGGATAGTCTTAAGGTGATGGTGCCATTATCTTCAGCGACTTTGTCTACAACAAAGTCAATTTTCTTTTGAAAACTCATGAATCGCGCGGTATTCTTGGCAAACTTGCGGCATACCTGAAGAAGAACTGTGTAATCCACGAGTATGGCTGTATCCATCATTTGGTCATCGGATGCAGTAAAAGAGGTTTTGTAATTTTCAAGAGTCTTTTCAAGATCACACTTTAGTCTGTTAAGAAGATCCACAATATAGATGCGCAGAGGGTGAATATGAACATCTTTCATGTAGATCTGTCGGAGAGCCATTATGTCATCGATTGATTCATTCATGTTGCGGCCTGACCGCTCGATCATTGCAAGATTATCAGAGGTCTGATCCGGAGTAAGATTCTCCTCAAGTGTTATTCTTGCCAACTCCATGATGGAATATAGAGGGCCTCTTACTGAATTGTTCAGCTTTTCAAGTAGCATATCGCTATTTCTTAGTCTGGATACTAAAAGTGTTAACTCTTCATCATTGTTGATCATATCATGGCTCCTTATACTTTTATAGAGATATTATAAGGCTTTGAATGTACTAAGAAAAGGGGTAGAATAGTTTACAGGGAGGAGGTTTTCTATGAATAATCATTCAGAAGTTCGACCAGTAAAAGTTATTCCGCATTGCGTTGTGGGAATAGGTGCTTCTGCCGGAGGGCTGGAGGCTCTTCAGCAGTTTCTGACATTTCTCCCATCAAACACAGGCATGGCATTTGTAATAATCCAGCACCTTGCTCCAAATCACAAGAGTATGCTGGCAGATATTCTGGGTAAATACAGTGTGATGCCGGTTACTGAGATAGAGGACAATATGGAGGTGGAGCGAAACCACATCTATATGATCCCGCCCAAGTATAACGTTGAGATAAGTGATGGGCATCTTCAACTTAAACTGCAGAATTCTCAAGAGATAAGTCATCCCATTGACATCTTTTTCAGATCTCTGGCTGGGGCTTACATGAACAGGGCTGTGGCCGTTATTCTGTCTGGAACCGGGTCCGATGGCACCAATGGAATCCGGGCTATCAAGGAGCAGAATGGCATGATCATTGTCCAGTCTCCGGAGTCTGCCAAGTTTGATGGCATGCCCAGAAATGCCATTGGAACCGGGTTTGTTGATCTTGTGCTCAAGCCGGATTCCATTGCAAAAGAGCTGGATCACATATCAAGGTCTGTAATAGACGCTGAAGCCCAGCTTGGATCTACTGATGAGGACCTGCTTGCAAAGATCTTTTCCATCCTTAAAAATGTAACGAATATTAACTATGCATACTACAAGCAGACAACAATCCTTCGCAGAATTGAGAGAAGGCTTGTTGTCACACATAACAGGAATCTCAGGGAGTACGTGAACTACCTCAACAATAATCCGGAGGAAGCAAAGCTTCTGGCTAAAGAGGTTCTCATTGGTGTTACCAGCTTCTTCAGGGATCCGGATTACTTCGATGTACTGAAAGAGACTGTCATCAAAAAGCTTGTCAGCGGCCCGCATCCTGAGGATGAGATAAGGGTATGGGTTGCAGGGTGTTCAACAGGTGAGGAGGCCTATTCCGTTGCAATACTGTTTGCAGAGGTTATGGAGGAATTGTCTATTCACAGGGATGTCAAGATCTTTGCAACAGACCTTGACAGCGAATCCATAGCTACGGCTGTAAGGGGAGTTTACGGCAACAACATCATTGAGGATGTGACCGTGACGAGACTCTCAAAGTATTTCACCAGAAAGGGAAACAAGTACGTTATCCATCACGATATAAGAAAGATGATTATTTTTGCACAGCATAATGTATTTCAGGATCCGCCTTTCGGGAAGCTGGATCTGATATGCTGCAGAAATGTGCTCATATATTTCCAGACAGTACTACAGAGAAACCTTTTCGCTATATTCCATATGGCTCTTTCCGACAGAGGGTATCTCTTTCTTGGGCGATCGGAATCGGTAATTGATTATGCGGATGTGTTCAGGGTAATCTGCTCCAATGAGAAGATTTTCATGCATTATGCTGAGGGCAATGCCCCTGCCAGGGATCAGATGGCCTATTCAATGCAGAACATTGATACGCCTATTGAGCCCATACACATACAGAACCTTGAGGACGATGAACCTGTCAAGTATAAATCCCATGAACTCGACACATCGGTTTTGGAGACCCTTATGCCTGCGACAGTTCTTGTAAATGACAAGAACGAACTGGTGCGAAGCTACGGAGACTGTTCGAGGCTGATTTCAATTCCTGTGGGACAGGTTACCCTTGACATTTTTCAGCTTATAAGAAATGACCTTAAGATTGCACTTTCCACTGCCCTTAAAGAGTCCAGGATTTCTGAGGAGAGAACCGCTTACTCAGATGTTCCGGTAGAGGTGGATGGTAGGAATGAGTTTGTTTCCATTGTGGCTAATCCCATTAATGACAGCCACGGACAAAAAACTGACTTCACTGCAGTGACTTTCATTAGAGGCACAAGGGAGATTCCTGTGGATATGCAGCAGTATAAGATTGACATAGCTGCTTCCAGGAGAATTTCAGATCTTGAGCATGAGCTGAAGATTACCAAAAACGATCTTCGACAGACGGTCACAGAGCTTGAGTCAACCAATGCAGAGCTTCAGGCTGCCAACGAGGAACTGCTCACCGCCAATGAGGAGCTGCAGTCAAGTAATGAGGAGCTGCAGTCCGTCAACGAGGAACTTTATACAGTCAATTCCGAGTATCAGAGCAAGGTTACTGAGCTTGCAGTTGCAAACAATGATATCTCAAATTTCCTTTCAACGACCCTCGTGGGAATACTTATGGTTGACAAGGATCTTAACATCCGCAAATATACCGAGTATATCTCATCCGAGTTCAATGTGGTAGAACAGGATGTTGGGCGTTCTCTTCGGTATATCAGCTATAATTTTGCTACTATAGATCTTTTGAATCTGTGTAAGAACGTTCTCGAGACCAATAATACAGTGGAGCAGAGATGCGCCTCGGTATCCGGAAAAACCTACCTTATTCGAATTGCACCTTATCATGAGGCTGGCACGGAAATCAGGAGCGAGGCTGAGAATAGTGCAAAAAAGGAGCTTAAGGGACTGGTTCTTACTTTCGTTGATACCACAAAACAGGTTGATGACCAGGAGCAGATTGATGAGATGGCCAAGGCTCTGCGGGCAGCAGTAAGGGCGGGGAAGGAAAAAGAGACTTTCCTGTCCCACATGTCCCATGACATGAGAACTCCCATGACTGCAATATTCGGATTGACACAGCTTTCCTTAGGGGAGAGCGATGTTCCTGAAGCTGTCAGGGATAACCTTGAAAAGATCCTTACATCTAGCAGATACCTTTTGTCGCTCATTGAGGAGATACTTGAGACCAGCCGAATAGACGCCGGAAAAGTAGTGTCGGTGAGCTCGGCGGTGAGGGAAGAGGACGTCATAAATTCAGTATCCACCATAGTCAGTGAACAGGCCAGGGCTGCAGGCCTTTCCTTTGAATATAATATCCGTGGCTCCAGGGATAAATACGTCTTAATGGATGTTCAGCATGTCGAGAGAGCACTTCTTAACATTTTGTCAAACAGTATGAAGTTCACACCAAAAGGCGGTAAAATACAGTTCTTTACCGATGTGACCTATGATGGTGACAATGTGATCCATACTTATATCATCAGGGACAATGGCATAGGCATAAGCAGGGAGTTCCAGAAGAAGATGTTTCTGCCTTTTGAGCAGGAGCAGGAAAACGAAGACTTCCACAGAGACGGTACCGGGCTTGGGCTCTACATTTGCAAGAACCTGATAGAGCTGATGGGAGGTACCATTGCCTGCAGCAGTGCCCAGGGCGTGGGAACGGAGTTTACGGTTGCTATGAAGTATTCTGTTGCAAGCAAGGAACAGATAGAGCTTCAGACCCATAAATCCGAAACCTATGAGGATCAGGTGCTTTATGGCAAGAATGTACTTCTTGCTGAGGATAACCCGGTAAATGCAGAAGTCATAATAAAACTTCTTAAGACCAAGGGAATTCACTGTGAGGTTGCATGCGACGGTCAGGAAGCATTAGAACTCTACAGCGCAAACGGCGCTTACCATTTCCAGGCGATTCTCCTTGACCTCATGATGCCTGTAAAGAGCGGCCTGCAGGCCGCAAGAGAACTACGAACCATGAACACTGCAGACTGCACGACAATCCCTGTGATAGCACTGACTGCTGATATTACAAGTGACACGGAACAGAGATGTGCGGATGCAGGTATCGATTATGTGGTTAGCAAACCCATCGATCAGAGTACTCTTTTTGGCTATCTTGCAGAAGGTTTCAAAAAAAATGTTGAAAGTAAGGAAAGTGACGAATGACAGATATAGAAGCGAAGCTTTATGCCCTGTCTGAATGGGGAGCTGATCCCAATTCCGCAATCAGAAGAATGATGGGAGATGAAGAACTTTTTCTAAAGCTTCTCCATGACTTTATGATCAGCTCGGACTGGGATAAGCTGATCGAGCTTACTGATCAGGGATGCTTTGAAGAGGCCTTCGTCATCTCGCATAGAATGAAAGGCTCGTCGGCTGATCTTTCCCTGGGTCCTCTGTTTAAATGTCTTTGTATTGTGACAGATGACCTTCGTGGAAATGTCGTCGACAGCCTTTATGACGATCTTCGAATCCTTTATTTGCATTATAATTCACTTAAAAAGATTTTTTTCTGACATGATTTATACTGGTTCGTTATTTGACCCTGATTCAATTGTACTAAACTACCCTAGATCGGTCTGGAATGACTCAAAGCACCATCCGTAACCAGGAATAAAAAAGGCTCAAACCCTTGTATATTAAGGATTTGAGCCTCTTATAATCTGAGCAGGGGAAGCAGGATTCGAACCCGAAGACCTGATCCCTTCAAATACTGAAAGAAAGGAGAATCGAGCATCTTCCTTGGTTTGAATTTAACCACTTCTTAACCAATGCTATTTTATGGTAATACCTTAAGCGGATTTAATTACCATATCACATTAACACCATCATATTTGGCAATCTTTTCATCTTTGGTTACAAGGGACAAACCTTCTGTAATTGCCTGTGAAATAATAAGTCTATCAAACGGATCATTATGAATGCTTGGCAGCTTAGATATATAATCTAATTGCTTGGGAGTAATTGATAAGATATCTATTCCGGCTTCAGAGCATTTATCAGCAAGTTCAACAGAAGTAACTTCAATATCCAGTTTGCCAATGGATTGCTTAATAGCTATCTCCCATAAAGAAGCAATACTTACGTAAACCTTATCTTCTGTTTTGATGGTGCTTAATGCCTTGTCTGACAATTGTGTATCATCAAACATGAACCAAATAAGGGTATGTGTGTCTATTAGTGTCATTACATGTACTCCTTAAAGCAATCTGGTGTCTCATCAAAATCATCTGCCATATATTTTAATTTTCCACTAAGCAGATTAGATTGACGCTCTTTTTTATTATCCTGTTTAGAATTAAGAAATCTTATAAAATCAATCACTTCAGGAATATTATCTTCAGAAAGCTTTTTGGCTTCTTCTATCAGTTCTGCGTATGCCATAACAAAACCCTCCTTCTTGATTAAAATATACCATAAAGGTCATGTTGCTTCAATCAATGTTAGTCTCTCAATTTCTTCGCCTTGATCTTTGTAAATTCTATAATTTCCTTTTTATCTAAATCAGATAGTTTCTGGAAATAATACAAAATCTCTTTTTCAAGATTAGTGTGATAATGGTACTTCTTCTGATTCTTAGGATCATTAAAGTATTCAAGGTACGCAGAAAGATCTTCGCTTTCCTGAGATGGTCCAGGAGCATCAAAATATGTATTCTCATCCAATTCTATTGATAGCTTTAAAAGATCTTCTACAGAAATCCCGTATAATCCAGCAAGTTTATACAAAGATTCAGTAGATGGCTTACGTATCCCAGTCTCATAATGAGAATAAGTTTGTCTTGAAGTCTGTAGAACTTCTGCTACATCATCTTGAGTATAATTGTTAACTTTTCGTAGCTCTCTTAACCTCTTAGATAATAATGTCTTTCCCATACTTATTACCATCCTTTTAGATTAAGTATAGGTAGGCAAAGAACTTAATATTCTACGTTTCGTAGCATAATATGAATGCGTATGTAAACTTTTTGTATAAACGCTCCGATATATAGAATACAAAATGTAGCACAATAAAAAACGAGGTGTCTTATGGTAATCAGTCATAACTTAACAGCTATGAATGCCCAGAGACAATTTAATATAACCACCAACTCTAAAGCAAAATCATCAGAAAAACTATCATCTGGCTATAGGATAAACAGAGCTGCTGATGATGCAGCTGGTCTTGCAATTTCTGAAAAGATGAGACGGCAGATCAGAGGTCTCAATCAAGCCAGTGAGAATATACAGGATGGAATTTCTTTAGTTCAGATAGCTGATGGTGCTTTACATGAAGATCATGATATCCTTCAAAGAATCAATGAACTTGCTGTGCAGGCAGCAAATGATACAAATACCACTGAAGACAGATCTGCAATACAACAGGAAATAGACCAGTTAACAGTTGAACTGGATCGCATAGCTAATTCTACATCTTTTAATGAACATATTTATCCTCTTAGAGGAAATGAAGAATCAGGTGAAATAACTCCTGTTGATCCACCAGAGCCTGCGCTCCGAAGTGTAACAATAGATTTAAGCAATCTGAATGATGGTGTCTATGACGGTTATAGCGTTTCAAATAATAAAATTACGATAACGGGGACAGATCAGTATATTTTTACTGATGATAATCATTATTCAGCGCCAACAAATATAATAATTAACAGTAATGCACATATTTTATTGGAAACCTCTTGGCATATTGTACCACATAATGCAAATGAGCCTGTCATTTCTATATCAGAAGGCAGAACAGTATATATTGATGGTTCAAGAACTCTAGTAGGTGGACTTGAATTAAAAGACAATAGTACATTGATCATTGGTAAAAACAAAACCCCCAGTTCTGTTATTCCTAATGAGGTCACAATGTGTAGCAATACAACAGTGATCATGCAGGGCCTTTCCGGATTAGTTGCAACGGGCTTTGGTGGAATAAAAAATACTGGTGCGATAAAAAGAGCTGATGGTGCAGAAAATCTAACTTTAATATTAGAAAATAAGGATGGTGGTGTGGCTCATGTAAGATCAGACTTTAAATATGACGACGCTAAAGCCCCTCAATACTGTATCGATGTTGACACTATAGACCTATCAAAAGGCGGTAGAGTTACGGTGTTTAACCAAACAAATAGGCCTTTCTTTCCTGATGATGTGAATATAATATACCCAACTTCTGGATATAAAATTGAGGAAAAAACCGAATATGACGGAAAATCTAAGGAAATACTTGTATATAAAGATGATGAGCCAGGAGAAGATACTCCAGAAGATCCGTCATATGATGGTATATGGATACAAGCAGGTTCAGAAGCTAATCAGGGAATAATAATCCATACGGTAGATGCCACAGCAAAAGCATTAGGTATTTCAAAACTATCTGTAATGTCACATGAAAATGCTAAAAAAACTATAGATACGGTTAAAGGTGCTCTTGGTAAAGTAAGCTCTTATAGAAGTTATTTTGGAGCTATGCAAAATAGATTAGAGCATGCTAAAAGAAATGTAGACAATGTTGCAGAAAACACACAGGCATCTGAATCAATAATCAGAGATACTGATATGGCTAAAGAAATGGTCCAGCTTTCTTTGAAGAATATTCTTGAACAAGCTGGAGTTTCTATGATGGCTCAGGCAAACCAAACTAACCAGGGAGTGCTTAGTCTACTACAGTAATAATCGATTAAGAACAGAAAAGACCGGAAACGCTTAAATATAAGCGCTTCTGGTCTTTTTAACCTAGTAGAGCGAGGTGGACTTGAACAGTCCGCCTCGCAAACAATTCAGTATTTATTTGGATTTTTGATGTCATTCACCTATAGTTCCCAATACATTACATATACTCCTTAAAGCAATCTGGTGTTTCATCAAAATCTTCAGCCATGTATTTCAGCTTTCCTTTAAGAGAGTCCAAGACCACACTATTACTGCTTTTATTATTTTTTTGTTTAAGAAAATTAACAAAGTCTACAACTTCAGCAATATCTTTTTCGGATAAGTCTTTAGCGGCTTCTATCAATTCTGAATATGCCATAACCAACCCCTCCTTCTTTAATAAAAATATACCATAAAGGTAATGATGCTTCAATCAATGTCATCGTCTCAAATTATCGTATATTTCAGCTCAAAGCAAAACATCAAAAAGAGGATGCTCGTATGAGTCATCCCCTCTTTTTCTTTGCCTTGATCTTTGTAAATTCTATGATTTCCTTTTTGTCTGAATCAGTTAGTTTCTGAAAATAATATAAAAGCTCTTTTTCAAGATTAGTGTGATAATGGTATTTCTTCTGATTCTTTGGATCATTAAAGTATTCAAGGTACGCAGAAAGGTCTTCGCTTTCTTGAGAAGGTCCCGGAGCATCAAAATATGTATTCTCATCCAATTCTATTGATAATTTTAATAAATCCCCAACATCTATTCCGTATAGCCCAGCAAGCTTATACAAGGATTCCGTCGATGGCTTACGTATTCCTGTTTCATAATGAGAATAAGTCTGCCTTGAAGTCTGTAGAACTTCTGCTACATCATCTTGAGTATAATTGTTAACTTTTCGTAGCTCTCTTAACCTCTT
>JAEEGJ010031249.1_pt1 | contig 10331 bp, 9 predicted proteins | sample 8958761 | NCBI WGS metagenome assembly JAEEGJ01 (sample SAMN16246546, study PRJNA631951) | gut metagenome | biome: gut microbiome; feature: rumen; material: RS-attached | host: Bos | place: Iran: Karaj | collected 2018-10 | reverse complement strand
TAAAGAGCTTAACAGTAATTGCACTTCATCGAATGCTTGCCAACCTGAATCAAGTTTCTATTGTTCTTGGCATTGAGGAACCGGAAACGAATTTACATCCTCAAGCGCAAAGGATGTTAATCAATTCATTGAAGAATTCAAGGCAGTCATGCGAAACACAGGCTGTTTTTGCAACACATAGCACGGTTATTGTAGATGCTCTAGACCATGACGATATTGTCCTAGTACGGAAAGTAAAAGATGACAATAGAGGCTTTCGTTCCGAATCGAAGCAATTGGCCGACTCTTTTTGGGAGGACCATGATATTCAAGAGTTAAAACACTACAACTTTTTTAGATACCGAAATAGTGATTTTTTCTTTTCTCGATTTGTTATTCTTACAGAGAGCATTACCGATTCGCAAGTCATTGAGCAGATTCTTCAACGAGACTCTGGAAGGAAACTCTTTTATGTAAGCATTGTAAATCTTGATGGCGTAAAGAACATACGATATCCGTTTTTCCTGCTAAAAGATCTTGGCATACCTTTTTGTGCGGTTGTCGATAAAGACTTTTTTACCCCCTATAAAAATGGTAAATTGGACGAAAGTCGTAATAACGAAACCGGTCTCCCTGAATACAGTAGTAAAGCATCGAACAACAAGGTTATCCAATATGTATTTGATACTACTGAAAAACGAGAGGCGCTAGAATATTCTCTAGGGAAATCGTACACACAATTTTTCGATTTTGCTAAAGCGTATGGGTTACTATCCATGCAGTATTGTTTGGAAATGGACCTTGTAACAAGCGATAAATGCAGAGAAGTATTATATGATCATTTCGGGCTTCAAGGAGAAGGACGAAAACAGAAAGCATTGCTCATTGACAGAAAACAGGCAATTAAAGAACCAACGCTCATTTTGCCAATAGTTCGTAATCTGGTTCCGAAAGACTATCCTGTTAGCCTAAAGAGAATTCGAAAGGTGCTAACGGAACAAATTAAAGACCTATAAAACCATACCTATTAAGGTCAAAGAATCAGTATTTAGATGGGACTCTTGGCAAAATGCTTTGGATGGAATCTTACAAGCTATAGCACAGAGTTAATTTGAGAATAAAGACAATAGTGGAGATATACTGCGGTGGAAAAGAATTGCCAGTGCCGACTTTGCCGCCAGTTTTTTTCTGAAGAAGAAATGAGCGAAGAACACTATCCTGCGAAAAGTGTTGGTAATGATGATATCATCGCACTTGACATCGTAAAGATGTTTGACTCATTTCAAACAGAAGCCCTGCGGACTGAAATAATGAAAGACATGATAAACGGGAAGTCTTTTGAAGAGGCTTCTGACGCTTTTTTTGACAACGAACTGGCGCAGCCGCTTTATCCTAAAGGCAGAACTGCAAGAACATTATGCCGCAAGTGTAATGCTTTTCTTGGGAAATATGACGAGGCATACTTGAAGTTCTTTAATGCTGATGGAAATCCCAAGGTGATCAAGGGCTTCCAGAGAGAAACGCGAATGGCTATTATAAAAGCAATCTTCGGAAAATTCCTGTCGATACCAGAGGCTGCAAATGAACAATTCGACTTTATAGATTTTATTATGGATAAGTCCCAAGATACTTATAATGGCAATTGGCATTTATACTTTGTGCACAGAGATTTCTCGTCTGACATACTTGGGTTGGCAGATATAGGGACGGGAAGGGCGGAATATGATGAAGGGATCGTATATGAGTTGTCCGACGAGAAGTTCATTTTTAACCTCATGAATTTTGAAAAACACTCATGCTTCATTATGAATGAAGCTTTCGATATTCTGGATAATCAGTACAAACTGATTACTGGTGTAGGTAAAGGTGGTGGTTATCATGCTTCGATTCTGATGAGCAGATTACTGCATTTACCATTTGAGGAATAGAGAGCATAAGCGCTGCACGATGATTTTGAGGGCCCAATGCCTGATGAAATGGGGTAATATTATGACCAAACTTGCAACTAACTTGCAAGCTGGTTGCAAGTTCGCAATAATATGATGCCTTACTAATTATACAGATGAGATGACAAATGAAAGTACTGATAATTCCTGATGTCCACTTAAAGCCCTGGATTTTCTCGCGGGCATCGGAACTGATGAAAGAAAAGGCTGCTGATCTAGCTGTCTGTTTAATGGACATCCCTGATGACTGGAATCAGCAGTTCAATATTGATCTGTATATTCAAACCTTTGATGATGCCATCGCTTTTGCAAAAGAACAACCAGACACCCTCTGGTGCTATGGAAATCATGATGTCTGCTATTTATGGAATCAGCGGGAAACCGGCTATTCCGCTATAGCACAATGGACCGTATGTGAGAAGATGCGTATCCTGCGAGAGACCGTGCAGGATGATCGGCAGCTCACGTTTATGCATCGTATTGATAACGTGCTCTTCTCTCATGGTGGCCTGGCTGATGAATTTGTCCGCAGATATGTTCCGGCAAAGTATTACAACGATGTGGATGCCGTCGTAAATGCAGTCAACGAATTGGATCCGGATGTTATGTGGCAGGATCTTTCTCCGATCTGGTATCGGTCGCAAAGCTATAAGGGAAAAATGTACAAGCCCAGGAAGCTCCTGCAGGTGGTAGGTCACACGCCAGTCGAACGGATCGAAAAAGACAGCAATGTAATATCCTGTGATGTATTTTCGACCTATAGGGACGGTAGTCCTATAGGAACGCAGGAGTTTCTGATTATGGACACTGTCTCTTGGGAATACCACGGGCTCAAATAAAAGATAAGGTTATAAAACAGCTATGGAATATAACGACAGAATTGCTCTTCTCTGCGAAGAAGGGATGCAGGCAGTCCGTGCCAGAGATTGGAATAGGGTCGACGATATTGCTTCTTACAATGCGGACATGGGCTACTACATGATAAGAATGTATGAAAACATGCTTCCGCTGGAGTTGAAGTGCAGGATCGCATTGTTTCACTATTCTGACAAGGGTGATTTCAATCCTACAATAAGGAAATACGTTAGAAAGGCTGGAATCATCCGACCTGAAAACTGGAGGGATATGTTGCCCTCATCTATCAGAGAGCTGAATTCATTTGTTATTTATCGCGGCGGTGGAGAGGAAATTAATAAAGCGGCATATTCTCTTTCCTGGACACTGTCTCAGGAAATGGCAGAATGGTTTATGAAAAGACATGAGTTGACCAACCCGGGCACCCAGCATTTATACCGAGGGATCATTCCTGCTGAAAAAGTAATCGCCTATATCAACGAACGAAGCGAGTTTGAGATAGTACAGTACAGAGGGGTAAAGAAGATCGAAGAAATATCACCTGAAGGCCTTAGCCCGGATTTTGAAGAGCTCAAGGCTCGCGATGCTTTGCATTCTGACTCAGAGAGTGCCTGGGATGATTACTTTGACAGATGGTATTCAGGCCATTTTTAAGGTGATATGTAGCAAGCATGCAGCAAAAACAGCTTATTTCGAGGCTATGACCTGATCACAGAAATCACCGTTGATTGTCGCCCCAGGCCCGCAAAACCGCGTAATATCAAGCAAAACAGACTGTCCCACACAGTTCCGCTCATTACTCTCATAGACGTCCCAACGCCCTCCCGGAGAGTTATTTGAAGGATAATTGGTGTTGTTTGAAAGATAATTGTCTCCTATATATAAACAGAAAAGATATCAAGTAAAATGCCCTTTTTAGGAAAACTTCCATTTAGTCTCACGGTTGAGCGAAATGACGTCTGAGTGTCTCATAATCGCCGCGAGAAATGAAACAGCGAAAATTGACCAAAAATGTCAAATATCTAGTTTTCGAATTGACTTCTGGATCCGACTAGTGTTATAATACACTCGCTATCAGAGCATACTGTAAGCGAAGGGAGGTAAAGAAATGCTGTTACAGTTTTCGGTGGAGAATTTCAGATCCTTCAAAACGAAGGCTATGCTTTCTCTGGAAGCATCTGCTGATAAAGAATTGCTCAATAATATTGTGGAGGATCAAAAGCAAAGAATTCTAAAAGGAGTTGCGATATTCGGTCCAAACGCGGCAGGAAAGTCTAACATTTTCAAAGCATTGACAGCTGCCATTCTTATGGTTCGTTATTCAAACACACGACAGGTTGGTGAACCATTGGCTATGATGGTTCCCTTTGCTTTCGATGAGGAATCTGCTAAAAAGCCATGTTCTTTTGAGTTTGTTTTCTTGGTAGATAAGAAAAAATACGTCTATGGTTTTTCTGCGACATCTGAGAAAATTACAAACGAATATTTGTATGTGTACAACTCGTCAAGACCAACTACGGTTTTCGAGCGGGATGAGAAAAATGAATATCGATTTACTTCGACAGCTGCCGCAAAAAAACTTAAACCTATTACAGTACACAACACTGATAATAAACTGTTTCTTGCTACAGCAACTGCATGGAATTATGAGGGAACTCGTGATGCTTTGATGTGGTTTATGAATGGGATTAACACCTATTCTCCTGATTATCAGCAGATGCTGAATATTACAGGGCCTATGTTTGAACAGGACACGGATGCTTCTCTTCGTTCTTTCACCAATGGGATTTTGCATGAGGCAGACATCAATATTGCAGATTATAATATTGAAAGCAGAGAACTGCCAATCTCTTCTCCTCAACCTGGAGTGAGTGTTGTTGGAAAAGAGTACACAATAACAACCTTGCATAAGGTCGAAAATGGCAAAACTTATGCATTGAATTTGAGAGATGAATCAAACGGTACAATAAACCTGTTTTTCTTTGCCCCAATAATAAAACGTGCTTTTGAGACAGGCGAAACATTATGTATCGATGAATTTGATGAGTCACTGCATCCCCTTCTCGTCCAGTACTTGGTATCTCTGTTCAGCAATCCGGAGGTTAATAAGAATAATGCACAGTTCATTATATCAACCCATACTTCAGGTTTAATGAATTTGAAGCACCTGAGGCGAGACCAGATCTACTTTGTAGAAAAAGAAAAACATACAGGTTGCTCAACACTGTATTCTTTGGACGAGTTCTCACCTAGAACGCGGGAAGATATCCAGAAAGCATATTTGCTGGGCCGTTATGGTTCAATACCGAACCTGGGTATAGGAGACAGCCTATGAGCAAGAAGACAGGATATCAGCCTAAAACGAGGAATTCATATCAACGAAATCGAAAAAGCATCGTTTTGCTGGCTACGGAAGGAAAAAACAAGACGGAAACCCTATATTTTAAAAGCATACCCAGTCTAAAGCACGTTATTCGATTTGCACCGGGGAATTACACTGATCCAGTCAATATGATGCACGCCCTCAAAAAAGAATTTGAAGAGCTAGAATTGGAAACGGAATTGGGAGATGTAGCATTCTGCCTTGTAGATTCAGATGTAGATCCCGCGAAGAATTCACAACTGGAAAAAGCGGATGGTGAAACAGCAGATGGAATTAAACTCGTGGTTTCAAGCCCGTGTTTTGAAATATGGTATCTGTGTCACTTTTCAGCGTCTACTCGACAGTATGGATCCAATGACGAAGTCTTGAGAACATTAAAACAGTACATCCCTGAATACAAGAAAGAGATGGCCGGAATCCAGGAAATCATTTGGGACAAGACAGACACGGCAATTCATAACGCAAAAATGTTAGAACAGCAGTGCTTTGATAAAGGGATTAAACTGCATTCCGTAGCGTTTACACCATCTACTGAAGTCTATAAGATAGTGGAGCTTTTGACTACCAGAAATAGATGAGGAAATGGCGAAACGCTTTCACTCAATATATATCAAGGTGTTAGCGAGAAAGGAAAATGTTAATGAAGAAAGCTTTTATAGTCGGACTCAATGATTATCCCAATTGTGAATTAAACTGGTGTGACAATGATGCAATAGAGATTGCAAGCTTGATTGGGTCGAATGGTGATGGCTCGCCAAATTTCGACGTAAAGTTGATAACCGACACATGTAGCAAAGATGACTTACAATCTAATATTCAAGCACTTTTCGCTGATGATGCAGAGATAGCACTTCTTTACTTCTCTGGTCACGGCGCAGATAAGGACGGTGGGTATCTAGTATCTACAGATTTCAATAACTCTTGTTATGGCGTCAGAATGACAGATATCCTACAATGGGCAAACGATTCACGTTGCCGAAATAAAGTTATAATCCTTGATTGTTGTTTCTCTGGTCAGATGGGCGAATCTCTTCTGGTGAATAATAATTCTGTGCTTGGAGAAGGGGTGACCATCATGGCGGCAAGTCGACCGTGGCAAACATCTGTGGAAGATCCATCCATCCAACATGGGATCTTCACTGATCTCATTATTCAAGGATTAAAAGGTGGTGCGGCCGATATCGGCGGAAATATTACTCCTGCATCATTATATTCCTTCGTAGACCAGTCTTTGGGCGCGTGGCAGCAGAGACCGATATTTAAAACTAATATATCTCAGTTCTTGCCTATAAGGACTATCAATGCAAAAGTACCAAAAGCAATCTTGCGGAAAATTAGTCAGTATTTTATGAGTCCTACTGACGAATACAAACTCGATCCCTCTTACGAGTTTACCAATGATCCTTCTGTGGAACACAATGTTATGGAGCCATATGCAGATCAGGAAAAAGTCTCTATCTTCAAGGAACTACAACTTTTTGAGAGTGTAGGATTAATAGAACCAGTAGGAACTGAATGATTATTCCGGCCTTAAGAGAGCCACCTGTCCGGAGTTTGAGAGCCACCATTCCGGAGAATGAGAGCCACTGATTCCGGACTTTCGGAGCCACTCTACAACTCCTTCACCATAAATTCCTTTATACTGTAAGCGCACGCTCAGGCGTGACTACAGATAAAGGAGGTCAGAAACATGACCAAGTATCGTGAGATCCTCAGGCTGAAAAGCCTGGGATTCAGCGACAGAAACATTGCACAGAGCTGCGGTGTTTCACGCAACACGGTCCGCCGTGTAATCGATAAAGCTGAGGAGATGAAAATCTCCTGGCCTCTCGATTTCGGGATGACCGATGCGGCACTCGGGGAACTATTGTTCCCGACCGAAAAGTCAGTAACAGACCGGCGTCTGCCTGACTACAGCTACATCCGTAAAGAACTTTTGCGGAATGGTGTCACCAAGAAACTCCTGTGGGTGGAATATTGCGAGGAGTGCCGCCAGACGGGCGAGGATCCCCTCATGTATTCCCAGTTCTGTGAGTACATCCGCAGGGATGAGCAGAAGCGGCGTGCCACCATGCACATTCCCCGGAAGCCCGGAGAACAGATCGAAGTGGACTGGGCAGGCGATCCCGCGTGCATCATCGACCCGGACACAGGAGAAGTTACTGATTGCTGGCTGTTTGTCGGCGTTCTGACCTATAGCCAGTATACGTTCGTCGAAGCGTTCCTGAACGAAAGGACAGGAAACTGGATCAGGGCCCATGTCCACATGTTCGAATTCTTCGGCGGCGTGACGCCGATGCTCGTGGCCGACAACTGCGCCACTGCGGTCGACCATGTAAAGAGCGACTGGTACACACCGGTGCTCAACACGACGTATCACGAGATGGCAGAACATTACAATGTTGCGATCCTGCCTGCCCGTGTCCGCCGCCCCAAGGACAAACCGAATGTAGAAGGTTCCGTAGGCAAGATATCCACATGGATCACCGCCGCTTTACGGAACGAACAGTTCTTCTCCCTGGCGGAACTGAATGCCGCGATCCGGGAGAAACTGAAGGCCTACAATGCCAGGCAGTTCCAGAAAAAGGAATGCAGCAGGCTCAGTCTGTTTCTTGGGGAAGAAAAGCCATTACTGGCACCTTTGCCTGCCGCACCCTTCGAACCGGCCGAATGGAAACAAGCCACCGTCCAGTTCAATTATCACATCGCAGTAGACGGTATGTACTACTCCGTGCCTTATCAGTATATCAAAAATAAGGTCGATGTGCGCGTGACAGACACAACAATTGAAGTTTTTTACAACCATGACCGTATTGCGTCCCATTGCCGCCTCCACGGCAGGGCGGGCCAGTATTCAACGGTCAGAGAACACATGCCGGACGACCACCAGAAATATCTGGAATGGACCGGTGACCGGTTCCGCAGCTGGGCCTCAGAGATCGGCCCTTATACAAGAAAGGCGGTGGATGCACTCCTTGCCTCTCAAAGGATCGAACAGCAGTCCTACAGGAGTTGTATGGGGCTGTTGAGACTGGCGGAAAAACATTCCTCACGGCGCCTTGAGACGGCCTGTGAAAAGATGCTTTCCTACAGTGAGAGGCCCAGTTATAAAAGTATCCGCAACCTCCTTGCGGCTATGGATCAGGGTGAAGACCAGGTGGTTCCTCATGAGGAACCGGCTCCCCGCGGAATCACCAGAGGATCCAGATACTACGGAGGTGCAAGAGCATGATCAACGAAAGCACCATCAACAAACTGATCGAGATGCGCCTCACCGCCATGGCTGATGCGTTCCGCAGCCAGAGAAACGACCCGGCAATGAAAGAAGTCTCTTTCGACGACCGTTTCGGCATGCTCGTTGACATTGAGTATAGCAGCAGGAAAAACAACCGGCTGAAAAGGCTGATTCGTATGGCTGAGTTTGAACAGCCGGATGCTTCCGTCGCAGCAATCGATTATCACTCCGGCAGAAAACTGAACCGGACGCTTATCGAGCGTATGGCCAACTGCGAGTACATTACCGAGTACCGGAACATCTTCATCACCGGTGCGACAGGGAGCGGGAAAACTTACATGGCCTGCGCGTTCGGAATGGAAGCATGTAAACAGTACTATACTGTCCGCTATGTCCGCCTTCCAGATATGCTTCTTGAACTTCAGGCGGCACGGGAAGCGGGAAACTTTCCGTCCGCACTGAGGAAGTATACCAAGCCCGTGCTGCTGATCATTGACGAGTGGCTCCTCCTGAAACTCTCTGAGGCGGAAGCGCGGAATCTCTTCGAACTGATCCACAAGCGGCGAAAGAAAACCTCCACGATCTTCTGCTCGCAATTCAGAGAATCTGAGTGGTATCAGCAGATTTGCGGCGGGGAAAGCACTCTTGCAGACGCGATCATGGACCGTATCTCGTACGATTCCTACAAGATCGACATCGAGAGCGCGGATCCTTCCAAAGATATCTCTATGAGAGAAATCTATGGCCTGGATCCATCCCTCGCGAGGTAACCATCAATAAAAACGGGGTGGCTCCGAATGTCCGGACAGGTGGCTCCCGCCACACCGGACAGGCGGCTCCGCCGCCCCGGAATAATCACGGAGGACGGCAAAGCCGCGGAGAATGCCGCTGCGGAAGAAAGCCGCGAAGCGGAAGGCGCCGTGAAAGAGACGGCCGAGGCCGAGGGCATGAAAAAGCCGGCGGACAACGCCGCCGGCCCTTCTTATACCCCCATGACAGACGAACAGATCAAGAAAGTCAGACTGATCCTCTGGCCCATCCTTTTCGTCATCGCGATACTTGTGTATTTCCTCACAAGAAGCTGTAAAGGGTGAGGGGGGAGACTTTGTCGTAGCATGATCCCTCTTTGCTGAAATATTGTTTGATCTCATTTCACAGCTTCATTCAGCCAGCCTTCGATCTCCTCGGAAACCGAACCATTTCCGCCGAAGATGTAAGCCTTCCGCATAAGTATCTTGTTGGCTTCGATGATCTCAGCGATGTTCGCCATAGTGGTTTCCTTGTTCTTCTTGCTGTCGTCAGCGACCAGCAGGAGGGCGCCGCCCTTCGTGCCAAGCACGTCGACACAGGTCAGGGCATCCGCATAAGCGCTTAGGCCATTGCCCTTTGCAACACCCATGTTGTTCACAGTCAGAAGGACATCCGGCTGGAATGCAGCTTCTGCATCCTGTCCGATACCCCACTTGACGATCGCCGCGCTCGTCAGGTAACGGTTATCACCGGCCAGACGAATGACCTCAAGATTGGCTGCCTTCAGAGAGGCTTCAGCCGCTTCAGAAACAGAACCGATGCCGCCCACGATGATGACCCGGCTGACATCGCCCGAGGTCATAATAGCCATGTCTTCATCGCGCAGACCTTTGTCCTCATTCGTGTAGAAAATCGGCGTCTTCGCCGCATAGGCATACGGACTAATGGACAGGCTGTCCGCAAAGCTCGTGCCACTCGCAAGGATGACCGTCCCGCTCGTATTCCATTTTCCTCTTCCCTCTTCGTAGAGAGCGAGGCCGAGGGCCTCCGCAGAATCCGCAGTGACACGCCTTACATTGGCGACCGTCTTCTTTATGGCCTTCAGAACCGTATCGTCCGCTTCCTTTCCCGGGCCAAGAAGGAGGACTTCACAGTCAGAAGCTGCCAGTCTCTCGCGCTCTTC
>JAEEGJ010031243.1_pt1 | contig 10333 bp, 9 predicted proteins | sample 8958761 | NCBI WGS metagenome assembly JAEEGJ01 (sample SAMN16246546, study PRJNA631951) | gut metagenome | biome: gut microbiome; feature: rumen; material: RS-attached | host: Bos | place: Iran: Karaj | collected 2018-10 | reverse complement strand
TGGACACACTTACTCCCCGTGAAGAGAAAGTCCTCCGTCTCCGGTTTGGTCTTGATGACGGTCACCAGCGAACACTCGAAGAAGTCGGCAAGGAATTCAACGTTACCCGTGAGCGCATCCGCCAGATTGAGGCAAAAGCGCTGCGCAAACTCCGTCATCCGTCCCGCAGCAAAAAGCTCCGGGATTATCTGGACTGATCCCATGAAACTGAGAAATCTTGATCCCCGCCTTTCCCTCGCGTTCGATCTGTATGATCCGTGTGAACTGGCGGCTGATATCGGTACTGATCATGCACATCTTCCGGCCGCGCTCCTGCAGCGCGGCCGCTGTCAGCATATGATCCTTACCGATATCAGTGAGAGCGCACTGGAAAATGCCCGTACAGAGATAGCCCGTCTTCGTCTTTCAGACCGGGTCTCGCTACGTCTGGGAGACGGTCTTTCTCCTGTTACAGAAAAATGTGGTGTCATCTCTGTCATGGGGATGGGCGGACGTACGATCCGTGACATCCTTCTTTCCGGCTCAACCCGCCTGCGGGGCGCCACTCTTCTTCTGTCTGCCCATACAGACTGGCATCTGATCCGGGCAGCGGTACGGGATATAGGCTACCACCTTGACCGTGAGGAACCGTGTCTGGCCGCGGGCCGTTTTTATCTTTTTCTGCGTGCCCGTCCTGGTTCTGTTCCGATGACTGACCGGGAAATCCGCCTCGGCGGCCCGCTGTTCCGTTCGGAATCCCCGGCCCTTTTTCCGTTCCTGCGCCGCCGGAAAGAAGTCCTTCAGGAACGTCTGCGCGGTCTTCTTTCCGCCTCCGTTCCCGACGGGTCTGAAATCCGTCTGTTACAGGAAGATATTGCTTTCCTTGACACTTTTCCCGATATTCGTTCCTGAGCGTTTTCTTTTGTTCCCTTTGGTTCAATTGCCGCTGCCCGCTGAAACGGAGGTACCTCATGACTGTTCAGAACATCTATGACCTGATCCACACAGTTGCCCCCTTTGACTCCCAGATGGACGGCGATAATTCCGGCCTTCTGGTCGGATCTTCTTCGCAGGAGATCACAAGTATTCTCTTTGCACTCGACGTGACCGATACCGTCATCGATGAAGCTGTCGCAGTCGGCGCTGAGCTCATCGTAACGCATCATCCGCTCATGTTTTCCCCTGTTCATTCCCTGACCGATGAAACCTGTGAGGGACGTCTCATCCGACGCCTTGTCCGCGAAAACATCAGCCTGGTCGCTGCACATACAAACCTGGATCAGGCGCCCGGAGGCATCAATGATGCCCTGGCTGTGCTCAGCGGGCTGACAGAGATTACCGGAACGGGTTTCTTCCGGTCCGGTATCCTGCCGGAGGAAATGACAGCACGCAGCTTTGCGGATCTGCTTGCAGAAAACCTGCAGACCACCGTTCGTCTGATGGGGCCGGAGGATCGGATGATCCGTCGGGTCGGTCTCTGTTCCGGCGGCGGCAGCGACCAATGGCTGCAGGCTGCAGAGAACGGATGTGATGCTTTCGTTTCCGGGGAAATCAGGCATCACCATGCGCTTGCAATGGCGGACGCTGGCATTGCAGCCTTTGAATGCGGCCATTTTGCAACCGAGGAACCGGGGCTTGCCGCACTTGCCGAAGCTTTACAAAACTCCCTCAATCATGTAGAATGTAATGTGCGGGTTTATGTATCTGCCATACCTGCGTATTCGTATCCCCGCACCCCGTGACAGGCGGTTTATCCTGTCGGAAGGAGGCTCCCGTATGGATAACTTTGAAGCATTATGGGCGTACCAGACAGAGGATATCAAAGCTGATGCGATCGCCAATGCGATCAGGCGCTCCCCTGTCCGTCAGAAACTTGAAAAAACGCGTGATCTGATTCTGGACCGCCAGAAGCAGTATAAGCAGATCGAGGTTGAGATCACTGCCATGGCCGACCGCAAGGACATTATTTCCCAGGCGGTCGAGCATTCCGAGGCTCAGCTCCGGACTCTGAAAGAACGGTTTGACGCCAATCCTCCTGATACAGCGGAAGATGTTAAAGCCCTCATGGCTGAAGTAAGCCACTGCCGCGATACCATCCGCCAGTATGAGGCCGAGATCGCCAGGATTGTGAAGGAATCTTCCGCCCATGAGAAACAGCAGCATATTGTCCGCATGGACGCTGCAAACGCGAAAAAGGCTTTCGACCAGCTCAAGACCGAATACGAAGCGGAATCGCAGAGCAAAAAGACTGAGCTCGACGAGCAGCGGGCAAAAGCAAAAGCACTTGCTGCAACGGTTGATCCTGCACTGCTTGACGAATACAATACTATCAAGAAGCATATTTCACCGCCGATTGCCCGCCTGACGCACGGCCAGTGTTCCGGTTGCAACACATCCCTTCCGTCCGCTGTTGTGTCCAAAATCAAGAATGGCGGCCTGGTTGAGTGTGAAACCTGCGGCCGCATGATTATTCAGTAAACCATATTGAAGAACCGCCGCTCCTTTTTCGGGGCGGCGGCTTTTATATGTCTTCTCCGGCGTCATAATACTCAATCTCACTCAGCATCGGACATTCCTCAAAGGCATCCTCTGCAATCACAGCACCCTTCGGCACCCTGACTTTTTCCAGCCGTGCACATCCGTAAAACGCCTTTGACCCGATTGACTTCAGGTTTCTGCCGAAGTTCAGTTCTTTCAGGCTCACACAGCTGATGAACACCATGTCCCCGACCTTTTCAAGGCTCTCCGGGAACTCAATATCCTCCAGGGAGATACATCCTCCAAAGGAGCACTGACCGATGGTCCTCAGGCCTTCCTGGATTTCTACGTGTCTCAGGCTGGTACATTTCCAGAAGCACATATTATCAAGGCTGACAATACTCTCCGGAAGCAAAACCGATTCCACAAGGCTGCAGTCAGAAAACGTCTGGTATAATCCGGTTACTGCGAGATCCCGGAGTGTTCCGGGCACCTCGACATTCTCTTCATAACCGATATACCGGATGGCTTTGCAGCTGATTTTGTCATCCAGCGGTTCAAGTCTGAAATCTCCTTCAACAGGAATGTCATTTACGTAATATCCGGACAGGGCATCCATCGTTCCTTTTGCTTTTTCGATATCTGTTTCCGTCGCTTCCGGGACATCAGAATACTCCGTATCGCCAGCGGGATCATCAAACTCTTCAAAGTCTTCGGCAAAGGAATGCTGACAGAACATGATAAGCATAAATGCGGTCATCAGCATAAAAACGCGTTTCATCCTCTTCAGCACCTCCTTCTGCCCATTATCTTTAATATTATAGGAGAAAAAGAAACGAAAATCAACCATGCTGTTTTTGTCAAAGCAGTGGTCAGAATTTGCAAAACTTGTAATTGACGAACCGGACAGATTGTGCTATGCTTTTTCCGGTAACGTTACCGATATCGTTTCCGATATTGTTCCGGAAGGAAGGGCTGTAACTGTGAAAGTGATTACAATCAAAGACATAGCAAAACTGGCAGGCGTCTCTGTAACGACTGTCAGCCGTGTGCTGAACCATCGTCCGGATGTTAACCCTGCAACACGGGAAATGGTTGAGAGAATCATTGAAGAAAACAGCTTCGTCGGAAACAAGAATGCCCGCGGACTGAAGCAGACCGGCGATGCGATCGGACTGATCATCCGCGGACGCTCCAACCCGTTCCTGAACGCACTGGCTGAAGCAATCCTTGATCATGCTGCTTCCCTCCCCGATTTCTTCGTTACGGAGTATATCGACGAAAAAGCGGATGAATTTGAAACCGCGCTCCGCATGACAAAACAGAACCGTATCAAAGGGATGATCTTTGTCGGAAGCCTGATCGATGATCGTGTCCGGGCGATCCGTTCCCTTGAGATCCCTGTCGTCTTTACAACCGTAAATGCCATCGCCGCCTCCATGAAGAATGCGTCGTCTGTCGCCGTGGATGACAGGAGTATGGGACGTCTCGTCGCGGAAGAGCTTCTTTCCCGCGGACATCGTAAAATTGCTGTCTTCGGGTCCAATCCGATCGCTGAGGATTCCCTTGCAATGCGCTTTCAGGGATTCTGCGACGCTTATACTGACCGTGGGCTGACTTTCGACAGCAGCGATTACCGTGAAACCCGTTTTTCTTTGGAAGCCGGCTACAATGCCGCACGCGATTACTTCCGCGATCATCCGGATACAACCGCGCTTTTTGCCATGAGCGATACCGTCGCTATCGGCGCCATCCGTGCACTCAGCGACCTTGGAAAAACTGTTCCGGAAGATGTCAGCGTTGTCGGATTTGATGGAATTGACCTCTGCCGGTTCTCCATCCCGAGGCTGACAACCGTGGAACAGCCTGTAGATGAGATTGCCCGCCGCAGCGTTAATCTGCTTCTGGATATGATGGAAAAAGGTGCCGCCCCCAGGCACATTACGGTCAAGGCAGTCTTCCGCAGCCGGGATTCTGTCGCTTCTCCGCGTATTGTTCCTTAACTGATGGAGAAAGGAGTCCTCCCTATGCGCGCAAGCGGTATTCTGATGCATATTTCCTCGCTTCCCTCTCCCGGCGGAATCGGGAGTCTCGGCCGCGAGGCATTTGACTTTGCCGATTTTCTGCAGGCTTCGGGGTTCAGGATCTGGCAGGTTCTTCCCGTCGGTCCGACGGGCTATGGCGAAAGCCCGTACCAGTCAGGCTCTGTTTTCGCAGGAAACCCCCTTCTGATCTCCTGCCGTGCGCTTCGGGAAGAAGGACTTCTTTCCTATACGGATGATGAGGAATTTGTTCCCTCCGATCCGGAGAAAGTTGAATTCGACGATGTCCGCAAAAACAAGGCCATGCTCCTGCGGCGCTGTTTTACGGAATCCGCGGATCGTCTGAAACCGCAGCTGGATCAGTTCTGTGCAGAACATCCCTGGGTATCGGATTATGCACTGTTCACGGCTGTAAAAGAACACTTCAGCGGCGCCATGTTCTCTTCCTGGCCGGATCCTGGAATCATCCGCCGGACTCCTGAAGCTCTCCGAAAGTATACGGATCTGCTGAAGGGAGAAATCGCCTTTCATGTTTTCTGCCAGTTCCTCTTCCGGCGTCAATGGTTTGCGCTCAAGAATTACTGCAATGAGCGCGGTATCCTGATGTTTGGTGATATGCCGATCTATGTCGCCGAGGATTCCGCTGACACATGGACGCATCCTGAAATCTTCCAGCTGGACCGGAACAGGATCCCGAAACGCGTTGCCGGTGTTCCTCCGGATTATTTTTCTGCGGACGGCCAGTTGTGGGGGAATCCCCTCTACCGGTGGTTCCGTCTCCGTCTGCGTGGCTATGACTGGTGGGTGGATCGGATGAAGGCCATGGCGGACATGTATGATATGATCCGGATCGATCACTTTGTCGGATTCGCGAATTACTATTCCGTCGTGCACGGCGCGCCGAACGCGCGCAATGGCCGCTGGGTCATCGGACCCGGAAAAAACCTTTTCCGCGTCCTCAGGCAGCAGGTTCCCGGAATCCGGATCATCGCTGAAGACCTTGGCTGTGTCAACAACCGTGTCCGCAGGCTTCTGGCCTGGTGCGGCTATCCTGGCATGAAAGTCCTCACCTTCGGTTTTGACGGAGACGGCTCCAATCCTCATTTTCCTGGAAATTACGGTACGAACTCCGTCGCCTATACCGGCACGCATGACAACGACACTGTTCTCGGATGGGTGGAAAATGCATCACCGGAAGCGTTGGAACGTGCCATGAAAACCCTTGGCTTTTCAAAGGCGGAAGATGCACCGGACGCTTTTATCCGGGAACTCTTCCACGGTCCATGCGATACCGCTGTCGTCCCGATGCAGGATATTCTGCATCTGGGATCTGAAGCCCGGATGAACTATCCCGGCAAAGTCGGAGGCAACTGGTCCTGGCGTATGAAACCGGACGCCCTGACAGTCGACCTGACCATGAAATACTGTGCCCTGAACACTGAAACAAACAGGAGGTAACTGAAAATGAACGCACAACAGCTGATCCGAAATGCGGAACAGCGTCTGATAACCCAGACACACAAGGGATGGAGGGATGCCTCCCCCGTTGAGCTGCATAACGCAATTTCGGGTGCCGCCATGGATGCGATCGCCCCGGTCTGGAAAAAGAAGGAGGACGCCCGCCTTTTCCGCCGCAAGGCTGCCTACCTTTCCATGGAATATCTGGTCGGCCGCCTGGTCTTCAACAACCTGTACTGTATGGGAATTCTGGAAGAAACAAAAAGACTCCTGGCGGATAAAGGCGTGGATCTTGCCTCCCTTGAAGATATTGAGGATGACGCATTCGGAAACGGCGGCCTGGGACGCCTGGCCGCATGTTTCCTGGACAGCGCCGTCACCTGCAATGTCCCGCTGACCGGATACGGACTCCGTTTCCGGTACGGCCTCTTTAAGCAGACATTCGTGGATGGCCGTCAGTGTGAGGAGCCGGATGACTGGGCACGCTTTGGAGATCCCTGGTCCATTCGGCGGGAGGATGAGGCAGTGATCGTCCGGATGAAGACCGGAGACGTGCTGGCCGTGCCTTATGATATGCCTGTCATCGGGTATGGTGCCAGAAATGTCGGTACCCTTCGCCTGTGGCAGACCGAAAGCCTGCATGAAGTCGATTTTACCCTCTTCAACAACCAGGAATATGCAAAAGCTGCTGCAGACAAGAACAGGGCTGAAGATATCACAAAATTCCTTTATCCCAATGATACGAAAAAAGAAGGAAAGCAGCTGCGCGTCAGGCAGCAGTATGTGCTCGTATCCGCGACGATGCAGGACCTGCTTCGTACCTATCGCAGACAGCATGGAAATGACTATTCTCTCTTTGCGAAGGAGAACGCAGCCCAGCTGAATGACACTCATCCGACAATGGCCATTCCCGAACTGATCCGGCTGCTGTGTGAAGACGGTGTATCCTTTGATGAAGCTTTTGCCATTGCACGGGATACTTTTGCCTACACCAATCATACCGTCATGCAGGAAGCCCTTGAAAAGTGGGATCTTTCGCTGCTGTCTTCCGTTTGTCCGCAGATTGTCGGCATCATCCGGAAGATCGATGCCCGTTTCCGCAGGGAGATGAAAAAAGAAGGAAAAGAGATCTCTCCTTCCCTTTGCATTATTCTGGATGGCCGTGTGCACATGGCCGGACTCGCCGTTTACGCCACCCATACGACGAATGGTGTCGCCGCACTCCATACGGAAATCCTGAAAAACGACGTCTTTGCCGAGTGGTACAAGCTTTATCCTGATCGCTTCCAGAACAAGACCAACGGAATTACTCAGCGCCGTTGGCTGGGGCTGTGCAATCCCGAGCTCTGCAGCCTGATTGAAGGCGCCATCGGTCCTGGTTTCATCACCGATCTTTCCCGGCTGGAGAAGCTGGATCCGATGATCAATGCTGCTTTATGCCGGAGATTCCTCACCGTCAAGAAGGAAAAGAAAGCCCAGCTCTGCGCAGAGATCCTGAAGCGTGAAGGCGTTTCCCTTTCCTCTTCCATGGTCTTTGATGTCCAGGTCAAGCGCCTGCATGAATACAAACGCCAGTTCATGAATGCCCTGAGCATTCTCGCGATCTATGATCAGCTGAAGAGGGGCCAGCTGAAGGATCTTCCGCCCGTTGCCTTCATCTTCGGCGCCAAGGCTGCTCCGGGCTATGACCGCGCCAAAGCTGTCATTCACTGGATCAATATGATTGCGGAAAAAGTCAACAGCGACCCGAAAACCAGGGACCGCCTGAAAGTCGTCTTTGTTTCGAACTACTGTTGTTCCTGGGCGGAAAAAATCATCCCCGCTGCCGACATTTCTGAGCAGATCTCTCCCGCCGGCACGGAAGCTTCCGGTACCGGCAACATGAAGCTGATGCTCAACGGAGCCGTCACCCTCGGCACCTTCGACGGTGCCAATGTGGAAATTGTTGAGGAGGCAGGACTGGAGAACAACTATATCTTCGGCGCCACAGTGGAAGAACTGGAGAAAATCCGGGATTCCTATGACCCGAAGATGATTTACAGAAAGAATGCTCTTCTCCGCAGGGCTCTGGATACCCTGACGGACGGAACCTTCCCCGACGAAGACGGAGCCCTGAAGGAACTCCATGACGCGATCCTGGAAGGCGCTTCCTGGCACAAGCCGGACCATTACTTTGTCATGAAGGATTTTGAAAGTTATTATGAAACCAAACTCCGGGCTATCCGGGACGCAGGAGCCGGCAGTACCGGTTTTGCGAAAAAATGCCTGAAAAACATAGCCCACGCCGGCAAGTTCTCCTCTGACCGTACGATCCTGCAGTATGCGAAGGAGATCTGGAATGTGTAAGCAAAAGGGATGCCGTCACGGCATCCCTTTTTCGTAACCCTGGTTTTTTATACTGAGTTGAACATTCTCCGGAGAAGGATCGCCGCCTGTTTGACGGCGTTCTTTTTTCCCCCGGCTTCGATCAGTGCTTCCTGCGCTTCCCGCAGGTTTTTCCCCTGCTTCATGATTTCAATCAGTTTCGCTTCCGCAGAGAGTTCCGCTACCGGTGTTTCTGCCTGCGGAACCGGAACATTGTGCAGGTCGATGACCACACAGTACTCACCTTTTTCGGTCTTTTCGCCGGCCTTCAGCACTGCGAGAACGTCCGCCGCTTTTCCGTACACCGTCTTCTCGTGCATTTTCGTCAGGTCGCAGCAGACGGTCAGTTCCGATTCCGGAAGTGTTTCCGCGATGGCTTCCATTAGTTCCGTGATCCGGAAAGGAGATTCATGGACCACCGCCACCCGGGTGCCTCTCGAGATGTCCCGCAGTTTATCCCGGAGATCCTTCTTTTCCCTCGGAAGAAACCCGTAGAAGGTGAATTCCCTCGCGTCAGCCCCGCTCACGGACAGGGCGGCGATTCCGGCGCAGCATCCGGGAACCGGGATCACCGGGATTCCGGCGGCTGTACATGCCCGTACCACCTCGTTCCCCGGATCGGAGATACATGGGGTTCCGGCATCGGTCACCAGCACCGCGTCCAGGTCTCCTTCGAGGATTTTCGAAGCCAGCGGTTTTGCTTTGTTTCCCTCGTTATGCCGGTGGCAGCTGACCAGCGGCGCACGGAATCCGAAAACCTGGCATAGCTTCATGGTTACCCGTGTATCCTCGGCGATGATCAGGCCCGCATTTTTCATCGTTTCCACAGCCCGAGGGGAAAAATCCTGCAGGTTTCCGATCGGAGTGGCCACCACATACAATGCTGCCATGCTCAGCCCTCCACAATCTTTTCAGCCACGCGCAGCTTTGCGCTGCGCGCCCGCGGGTTCCGTACCGTCTCTTCTGCTGTGGGAGCCACGGCTCCGCCGCCCAGCACTTTTACCGAAGGCTTCCGTCCGCAGGTGCAGATTGGCGCTTTCGGCGGACAGATGCACGGGTGTTCCATCGTCCGGAAACAGTTTTTGACAATCCGGTCCTCCAGGGAGTGGAAGGTAATGACGCAGATTCTCCCTCCGGGCTTCAGGCAGGCGGTAAAGTCCTTCAGCGCCTGTTCCAGAGGAGCCAGTTCGTCGTTCACCGCAATGCGAACAGCCTGGAAGGTCCTCCGGGCGGGATGTCCGTCATCCTTTCTCCGTACCTGCTTCGGGATTGCGGCGTCCACCGCGTCCACCAGGTCAAAGGTGGTCTCCATCGGCTTTTCTGCCCGGTGTTCGCAGATGATTTTTGCAATCCGGACGGCCCATTTTTCCTCGCCATAATCCCGGATCACCCTGGCAATCTCCTGCTCGCTTGCCGTGTTCAGGAAATCCGCCGCCGTCATTCCGCGGCTTCGGTCCATCCGCATGTCCAGCGGTGCGTCGGTGTGATAACTGAATCCGCGTTCCGGCGTGTCCAGCTGGGGACTCGATACGCCGAGATCCAGCAGCACCCCGTCCAGCAGTCCGGCTCCGGCCTCTTCCAGCAGGGTTTTCCCATCATGGAAATTTCCCCGGACCGCGTGAAAGCCCGGATATCCCTGCAGCCGTTCTGTCGCTGCAGCAATTGCTGTTTCATCCCGGTCAATTCCGTACAGCACAGCAGTGCCGCCCGAAGCCTTCAGAATGGCTTCGCTGTGGCCGCCGCCTCCCAGGGTTCCGTCACAGTATACGCCCCCCCGGCGGACGTTCATCCAATGCAGGACTTCCTGCAGCAGCACCGGTTCATGCTGAAAATTCATGATATTTCCCTCAGTGGCAGGTTCTCAGGTATTCTCCTTCAATTCCGCGATCCGGTTTTCCAGCGCCTTTGCCTTTGCTTCCGCCGCTTCCAGTTTGTCCTTCTCCGCCTGCACCAGCTGTGCGGGCGCCTTGGCGAGGAATCCCTGGTTGTTCAGCATGCCCCTGCTCCGGTTC
>JAEEGJ010031240.1_pt1 | contig 10333 bp, 8 predicted proteins | sample 8958761 | NCBI WGS metagenome assembly JAEEGJ01 (sample SAMN16246546, study PRJNA631951) | gut metagenome | biome: gut microbiome; feature: rumen; material: RS-attached | host: Bos | place: Iran: Karaj | collected 2018-10 | reverse complement strand
CGCCATTGTCCATAGTACGGAGGCCGGCCGTTGGTCTGACAGCAAGAAGATAGTAGCGACCGAACATCTGGCCTCGCAACGCAATCCCGTACCCGATTGATGATCGCCAGCCTGTGGCCTTTCCTGTCGTGTGGTCACAGCCAATACTGCATTGCCTCGCAACTGCTCTAGTTTCAGATAACTATTGAACACACGGATGGTGTCCGAGCTGATCACATCGCTCTGCTGTTCAGCCAGCGCCTTCGTCAGCGCATAAGCCATATCCTCGGCAACAATCCTTTCCGTTGCCTGATAGCTCCTGAAACTCGTCAGCCCCGATGCGGAAATCAGAGCCAACAAGATGACTACTGCGTACTTCTGTTTCATCACTTTCTTCTCGATATTGCTTGATTGTATTGCTATATGAATGCAAAGGTACGAAAAATACTTGGAGCGGATAAGCTTTTTTCCTTAATTAACTTTTAATCCAAAATAATTATGTATATTTGCAACCAAATTGCAAAAACTGTCATCCGTATGAAGAAACCCCAATGGCTTGAGAAAGAGAATCTTTATAGCATCATGTTCGAGTCGGAGAAACCGGCAGGACGCATTTTTGACCTCACCCTGATAACAGCCATCTCGCTGAGCATCATCATCTCGTTCATCGAGACCATTCCCTCGTTGGCCCAGACCTTTAAACTGGTGTTGGAGATACTGGAATATCTGCTCACCTTTTTCTTTACGGTCGAGTATATTGCCCGTGTCTACTGCTCACCTCGCAAGCGCGACTACGTACTGAGTTTCTTTGGCATCATTGACTTGTTGTCCACCTTACCACCCTACCTCTCCTTCTTCCTGCCCAACGCAAGGTATATGATCCTGTTGCGCTCATTCCGATTTATCCGTATCTTCCGCATTTTCAAGCTGTTCAGTTTCATCAACGAGGGTTACATCCTGATGCACTCGCTTCAGAAGAGTCTCACCAAGATTGCCGTCTATTTCTTGTTTGTGTTGATACTGGTCACCTGTCTGGGCACCCTCATGTTTATGGTGGAGAGTGGTCAGCCCAAGACACAATTCACAGATCTGGCCACATCAGTCTATTGGGCTATCGTCACGATGACCACCGTCGGCTATGGCGACATCACACCAGTCACACCCATCGGGCGCCTGCTTTCGGCATTCGTCATGCTGTTGGGTTATACCATCATAGCCGTACCCACAGGCATTGTCACTGCAACCATTATCGATGAGACGAAAGAAAAACCAAAGGATGGGCACTGCCCTCGCTGCGATGCCAAAGTGCGCACCAAGGACCGTTATTGCTCCCAATGCGGAGAAAAGTTGTAGCTATTATGTAGGCATGTAGGCTATTTCCCCTTTGTTATTCCGCCCACTACATCGCTATTATCGATGGTGGTCTCCGTCTTCTTCACGCTAGCTTTCAACTTGCCAAAACGGTATGAAATTGAAAAATTTATCATACTTGCGCGATTTGCGCTGTCGCTATAGCCAAGGATATCGCCCTGAGTGGTACAGTCTGTATAGTGACGGTATTTACGGAACAAATCGTTGGCGCTGATGCGTACCGTCAGCCTGTCTTCACTGAGGAACGAACGTTGCAGCGAGCAGCCATAGCGATTCCAAGAGCGCGAATAACTATATACATTATTGACCGAATGGCCCATCTCGCCATACGTATAGGCCGTGAGGCGCAGTTTCCAAGGCAGCTTCTGACTGCCGTTAAGATAATAGAAACCAGAATAGCCCTTCTGACTGAGACCGATGCTTGGATTCTCTATCTTATCATCCCACAGATTGAAATTGGCAGAGAATGTAGTGCCCTTGAAGGGTTTCCACTGCACATAGCCTTCCAGCTGCCAGCGTGTCAGTTTCTCGATGTTGCCATAGGTCTGATAGCGTACATCGTCCTGAGCATAGATCAGCCGTCCGATACCATCGTCATAATACTTAAAGGCAGGTGCCAGCTGCAATGTCAGCCATTGGCCTATATATGAATAGATGAGGTGGATGGACTGATTTCTACAGCTACTTAGCTCAGGACTGCCAAACTGCACTTGCATAGGCGAATTGATGACAGCAGGATTCAGATAGGAGATGCCTGGACGGTTGATGCTGGTGACATAGCCCAGCTTCAGTGAATGGGCATCGCTGAGCTGATATTTCACGCTGAGCTGTGGCACCCAGTCATTCAGATGCCGCCCAAAACTCTCAGCTGAACCATCAGGATAAATCCCTTTCATATAGCTGTGCTCAAAGCGCAGACCTGCACGGGCCGACCATTTTCCTATCAGCAAGATATAGTCGGCATAGGCTGCTGCCACCTGAGTGGTATGCTTAAACTCACTGCTGTACGACGGATAGGGCGTAGCAGCATAGAAGTCCTGAACCGTATGGCTGCTATTTCCACGATAGATGTATTTGATACCCGTCTCCAGCTTATGGCCTTCAGCGATAGGTCGGAGCCAATCTGCCTGGAAGGTATGTTCCGTAAAACGCTCTCGCAGGTTCTGCAACTTGCCTGTATAGTCGAATGGTGCATTCTGAAGGTCTGTATAGCTGTTTTCCTGTTCTGTGCGTTGACGCGTCAGGGCGAGCATGTAAGAGAGAGTGAAAAGCTCGCCCCTTCGACGCGTCTTATGCTGATAGTCCAATCGTCCGTTCCATGAATGGTGGCTGTAGCCAGGCATCCAGTATTTGTCCCGATAGCTATAGAGCAGGCTCTTGTCTGGAGCATACATCTGCGTCAGTCCCCCGCCATTCACATCCAGATTATAGAAGTATCCGCCTAATGATGCTGAGATGAGGTTCAGCGAGTCGATATCATAGCTGGCATCGATATCGGCATAATGAATATAGCCTGGATTTGAACTCTCATTCATTCCCTTCATGACATTTCCAGAAGATACGTAGGTACGTTCCACTTCACTTTTGTTTTCCGTCTCCTTGCTCGACATGCCTCCATACCCGTAATCCACAGAGACGATGGCCTTACCCATCTGGGTGGTCAGATAGGCTCCCAGATTGGGGTGATTCAGCGTGGTATAGGCTCCCGTGACGGATCCTGTAACACCATCTATCCTCCTTCCATCCACCATCACTATGTTCAGGATAGCGTTGACACCCTCTGCATCCTCTCGTGCGCCAGGGTCGGTGATAACCTCAATACGTTTTACCATAGAAGCAGGCATCGCTTTCAGCACCTCTTTGGCATTTTTCGTCAGACTGGGGTCATAACGCCTATTCTTGTAGATTTTGAAACCGCTATTGCCCTTCACCTTGATGTTGTCCTCACCGTCAACCGTTACCATAGGCACCTTGCGCAACATATCCATCACGGTGAGCGTCTTCGATTCCTCATCAGCCTGCACGTCATAGCCTATACGGTCTATCTCCTGTTTGATGAGCTGACGCTGAGCCTTGATCTCTATACCTTCCAGTTCCTTGTTCCATGTGATGGAGTCGTTACTTACGTTGGTTGAATCTGCCTGAGTCTGGGCCGCAGCTTCCCCTACTCCCGCTGCCAGAAGCAGCAGGAGTGCCATTATTCCAATATGTTTCATCGGTTTACTTCTTTAGCCGTTCGATACTCGCCTGGAACATTTCTTGTAAGAATTCATCGTTGGTAGCCTTCTTCACTTTTTCAAGTTCTTTGATTACCATCTTCTTCTCCATATCGTCCAATGCGTCGGTCTTCTTGCACATCTTGTATATGTGAGAGGCATAGTAATTAGATGCTGTGCTATTGGGGTCCTTCAGAAAGAGGTTCTTGAAGGTGTTGAACTGGCTGAGCCATGATTCAGAACCGATGCTACTGCTAACAAAGGTGGAGTCGCTGCCAAAGGCAGACAAGCCATCACCCATCGAGAAGAATTTGTTAAATAAATCGGAATCTCCATACGAAAAGCTGTTAGCGCTCAGTTTCACGTCATTACCGTTGATTCTAATGATTCTCCCCTTTTTCCCGCCCTCGCGATACTGTTGTGTAGTGGCGTAGGTCACGACGAGCTTTCCTACAATTTCTTTTTCGTCTTTGCGCCATTCCATAGCATATGCATAACGATGGGTCTTGCTCATATCTTTTGGGTCCAGGAAAAGCGCGTAAATATAGCGAGAACCCTTGATGTCACCCAAGGGATATCCGCTGTCATCACCACCTACGGCCAAACTTGTGTAGTCGTATGACTTCTTGCTGGATACCGTTTTAAGACTGTAGGCTTTCTCTTTGTCCTCTTCGAAGGCACGCTCTACATTATCTACCAAGTCGTGGTGAGATATGGGTATTGTAAACTCGTAGACATCCAATTGTCCCTCCTTGACACCCGTTCCCGGGTTTTTGTTCAGTTTGTGACTACTTTCCACTTGTGCTGGTTCACTTGTTATCAGGGCGTTGAAGGCACGCTTGATAAACGCTTGTGCATGGGATGTGAAAGGCATCAGCATTAGAATGCCGGCTGCCAGAAAATGTTTATTCTTCATAAGCTAAATACTTTGTTTGTTCGTTAATATATAGGATGGTACCGTCTTCCTGTTCCACAGGGATATAGCCGAGAGACAATAATCGTGCCTCTGTGAGTTCTTGCCGACATTGTGTGATCTGCTCTTCAGCCTCTTGCTGTCCTTTTGCTGCCTCAGCCATCAGGGTGTATGTCTTGGCATAATCGTTGATAGTGGGTTCTGTCTTACGCAGACGTCGTTTCCTGGACTGCATAGGACGAGGCTCATCACGTATGATTTCTACAGAATCGGTCTTTCGATCCATTTCTGTCTCTCTCGGCTGTATTGCCCTTGCTGTGTCTGTCTTAGCCGTCAGAGCAGTGGTGTCAGGTTGCTGGTCAACTTGCTTTGATGGTACTGCCATATAAAGCAAACCTGCGACAGCTGCTGCAGCTACACCCCAGAACGCCCATCTTCTCTTTTGCCGCTTTGGTTTCATCGCCTCTATCTCGCTAAAGAGTTGCCGATAGTCCTCCCACTCTTCGGGTACATTCCCGCTGTGGAAATAGTTAGCCAGAATGTCTTCTTCATCCAGCGTCGAAGTGCCGTCCATATACTTGTCCAGCAACTTTGCGATATATTCCTTTGTGTACTTTATCATCGTTTGTTCCTCCGTTTGATGTCCTCTAATAATGTTCGTCGTGCCCTTGCCAGCAGGGTGCTTACCGATGTCGTTTCGATGCCAAGCAACTGGGCTATTTCCTCATGACTCCGCCGTTCCACTTGTCGCATATATAATAAGGTGCGTTGTGTGGTGGGCAGCTGCTGGAGTCTTTTAGTCAGCCAGACATCGTCTTCTTTCATCTCCAACTCATCGAGTGGACTGGTATTCAGACTGATGATCATGGCCTCGTCCAATGTCTCTGAGGGTTTTCGTCGCTGATGGTTTCTCAGCATGTGCCTAGCCATCAGAGCAACAATGGCCTCTATCGTGCGATATTGCTCAAGTTCGTCGTGCATTTGCCACAGGCGGAGCATCACATCCTGGGCGATGTCTTCTGCTTCGTCTTTGCCCGCTCCGTAGCCGATGCAAACGCTGAGAGCCTTCTTTCACCACGTGCGGGCTTGCTGTTCAAATGCTATTCTGTCCATGCTTTATTCCGCTGTACACTAATAAGACACAGAAACAGGTCAATATCAAACTTTATTTAATGTTACTTAACTCTTTTATCATTCTGACCAGTTATTTGAAACAAAATCTCTTCATACTTGCTTTTTTCGTGCAAAGGTATGAAGAGATTCTTAATCTAATGAATTATCTGCCTGACATTTGTCTGACAATTTGCTGACAGGCGGCTAACTATCTGTGTTTCAACACCAAGTGGTGATCAGCCCCGTCATAATGAAGTGTGAGCGGAATGGCCGCAGGCTGTCATGTGGGATTTATCCTGACGTTGTCTACAGATATTCCTTAGCCTGACGCTTGCCACGAAGTACGGCGAGGGCATTGAGAGCAAGGGCTTCCATCTCGTCTTCGCCTGGGAAACAACGGATGGGTGCCAGGAAGCCGATTCGCTCACGCAGACGACTCACAATATACTCTGAACGTGCCAAGCCTCCCGTCAGCAGAATAGCATCGATATGGCCACAGAGCACAGCACTCTCTGAAGCAATATTCTTCGCCACATGATAGATCATCGCATCGAGAATCAATCGGGCATGCTCGTCGCCATAGTCCTCAATACGACGAATGATCTCCCTCACATCGTTCGTACCCAGATGGGCATTCAGACCAGCCTTGCCTGCGATACGCTTCAACAACTGTTTCTCATTATACTTCCCGCTGAAACAAAGACGGATGAGGTCGGAAGCAGGCAAGGAACCAGCCCGCTCTGGCGAGAACGGTCCTTCGCCGTCGAGGGCATTGTTGGCATCCACCGCCCTACCCTTCTCATGAGCAGCCACAGAAATTCCACCTCCCATGTGACAGATAATCAGATTCAGATCTTCGTACTCCTTACCGATCTCAGCCGCATAACGACGGGCGATGGCCCGCTGGTTCAGGGCGTGCCAAATGCAGATGCGGTTCATCAAGGGAGAACCTGAGATACGGGCATAGTCGTTGAGTTCGTCGACAACACCAGGATCGGCGATAAACGAGCGGCAATGGGGAATGGATGCTGCAATCTCATGGGCGATGAGACAACCGAGGTTACAAGCATGATTATGAAGGGCGATACCACTATGAGTGTCCTGAATCATCAGGTCGTTGATCTCGTAGACACCACCTTCGAGGGGCTTCACCAGTCCGCCTCGTCCGATAACGGCATCAAACTCCACTGGGATATCAGCCTGACGCAACTCATCGAGTACCAGCTGACGACGGAAGTCCTGTTGCTCTATCACATCGTCGAAATGAGAGAGTTCCTCAGCAGTGTGGACGATATTACGAACGAGCACAGGTGTCTCGTCTTCGAAGACAGCCATCTTCGTCGACGTGGAGCCTGGATTGATGACAAGAATCTTCATATAGCAGCCAACGCTAATGAATAGTACTTCGACTCAGGACTATCAGCTCGTGAGGGCAGCACACAACAGCACTGCGTGCCCTGCAGCACGCCTGCAGTCTTGGCATAGCCGAAAAGCGTAATGGTTTTGTAGAAGACATTACCAGCTACGATATCCGGAAAGATGAGGGCATCGGCCTGACCATCAATAACGCTATGAATACCTTTCTCACGTAAGCTAACACTATCGAGCGAGGTCTTCAAGTCAAGGGGACCGTCGATGATACAACGTCCGAACTTACCTGTCTGTGCCTCTGCGATGATCTCGAGATAGTCGACAGTATAGGGAAATGTCTTGGCACTCACCTTCTCCGCACAATGGATGAGCGAGATACGAGGTTCTTCAATACCCAAAGCATGACAGACATAGTTCACATAATGTATCTGCTGACGACGCTGGGCCTCAGTGGGCACAGGGATGACTGCCGCATCCGTAAAGAAGAGCAGTTTCTCATATTTGGGAATCTCTGCCATCGCCACATGGGTGAGCACATGACCAGGACGGATGATGCCGTTCTCCTTATCCAATATCGCACGCAGAAGCACATCGGTATTGATGAGGCCCTTCATCAGAATGTCGGCCTCACCGTTCTTACACATGGCTACCGCTCTTCGGGCACACACTTCCTTGTCGTCGCCGTCCACATAGATGGGTTCGATAAATCCCATTTCCACGCCTTTTTCAACCGCATAACGGGTACTGGCATCATTGGCACACACAACGGCGACACGCTTTTTATCTCCCCGCTGCTGAAGGAAGATAATCATATCGTTTAATGTTTTAATAGGTTGCATAGGTCTCTTTTTTTAAGTTTTATGCTGCAAATATACGAAAAAAAACGTATCTTTGCAAACGAAACTCTAAAAAACAATAAATATGAGGACATTTCTGTTCATTTCCGGCCTTTTCTGCCTGTCAGCAACGGCACAAACCTCCCAGGCACCAATGGTGCTGCAATATGACCAACCTGCCACCTATTTCGAAGAATCGCTGCCGATTGGTAATGGTAAACTTGGCGCCCTCGTCTACGGTGGCACCGATGACAATATCATCTACCTGAACGACATCACATTCTGGACAGGAAAGCCAGTGGATCGTAACCTCGATGCCGATGCACACAAGTGGATACCAGACATCCGCAAGGCGCTGTTTAATGAGGACTATGCCTTGGCCGACTCCCTGCAGCTACATGTGCAAGGGCCTAATTCACAGCATTTCCAACCCCTCGGCACGCTGCATATCAAGGATCTGGGACTGGGTGAGGTCAGCAATTACCACCGCAGCCTCAACCTCGACAGCGCAATTATTAAAGATTGCTATCTCCGCGATGGAAAGGCCATTGAACGCGAATACTTCGCCTCGAATCCAGATAAACTTATCGCCATCCGACTACGAGGCGATATCAACTGTCGCATTGCCCTGACGGCACAGGTGCCTCACAAGGTAAAGGCCATCCCTACCCAGCTGACGATGACAGGTCATGCCACAGGATCGCCACAGGAGAGCATCCACTTCTGTACGATGCTTAATGTCAAGACGGATGGTGAAGTCTCTGCAGCCGACTCCTCACTAACCATCACCCACGCCAAGGAAGCCATCATCTATATTGTCAACGAGACCAGTTTCAATGGTTTCGACAAGCATCCCGTCAATGAGGGCGCACCCTATCTGGAGAATGTCGCCAATGACATCTGGCACACGCAGAATTTTACATTCGACGAATTCTACAGCCGCCACCTCGACGATTATAAGGCTATCTACGACCGCGTGAAACTCAGATTATCTGGTAAATCTAATCTATCTAGTAACTATAGTCTATCCAGCCCCACCACCGATGCCCTTCTCAAGGCCTATACCGATGGCGGAGGCCAGAGCCGCTACCTCGAAGAACTCTATTTCCAGTTCGGACGCTATCTGCTGATTTCCTCCTCTCGCACAGAGAACGTGCCAGCTAATCTGCAAGGTCTCTGGACACCCCACCTTTGGTCGCCCTGGCGAGGCAACTACACCGTCAACATCAACCTCGAAGAGAACTACTGGCCTGCCTTCGTGGCTAATATGGCAGAGATGGCCCAGCCGCTCGACGGCTTTGTGAAAGGCCTCGCAGCCAATGGCCAATACACCGCCAAGAACTACTATGGTATCAACGAGGGCTGGTGCTCAAGCCACAATTCTGATATCTGGGCAATGACCAATCCCGTTGGTGAGAAAAACGAGAAGCCAGAGTGGGCTAACTGGAACTTAGGAGGTGCCTGGCTCGTTCATACCCTTTGGGAGCGCTATCAGTTTACACAAGATAAGAATTACCTCCGCACAGTGGCCTATCCGCTGATGAAGGGTGCAGCCTTGTTCTGTCTGCGATGGCTCATCGAGAACCCCAAGGCTCCTGGCGAACTGATCACTGCTCCCAGCACCTCACCAGAGAATGAATATAAGACAGACAAAGGCTATCACGGTATGACCTGCTATGGTGGCACGGCCGATCTGGCGATTATCCGCGAACTCTTCATCAACACCATCGCTGCAGGCAAGATTCTGGGCGAGAAGAACAAAGAGATGGAGAAGGCCCTCGCCCGTCTGCGTCCCTATACCATCGGTCACATGGGCGATATCAACGAATGGTATTACGACTGGGACGACTGGGATTTCCAACATCGTCACCAAAGTCACCTCATTGGGCTCTATCCTGGCAACCATCTGACAGATGCCACGCTGCAGAAAGCCGCTGAGAAATCTCTCGAAATCAAAGGCGACAATACCACAGGCTGGAGTACAGGTTGGCGCATCAACCTCTGGGCACGTCTGCACAAGCCAGAACAGGCCTATCATATCTACCAGAAACTGCTGACTTATGTCTCACCAGACAAGTATCGTGGACCTGACCGTCGTCGCAGCGGAGGCACCTACCCCAACCTCATGGATGCCCATCCGCCTTTCCAGATTGATGGTAATTTCGGCGGTACGGCTGGCGTCTGCGAGATGCTCATGCAGAGTGGCGACGGTAAGATAGAACTGCTGCCCGCACTGCCTGAGGCTTGGAAAGAGGGCGAGGTAAGCGGACTCTGTGCACGTGGGGGCTACGAGGTGTCTTTCGAATGGAAAGGTGGTTATGTGCGCAACTGCACCATCAAGTCGAAGACAAACAGTACCGTCACCTTGTTCTATAATGGCCAGCAGAAGACTGTTAAACTAAAGGCTGGACAGACACAGAATGTCAAGACATGGTAAAGAACGAATTGAAGGCGCAGGATCTTAAAGATACCCCTGCGCCTTCAACTCTTTTACAGTATCGAGCAATTCCTGATACCAGTCCTCACCAAAGCGG
>JAEEGJ010031237.1_pt1 | contig 10334 bp, 7 predicted proteins | sample 8958761 | NCBI WGS metagenome assembly JAEEGJ01 (sample SAMN16246546, study PRJNA631951) | gut metagenome | biome: gut microbiome; feature: rumen; material: RS-attached | host: Bos | place: Iran: Karaj | collected 2018-10 | reverse complement strand
TTCTGGTTCCAACCTATGGAGACAGAGGCTTCTGTTGGGAACCTTTTGACCGCTATAACCGTGTAACAAGCCGTGGACGAATTGTAGTTCCAATGTACCCTAGAGATTTGACTATTGCTGTTCTTACAGCAGTTGCAGATCTTCGCTGTCAGGTTGCAAAGGAAAAGGCTTCTTTCTATTGGATGGAAGAAGGTCTTACCGGACAGTACTACCAGCACTACGAGCAGATGAAGCTTAAGGGCGACTTAAAGGAATACTTCATTGAAGACTACATTCTGTGGATGACAAAGGAATCTATTGGTGTTCAGCGACTTGAACGAGATGTTCGCGGTATTTTCTGGCGAAACATGCCTTTCCCAAAAGAGCTCAAAGAAGATTTGCGTAAGCGTTCTCTTGTATATGATGAACTTTGCAAGAAGGATGCTAACCGCGAAATGAGTGATGGATATTGATACCTTTCATTAGTAATCTGCATTATAAAAATACGAATTCTAAAATTTAGAAAAATGCTCCCACAAAGAACCGAATTTTGCTCCGCCGAGAACGCTGCAAGGAAATTGATACTTGTCAGCGTTCAACGCTCCGCAAAATCCGAACCTTTGTTCCGCATTTTTCTACCACTAACTTCAGTTTTTTATAATGCAGAAAACTTACTCTCCACTTAATGCCACTACCGGGTCCAGTTTTGCGGCTCGGCTGGCGGGGTTTAGACCAAAGAAAATACCTACAAAGACAGAGAAAACAAAAGCTATAATGCAGGCTTCTACATTGATTATAAAGGACTGCTTTTGCACATATTCAACCGCCAGACTGATTCCAATTCCGACTATAATTCCCAGGATTCCGCCTATAAGTGTAATGCTGGCCGATTCTACAAGAAACTGCTGCCTTATATCTGCCGGGCTGGCACCAAGTGCTTTTCGTATACCGATTTCCTGCTTGCGTTCCGTAACAGTAACAATCATAATATTCATAATGCCAATGCCGCCGACAAGAAGCGAAATTGCCGCAATTGCACTGAGCATTATGGACATAGTTTTAGTGATTTCGCTCATCTGGTTTAACATTGACTGCATGGACATTACGTTTACAGAACCTTCCGTGCCGGTGAGCTTTGTGCAGTATTCTGTAATCTGGTCTACAAGCTCAACAGCCTTTTCGTTTGAAACCGCCTGAACAAGAACAGTTGCCGCCTCAGGATTCGGGCGGATTTTTTTTGAATAAAAGCCCCTTGGAATAAATGCTGAACCGTTTTCCATACCGGTTGTCTGTTCTTTAAGTACGCCTATAACCTTAAAGCCAAAGGTAACATTGCTGGAAACAAGCATTATTTTTTTTCCAACTGCATCGCCGGCAGGGAAAAAGGTTTGGGCAGTATCGTGATTAAGGATGATTTTCTGTGCTCCAACCTGATTGTCTGTTACAGTAAAAAACTCACCGCTTTCCAGCTCCATGTTGTACATTTCCAGGTAGCCGGTTTCAATGGCACTGCAATTAACGCTGCCGGAGCTTTCGCCATAAGATAGAGTGGCATTAAGGCTGTTTTTATACCAGACTTTTTTTATTCCCCTGATGTTGTCAAAGAGATTTGTTCTGAATGATTCATCAAAACGCAGGGTAACAGAATCCCTGCGGCGGCGCATAAAGCCCTGTGAAATACTCACACAATCAAGACCGGAAGTTCCAAAGGTGTCGCTAACCTGCTTGGTAGAGCTGCTTCCCATACTTGTGATTACAATTACAGAAGCAACACCTATAATCACACCAAGCAGAGAGAGAAAGGTTCTTGTTTTATTTCTTCTAAAGCTCTGCAGAGCATATATAAAATCTTCCCACATACAAAATCCTCTTAATCAGTCTTTTCTTCCACAATTCTATTCTACAATCTTACCGTCAAAAATACGGATGCAGCGTTCTGTAGAAGCTCCAATTCCGGGATCATGAGTAACGATGATGATTGTAGTTCCTTCTTCCTGATTTATTTTTCGGAAAAGCTCCATAACCTGTTTTCCAGTTACAGAATCAAGGGCACCGGTTGGTTCATCTGCAAGCAGGATTTTTGGCTTTGTTACCATTGCCCTTGCAATTGCTACCCTCTGTTTTTGTCCGCCGGAAAGTTCATGAGGCCGATGATGAATACGTTCCGAAAGTCCTACCGATTCCAGAGCGGCTTCTGCAAGTATTTTACGTTTAGCAATTTCCAGATGCTGGTATTTTAAGGGCAGCATAACATTTTCGAGTACGTTCATTCCCGCTATAAGATGATACTGCTGAAAAACAAAACCGACAGTTTGATTCCTCAAAACTGCAAGTTCTTTTTCTGTCATTTTGGAGGTTTGCTTTCCATTTATTTCTACAGTGCCGGAGGTTGGGCGGTCCAGGCAGCCAATCATATTCATACAGGTGGATTTTCCAGAACCAGAGGGACCCATAATTGAAAGGAACTCTCCCTGCTCTATTTCAAAGCTTACTCCCTGCAAAGCCCTGACTTCGTTATCGCCCATAACATAGGTTTTTACAACATCAGTTAATTTTACTACGATATCACTCATAAAACACTCAATCCTAGCGCATTGGCATTCCGCCCATTGGAGGCATAGCTCCGCCGTTTCTTGAATTACTCTGAGCATTTCTGTTTCTGTTAGAGCCGGATGCAATAGGTTTTGTCTGCTGCAAAAGCACTTCATTACCTTCAAGGCCTTCCAGAACTTTTACATATTCACGGCCATACTGCTGAACCTTTACAGATTTTTTTTCGCCTGTTTTCGCAAGCACAACATAAGGCTGCTTATCTTCATAACCGATTGCATAGCGTTCCACAACAAGATACTCTTCTGTAGGGCTAAGCTGGATTTTTCCAGTAAAAGAAAAGTTAGGTAATATTTCTGCCGGGTATTCATCAATACGAACACGAACCTTTACAATTGTAGCACCACGGCTTGTAATTTCGCCGATTGCAGGCCAGCTTACAACATAACCGTGAACAACAGCCTGATCGTATGCAGCAAACGTAAAATCAACATCCTGACCAACCTTAAGCTTTGCAACATCAGTTTCGGTAACTTCAACATCAGCAGTAAGATAATCAGTATTTACGATAGTACCAACCTTATCTTTAGCTTCAAGAGAATCGCCAACGGCAACATCCAAATCTGCAATAATTCCATCAAAGGTAGCAACAACCTTTCGGTCTGCAATTTTCTGAAGCAGGGACAACCTTTGGGTTTGCATAAGCTTTAAATCCTTTGCAGAGCCTGTGATGCGGGTTTTATCCATTTCGTAATCGTGCTTGGCGAGATTGTACTGTTCGGTTGTATCATCAAGCTTCATTATTACATCGCCCTTTTTTACATGATCACCGGCTTTTACATAAACGCCCATTACAGTTCCGGCAGAAAGTGCCTGCAAGGTCTGCTGTTGTGCGGCGGCTACCGTTCCTGAGATTTCTATTACATTTTCATAAGTTTCTTTTTTTACACGGTAGGTAACGACTTCTTCCGTACTTCTGTTAAAGAAGAATCTGAGACCAACAAGCGCACCTGCAATAACAGCAAGAATCACAAGCGCAATTATTATTCCTTTTACTATTTTTTTCACAGCCATTTTCTAAAACTACTCCACAAACATTGTTTTTATTTCACAGTTATAAACTATCATATCTATTAAATTGATTATTTTTGTAACGCTTGCCTGCTGACGATTCACCTTTGCCGAAAGATACTCACTTTCCGTAATAACTCCCTGCTGATACCACTTAAGCATATCATTTTCCAGGCTTTCATAAAGAGCAAGATTTTCGTTATTTTTGGTTCGTTCCCACTGGATATCTGCAAGCTGAAGGTCTTTTTCCTGGGCTTTTGTTCCCAAATCTCTTCTTGCTGAGCTGATATCCAGCTTTTCTTGCTGTACACTCAAGTCTTCCTTTTGTTTTTCGAGCTTATTTTTCTTAAAGGTATTCGGCGTAACTCCTATGGAAAAAGTGAGTGATGGGGATGGATTATCCATTATAGGAATGTTTGTTTCTGCAGATAAAGTTATGCCCCCGTAAGTTGCATCAATTCCAACATCCACAGTATCGTGCTTATTTCCAGCTGTATCTTTTGCACGGTCACTCTTAAAGGTATAACCACCAGAAGCAGACAGGGAAAAGTTTTTATTGCTTTCACGAGTCATTGTATTGATTTTGTTTTTCCATTCTGCAGCTTCGGTAGAAGAATAGTTTTTCGGGTCGTAATCGTGAATATTTAGTGCTTCTACCTCAACAATATCAGAAGGGACAAGCTTCATAAAATCGCTTTCACCATCTATTGTTAGTCTGTAGCCGCATTTTATATAAAAGATTCTATAATCGTTTACGAGTGTTCGCTTTTTTACTTCAATTTCGTGTTCATCGGAAAGCACATTCATTTCTGCCCGACGATAGGTTGAAGAAGTTTTTGTGTAGCCCTGGGCCTTTATTTTTTCAAAATCGATTTTATCATCATAATAAGTCTTTTCTTTTGCAATTATTGATGAGATTGAACTTAGAAGCTTTTTGTAGTCGGTATAAAAGGAGTTTTCTTTATCCAGAACTTTTGTTTTTAAGCTTCTTTCTGCTTCAATTATACTTCGTTCTGCCTTAAGCAGATTTATTTCTTTTTTTAACCCGGACGAAGAAATGATATCTGCAGAAAGCTTTAAAGAAATATTTGAAACTACATCATCAGAAGAGCTTTTAGTCGCAGCTGAAGAATTTTCACTTTCATTAGAAGAGCCTTTATTTTCATCAGAGACTGTTTCTGTTTTCTGGGTTCCAGCAGCGACTTTACCACTTACAGAGGCTTTTAGGTTCAAACGTCCCGGTAAGCTTGCTTCAACCTTTGGATTTACAGAAAATGCAGTAGCGCCGTTACCATCATTATTAAACTTAAAGGTCATGTCGCCGGTTGAAAGAGAAATGTCAAAGCCTGAATCAAGCCTGGTTATGGCCCCGGAAAGCTCTTCCTGCTGGAGACTGATTGCAAGCTTTTTTAAATCTGAGTCGCGTTCAAGATAGCCGGCAAGAAGCTGGGCTGTTGGAATTATTTCGGAGGTGCTCTTTATTTCTGAGAAAGAATTTTGTGGCTGGTCCTCTGCAAAAATCAGAAAAGAAGCAAAGAGAAATATAGCAGCTATGGCCAAAACATTTTTCTTAACAACAATCTTCATAAAAACCTTCTGAGTTTATTTTATTCTAGAAAAATCAAAAATGTAAGTAATTTTTATGAAACTTTTGTTATTATAAGAAAAGTCTTATTTTATTCTGCGAGGCATATTATTCAGAAAGCCATGTAGCACTATTCGGCAGGGGTCTGAAAGTTTTCTACAAGCGAGCCAATAATGTTGCCGCCGCTTATAAAGGTTGCAACAGAGCTGCCAAATGAAGACAAAATAAATACAAGCAGGACTCGCAGAATTCGGTTTTTATAAAAGCCCTTAAAGGTAACATCATCCTGGAGAGTTTCCATATCCTTTACTTTTGGTTTGCAGACAAGAGCCTGTATGATTGCTGTTACAAAGCCGCAGCCGATGAATGGACAAAGGGAAGTTATTGGGGCACTGACAAAGGCAGCAAGGATTGTAACCGGGTGGCCTGCTGCGAGCAATGTAAGGATAGCTGCACAGCTGCCGTTCCACAAAATCCAGGATTTAATCATTTTTGTACCAAGCTGTGTACCGCCGTAGATAAAGCCGGCAACAATCAAACCTACAATGGCAATTGGAATAATCCAGCCTGCAACCTTACCGAAGGCACCTTTCTGTGGAACCTGACTTATTTCCGTCAAATCACCCTTTTCGCTACCGGCTGCCAGTTTTTCCAGGTTTTCTACAACACCATCAAGATGCCCTGCTCCTAAAACTGCAACAACGTTGTTTCCACCAGATTCCCAGATTTTTTTTGCAAGATAAAGGTTTCTTTCATCAATCAGAACTTCTTTTACTACAGGCATAAAGTCTGCAAGCTCGTTCATCATAGAATCCATTTCGTTTTTCTGCTTTATATCTTCAATTTCTTCTGCAGAAACTTCTTCTTTGCTGAAGGCGGTAGAGAGCAAGGTTGCAAGCAGCTTGCTTTTTCCCCAGAAATTGTTTTTTGCCCAGGCACGCTTAAGTGTTACCTGAATCGGACGGTCTGCCATTACGGTTGGAATACCAAGCTCTTCTGCTACTTTCATTCCGGCAAGCATTTCATCGCCAGGCTTTACACCAACGTTCATGCCCATTCTGCGCTGGAAGGATGCAAGTACAAGGTTTGCAAGAAGAAGAAAGCCTTCTCCGCGTTTTAAAACCTGTATAATATCCAGCTGACTATATTTATCTTTATTTGTGATTGATTCGGCACGCTTGTCGTCAAGTTCGATTGCAACACAATCCGGCTTAAGTTCGCGAATTGTATTTTCAACTTCTGTTATACTTTCTGCCGAAACGTGTGCTGTTCCAATTAAGGTTATTTTTCTACCATTAAGCTCTAAAACCTTTTGTGTCTGGCTCATTCTTCAAGACCCCACTGTGCAAGGCGATATTCAAAAAACATTGGTGCCTGCATTGCTGCTACTTTAGCATAGTATTCATTGGCCGCTTCTCTGGACCCAAAGACTTCGTAATAAAGTCCCATATAAAATAGCATTTTACCCTTTTTATTTCTATTATCTTCCTTCTGAATTTTACCAAGAAGTGTGCTTTCTGCATTGCGGCTGTAAGTATCGCTGAACATTCGGCCCATATTGTATTCAACAGAATCACGGTCGAGCGTTTTTAAAATTTCGTTCATCACTTTTTTGCCGTTGAAAGAATCGTTCATCTTAAAATAAATTGCCGAAATCATAAACTTGTAGCAGTAATTTTTGCTGTAGCTGTAGGCAATATTAAAGAGCCTTATTGCTTCCTGATAATTTTTTGTATGATATTCAAGCACCGCAGCAGACTCGTAAGCGTAATAATATTTTGGATTTGTTTCTATTACTTTGTGATAGTTGTCTAGCGCAAGATTATATTCATTATGTTCATCGTAAATACCTGCAAGATAAGCATAGGCAAGAAAGTAATCTGGCTCAAGGGCGGCGGCTTTTTTCCAGGCGGAAATTGCATCATTTGTTTTTCCCTGATTTCCAAAATAAGAACCTAAATCTAGCCAGTAGCTGTAGTTTTCAGGTTCATATTTAAGTGCTTCCTGAATGTATTTTGTTGCACGGATATAGTTGTTTCCTTCTGCAGAAAGCTTTCCCATAAAGGCAAGTGCAGATGAATCTTTTGGAGAGAGTTCAAGAACCTTCTCGCAGGCAGCTCTTGCACCCTTTAAATCATCCTGGTAATAAGAGGTAAGCGCGTAACCATAAAGTGCATCTGTATTATCTGGTTCTGTTTTTAAGGCTTTAGAATAAGAATCTCTTGCAAGCTTGTATTTGCGGTTTAATGAGTATTCTTCTGCCTGAAGTATGTTTGCCTGAACATTGTAAGGGTCAGTCTGCAGAATCTTTTTTGACATTGATTTATATGATGTAGAATCGCCTGAAGCCCTTGCAGAAACTGTATAAAGCTCCATTGCATCAATATTATCAGGATTTTCGGCTAAAAGACTGTTTGCTATGTCTTTAGCTTTATCATAGTCTCCGTTAGAAATATAAAGAGATGCCAGAAGCATGTTCATTTCTTCATCATCCTTTAATTCTTCCGGGATATTTTCAAAAAGCTCTATTGCGTTGGCAACACTTCCCGTCTGAAGCTCTGACTGAATGTTTTTTACAAAAGCAACATCAGGAGGATCAATCTGGACTGGCTCCGGTTCCGGCTCAGGCTCTTTTTCTTTTTTACCAGTTTTATCCTTATCGGTTTTATCTTCAACCTTTTTTTCTTCCTGTTCAATTTCAGGAGTCTGTTTTTCTTCTTCCGGTTCAGATGGCTTTGATACACAACCTGCAAAAAGAATGGCAGTACCCAGAATCAGGGCTGCTAAGATTTTGATTTTATTCATCACATTATTCCTACTTAGTTGAAATTCCCTTAATCATTAGCTAAACTATACATACAATGAAAGCACGTGTATTTAGAAAAGCCTTAGGGATGATACTTGTCGATATCGTTATTATAATCGGCATTTTTGTCCTTCAATTTAGAACAGATTCCAATATTATTGAAAAAATCGGAAATCTCCAAGTAACTTTAACAAAATCTGAATCAGAAAATGACGAAATAAAGCTGAAAAATACCTTAAAAGCCTCTTATAACGGTATAAATATTTATTTTGACGACCAGACACCACCAAAAATCCTTGTAAAAAATGAAAAGGAACCAAAAAATATAAAACTTGTAAACTGGTCCAGAGAAGATTCTTCCATAAATTTTGAAATGACAGATGAAGTAACTTTTTCAATTGAAGTAACTGAAGATGAACCGGAAGCTCCTCTTATAATTCGTACCCATCTTCCAAAAAATGTACTCAGCTTCTATCTTCCATACAACTTTGCCTACAATATGAGGATTGTAAAAGAGGAAGGTAAAAAAGTTATTCTTAATGACAAAAAGAATAACTGGAGTTTTTCTGCTGATGATGTTGTAGACGGTTATATGATTTTTGCACACAGAGATTCTTATGCAAGCTACGGTATATTCGATGACACAAAGAGCTTTACCTTTGATTCGCTTACAAGTCTTGCAGCAGCAGAAGGCATAAACTATCTTAATGTAATTACAAACTTTAAAAACAATCTTATTACATCGTTCAGGAGTTCACTTTCGGATAACAATTTCTCTGAACAGGCAGTTGTTTCTTATGTTGCAGCAATGTCTGAAGCAGGAAAATACCAGCAGGCAGTTGATGATATTCCGCAGAGCTACAAACGAAGTGAACAGAGAACTTATCTTTCTGCTCCGTACTTCAATAACCTTGTTAATATGAACAACATTCTGGACCAGCAGATTAAAACTTCTTCAGCATTGATTTCTAAAGCCGCTTATACAGATTCTCTTGATATTTATACAGCTCACGACCTTGCAGCAAGCCTTTGTATCCATCCGAACCCGTCAGAAGCAGCTATGATTCTGGAAAAAGCCGCTGAAGCAGATATTGAAAAATGCTCTGTTTCTCAGGCAACAGGCATTCTTATTACCTTTGATGATTTGGCTACGATGAATCCTGCATATGCAAAGATTTTGAGGACAGCTGCAGATAAGTGTATTGAACGCCTTACAAAGACCTGTTCTTTTGAAAACAATATTCTTACAATATCTGAAAATGACACATTCCTTTCTGTAATACAGGGAGTTGAAACAGGTATTGCACTTTTACGCTTTGGTTCACTTACAAATAACGAAACTTACATAAAGGCAGGACGGGTAATTGTAAGCTCTTACATTTCTGAATCTTCTTCTTTTGATTTGAGAACGCTTGTAAACCTTTATCCGTTGATTGCTTATGATAACTGGTATTATCCACACTTTGCATTTATTCATACAGACAAGAAGGGTGTAATGTGGGCCTGGACTTGTGCAAAAGAGATTAAATATGCAGTTGATGAAGAAAATGCACTTAATCTTTCCATAACATTCCCTCTTGGCCTTACTCATTACGTAATCTTTAAGGGAATACCGGAGTTCTCATCAATTTATATTTACAACACAGCATTCCGCACCGACCCTCGCTTTGAAACTTACAATTCTTCGGGCTATGTATACAGAAGCGCATCAAAAACTCTCCTGCTTAAATCAAGGCATAAGTCTGAGGTTGAAGATGTAAGAATGGTACCAAAGACTGCGGCCAGTACAACAACAAAACCGGCAGCAACAACAGCAGGTTCTACTGGTACAGGCAAGCCGGCAGGAGAAGCAGCTGGAACTTCTGCAGCCGGAACAGGAACTACTGCGACTGGAACAACTACAGGAACAACTGGAACCGCAACCGGTACCACAAATACTGGAAATACTGCAAACACGACCAGCACTACAACCAATAACACAACAAATACAACTGGTAATTCAACAGGGGCGACAGGTACTACCGGAACAACTGGTACAACTGGTTCAACGGCAAACAGTACAGGTGGAGATAAAACAACAGGTACAACGACAGGACCTTCAAGCAATACACCGGCAACCACGCCGAATGGCACAAACACAAATCCAAATACGAATACAAAACCGGCCGGCCAATAAAAAACTTACCTGCAGTTCAGAAATTATTCTCACAACGCGCTGATGAAACTCTTTGCAATTGATTCATACCGTTCTGTATCGGACATGTAACTCATACCGTGGTCGGCACCTGGAAAGGTTTCGTAGCGGATTAAGGATGGATTTGATTCGGCAATCTGGCGGCTCAT
>JAEEGJ010031236.1_pt1 | contig 10335 bp, 4 predicted proteins | sample 8958761 | NCBI WGS metagenome assembly JAEEGJ01 (sample SAMN16246546, study PRJNA631951) | gut metagenome | biome: gut microbiome; feature: rumen; material: RS-attached | host: Bos | place: Iran: Karaj | collected 2018-10 | reverse complement strand
GGTCGGGCTGCTGGTCGTAGCGTTTGTCGACGAGCATCCGCGTGCGCTGCACACCACTGAGCTGATAGTGGGAGCGGCACGAAACTGTGGTCAGCAGGAGGACCACAAATCCAAAGAATAGACTATTATTTGTTTTCATACTACAGGTTAAACTTTGGGTACAAAGATACAAAAAAAATGAAGAATGAAGAATAAAGAATAAAGAATAAAGAAGAATTAAATGAAAAAATAAAATCAAAATTTTTTTCCAAAGAAATGGAAATAATTCAAATAAGAATTTCAATTTTATTTTATAATTTTGATAAATATATAGATAATTTACCCTGGTCTTTTTTTTTTTCTTTTTAAATCTAAAAAAATTATTTAATTTAATAATCTCTTATAAATTGATAATTTTTCAATTTTATATAAAGAAATACAAAGAAATGAAATTTTCATTTTTAATATTTTTTGCTATTTTAATCATTCAATTTCATTTGATTCTTAATTATGAAAAAGAAATAAGTATCAATTTAATAGAAGATATTTCAAATAAAAATCAAAAAATTTTGATATCTGGATATTATCATCAATCAAAAATTTATGTTAAATGTAGATCAAATATAGGTATTATTAAAAAATTTAAACCAACTTTAAAATTTTCTAAACAAGGAATTACGTTTAATATTAATTTTTCAAAATATCCTATATGTAAAATCTTTAATATTCAAAAACTTGATATTAATGAAGGAAATGATAATATTATTTTAAATTATGAAAAAATATCTGTTTTTCAAAAAAATACCTATTTTCTAGAAAATTTAATAAAAAGTAAAAGTAAATTAAAAAAATATTATTTAAAAATATCTAATTTACATTTCAAATTGAATTACATAAAAAAATCAAAAGGAAATTATATATATTTAATAAATAATAATCATAAAGATGAAGATATTTTTCTTTGTAAAAAAAATATTTGTTTTAAAATTCATAAAAAGCAAAGAAAATCAACAAATGAAAATCTTCCAAAACTTTTAAAAATTGATAAAATATCTCATAAAATAATTAATCATAACTTCAATTTCACAATTAAATTTACTTTTAATATAAATATCGACAATTTATTAATTAATTTTAATTCTGAAAACAATAATTTTTATATAACAGAAGAAGAATTGAAAAAAGATGAAGGAGAAAATAATATATATGTTTATAATAATAAAAAAAAGAGAAAAGAAGGATTATATTATATTTCTTTAATTTATGAAGATAATAGTACTTTTGAAACAGGAATAACATTTCTTTTATATTATAATGAAATCATTATTGTTTCTAAAAATACTTTTTCATTAATAAATACAAATTCATTGAAATTTATTGTAAATCTTAAAAAAGAAATATTTAAACAACAAATTAAAGAAATTAAATATCTAAAAGAAGAAGAAAATATTGAAAATAAATTAGAAGAATCAAATTATATATTAATGAATAAAGAATTACAATTTGATATACATTCTATTAATAATAATAATGATAGACCGATGAGTTACATATTTATTATATATAATAATGAAAATAAAAAACAATATTTTAAATTAAAAATAACTAATTCTATTATTTCAGATTCCCAAAAAATTACTAATTTATATAATAATAAAAATGATAATTCAGTAAAAATAAGATTAAGTAAAATAAAGGTAATTAAATCAGACACTTTCAGTTTAGAAAATAAAAAATTATTGAGAAATTTAAAGGGAGCATATGAAGAAGAACAATGGGAAGAAGAAGAGGAATATGAAGAAGACGAAGTAGAAGAGGAATTTGAAGAAGAAGAAGAGGAAGCCGAAGAGGAAGTAGAAGAAGAAGAAGAAGAAGAGGAAGTTGAAAAGGAAGTAGAGGAAGGAGAAGCGGAAGAAGAAGAATTTGAAGAAGATATTTATTTCCCAATTATTTCTTTATCTTATCCTAATGAAGAGTTTATTTATTTAGATGCCCCTTATATCAATTTTAAAGTTCTTAGTAATTCTATTATTGATATTCAATATATTAAAGTTTTAAAATTTCGATCATATATTAATGAATATTTTATTACTTGTGATGAAATCTTTAAATTAGATAATGATACTTATCAATGTTTTTTAGTATCTAATAATTTGTTTAGAAAACTTGAATCAGGTGATTATAATATATCAATTAGTAACAATTTGGTTTCAACTGTTTTCTTATCTAAACCATTAAGTGAAGCTCAAATAATTTTTGAGCAACTTGAAGAAATATATTTAAAGAATAATTCAATTATTATTTCAAGTAACAATACCAGATTAGATGAAGTTAAAAAAATTAATTTTAACGAAGACAATAATGATAATTTTGAATATTCAATTCAAAAAAACGAAACTGGTAATTCAACATCAAAGATAGAAGTAAAAATTGATTTTAAAAGAATCATATTTTTAAATATAATGAGTTTAGAAAGAGAAAATATATTTGATGAAGAAACTTGTTCTTCTTGTATATATACATTAAATTATCCTTTTAATATTGGTCCAATTATGTTTTATTCAAAAATACAATTTAATCGATATTACATTATACAAAATATCAATGAAGAAAATGATGATTATTTTAATATTATAATCAGTTGTAGTAATTTCACACAAAATAAAACTAAAATAAAAGGAATGTATATAGTATTTCCAAATGGGATGGAAAATAAAATGAATTTAACTGAGGATGATGTTGATAAATATTCTTATAATATAAAAAATGAAGATATTGGTGTATATAAATTCAAACTTAAATTTGAAAATGAAAGATCAATTGATATTGATGAGAGTGTTGTTTTTATGGATAAATTTTCAGATTTATTTATTTTTAATTATCAAGAGTTTATTTTTTCTAGTTATTCCCCTATAATATCCTTTAATCCTAGTTTAAATATTTCATATACCCCTGAAGTTAACATTAGTATATATGATATTAATAATAATAAATACTATGACTTTGAATATGAAAATGAAGAATATCATTTATCTGATAAAAATATAGCAAATGACACAAATCATTCAATAATTATAAAATATAATAATGACATTCTCTTTAATGAGTCTGTTAAGATTATAAGTTCACCTCTAACAAAAGATATTTACTATAAAAATAGATTTGAATTTTATGGTAATGAGTCAGTAACTTTGTTAGTAAAAACTCAAATAGATGATAATAAAAATTATAATTTAAAATGTAACGCAACAACGAGAAAGTGTGAATTCGATTATAATTTTAAAGATACAATGAAGGAGAATTTCTATATCTTCTATAATTATACAAATAATGAATCATTATATGAAAAAAAAACAATATATAATAATCTTAAATCATGTAATATTAATGTTTTAAATATTACAAGTGATGATGGTAAAACAGATATTATTGTTTATTCTAAAAACTATAAAATGAGTAATATTCAATCAATTAAGATTTCAAATAAAACATATAAAGAATTTGAAGAAATAAATGACAATTATATTAAAATTAATATAGATTACATTTCAAATCAGACTATTGAGGAAATCGAAGTCAATGAGGACAATAACATTGAAATTAAAGACTCATTTGTTGGAAATGAAAATCTACCTATTAATTATACATTAGATATTCAAATAGATAATAAGATTTTATTAATATCAAAATATAAAAAAGAAGAAGAAATTAAAATTAACGTTAAAGGAAATTATATTAATTCAATATATTATAAATTAAAAGATGAAAAAGAATTTAAAAATGAATTTATTAAACAAAATAATGATGATGAATATAGTTATTATTCAGCGAAAGTAAATAAAAATGGAACTTATGTTTTTGCATATAGTCTTTTAAATTCAAATAAAACATATTCATATAATAAAAATAAAAAAATAATATTTAGTGATCAAAACTTTTTCAATTATGATACTCAATGTATTTTAATAAATAATTACTTCCAAATTGATTTAAATTCACTATTAACAGACAATGAATTAGAACAAATAAATGGAAGAATATTAAACAATAAAAATAAGAAGATAGAATCAAATTGTTCAAAAAATGGAACAATATATAAATGTGAGCCTTTAAAAGAAGGAAATTATACATTACAATTAAGTCAAGATAACAATAATATTTTATATGAACTCCCAATACAATATAGTAATTTTACTCATCAACAAGTTTATTATAAAGATTATATATATTTTAATGATACTATTTGTGCTTTTGATTTATTAGGTATTAAACTAAAAGTAAATGAAGATTCATCTATTATTTCATTGATTTGTAATTATGATTTAAATAAATTAATTTGCAAAATTCCAAATAATTTTATATTTGGTGAATATCAACTTTACTATGGAAGAAATGCAATGAATAAAACAATTTCAATTTATAATACACTTACTGAATCTGTTTTTAATATTATAGAACCAACTATAAATAATGATATATTCTATCCTGGAACATTATCAATTACTATTGAAAATACAAATGGAGATTTTTATATGGATAATTTAGATATAATCCAAATAATATCAAATAAAGGAAACGAAGAATCAAGAAATATAAAATATAATAAAAATAGATTTAGCTTTAAATTCACTGGAATAGAAGGTCATACTTATTCATTTTATTTGTTTAGTAAAAAAGTAGATGATTATTATCCAAGTATGAATATTTCTTTACAAAGAACATTTTATATTCAACATTCCCTGTTTAATATCTCCGGAGATTCTATTGCACTTATTGATAAATCTAATCAAAAAAATAAAGATATTGAATTTGTTCTGGAATTTGAAAAAAGTGAATTAACTTCAAATAATATTAGAGAAATATATATTAATTCAGAAAAAAATAATAACAATCAATTATGCAGAAAAGTCAGTGAACTTGTAAATTGTAAATATTCTCCAAAATTATTAGAGGCTACTATATTAACTATTAAATATAAGTATTGGATTAGATATTTCTATATTTTTGCTTATGAATCAACAGGTTCAATATGTCCACATCAAAAAGGTGAAATAATATTTAATTTACAAACAACTAAATATTTTCCGAATGAGATTACATTTAATCAAATTGAATGTCCTTTTTCTGAAGATCATTCATTTTTATATTATATATGTAAGATAATAGGAGATTCTAATTCAACAATTGAAATAAAAACATCAGATGTATACAATAAATTATTTTCAAAAAAAATAGATTTATCATCAAATGAAATTAATAATACTATTACTGGAATAACAGGAAAATTAATTGAAGGAAGTTTATCACAACAATTAACAATATATTTTGAAAAAGAATTATTAAACGATGAAATAACAAGTTGCAGTTTAATTAACATTAGAAATGATAATGAAATACGTTCTCAGACACCAATATTAACTTCAAATAAATATCAAATACTTTTAATTTTTGATTTAATTGGTGTAAATGAGCAAAATAAATATAATTTATCCTGTGAAGATAAATGTAAAACCATAATTAAATATGACAATATAATAGATATATCAAAATTAAAATGTTCACCTCCATTAATTAGAGTAGAACAAGTTAATCCAAGTTGTAAATTATGCAAAGAAATATCAGAAATAAATAAAAAATATGAAGAAGGAAAATGTGTGGAAAAATGTTCGGGGGAAAAAAATAATGCAATTAATCCAAAAGATGATAAAGTTTGTTCTTATTGTTTAAATATTCAAAATCCTAATGAAGAAAATCCAAAATGCGAATATAATTGTCCACCAGGAACAGTAGAAAAAAATAAAATATGTTATTTCCCCGATGATGAAATGGTGAAAAATATTTCAAAAGATGATTTCCGTAAAAGTTTTTGTAATTATCAAGATACTATCGATTGTGATAAAGAAAAAATGATTTGTATATGTAAAAATGGTTATAAAGGATTATATTGTGAATATCCTAATGATGTGGACTCAATTGATAAAGTTTTAGAAGCTATAAATAGATATTCTATTGCAAATAATGATTTTAATTATTCAAATCCTAGTTTAGTTTCTCAAATTAAAAGTGGTATTAGCTTAATTGAAAATTCTGATGTAACTATTCCTGATTCTACTACTGATAATATGGAAATATTTATGAATACAACTCTTTCAACTATTGAGGAAATGGAATATAAAAATAAAATTAATTTATTATATTTTGCTAAACTGTTTTTATTAATTAATCTTAATAATGTTGGTAACAAAAATAGAAGATTAGATCAAACTGATTATTATATTTCTAAATTTTTAAATGATTCTGATATGTTAAATATAGAAGTGGCTGCTGAAACTAATATTACAGATTATAAGATTTTTGAAGATTCTTTAGGTTTAATATCATATATATGGTATAATGTAAGTCAAACCAAAAATATATATTCAATGTTAGCAAATTATTCTAATAGTACAATAAGTTTAATTGATTTTACTGATTGTTATGAACAAATTAATAAAAGTAATTTGAATGATATTATTATTTTAACATCAATTCCAAACAATTTATTGTCTTATATTGAAGATAATAAAAATAAAAGTTCTCCTGGATTGGAAATATTTGCTTCATCTAAATTCAATTCTAGAAAACAATTATTTTTAGAATGTAAAGATTATTATTATCAAATTTATGTTCCTGCATTTTTATTAAATTATAATTATACTTTATATAGTTTTTATGAGAAGAAAGGAATTAATATTTATAATAAAAGTGATGAAGCATTTAATGACCCTTGTTATCAAAGTTTTGCATTCGACTATGATTTGACTCAAAAATATAGGAAATTTAAAGTATATCAAAATATAAGTTTTAATACAGAATATTGTATTTTTATCAAAATTAATGAAGAAACAAATAGAGCTGAATTTAATTGTACAGGTAACCAAAAGAGTACAATATATTTAGATGGTGTTAATAATCCTTTTGATGAAAATTCAAAAATATATAATTTACCATTTGAATGTTATAAAAAAGTTAATAAATTAAAGGAAAATATTGCATTATTTTTATATGGAATTATATTATTTTTATTAATTCTTTTCACAATTATAAATTGGATAAAACCTATTAAATCGATAAATACTCCAAAATCAAATCCTCCAAACCCAAAAAATAAGTCAGATGTACAAACTAAAGATCATGAAAATGCTAATGAAGAAGAAGATAACTGCTCAATTAAAATTAGTGAAAAAAATATTTTGAAAGTTGAAGAAGAAGAAAAAAATGAAGAAAATAAAGAAGAAAAAATTGAAGAAAAAAATGAAACAAAAAAAGAAGAAAAAGAAGAAGAAGAAAAAGAAGAAAAATTAAAAAGATATAAATTTTTTATCAAAAAATTATTTGAAAATCATTCATTATTAAATTTAGGATATTTTTATGAATTTTCAACAAAATATATTCATTTAACAAGTATTTCATGTATATTTATATGTAATGCATTTTTATTAACTGAAGACAGAATAGAAAAGAGAATCAAAGACAACGATAGGAAAGAATTTGTATATCAAATTAAAAATGAAGCAAAAATAATAATTATGTCATTGTTATTTTCAATGATAGTATCATTTATTTTAAAATTAATAAGATTTGGAGCAGATAAAACATATGTATTTAAATATTTTGTGTATACAATTATTGGAATATTTATATTAGGAGGAATTGGATTATCTGGATTTTATTGTATAATTTGGTGTTCAATGTATTATAATACTCAAATAGGATGGCTTTATATGGGATTTTGGGGATTATTATTTAAATATATTTTGTCTTTTATTTATATTTTAGCCTTCTTTAAGTTTGATTTAGTGTTAGAATTATCACCTTTTTAATTTCTATTTAAACATTGAGGGAAATAAAATTTATTAATATTGAGATTTTTATTTATTTAATCAAATTTTTAGTCTTTATGAAAAGGTAAAAAATATTCATTATACAAAAATACTCTTCTTAATTGTTATAATAAGTAAAATCTTTTCCATTATTAATTTGTATAATATTTATCTTATTAGTTAATCCTATTATAAATATAATAATTAAAATTAACTCAATGTAAAAAAATAATTTATAAAGTAAATAATAATTTAAAAATTTATGAGCTTCTATAATTTTCATATTTAAAATATATTAATAATTGGATATAAGCCAGAAATTTTCATTATTTTCCCTATACAAAGATTTTATTTTTTCAATAACATTATCAAAAAAATTAGCATATTCAATTATATTTTTTTCATAATCAAAAATTTGATTATCATTACCAATTAAATCAAAATTTTTATCATCTCCAATATCAATATTGAAAAGATTTGAATTATCAAAGTTCATATGATTAAAATAATTATCAATTTGAACTATTTCTAAATTTTCAATTCCACCATTTTCAAAAGTCATTAAATTAATAAATGAAGTATCTTTGCTTTTTCTTCTTCTTCTTTATAATCATTAATTATATTATTATTTTGATTATTATTTTCTTTTTGTTTATTATTATTATAAATCTACTTTTCTTTTTATCCAATTTTGTAAAGATTTTTTAAATAGTAAAATTGCTGATTTTCAAAAATCATCTTAAAATAAGAATTTAATTCTTTTTGCCTTTTTATTATAAAAGTATCCGAATTACTCCCAAAAATTTTTTTAGGAGGAAATTTTGGAAAATTTTTTGAATTAGTTTCACTCAAAAGTAAATTATGTAAATCTAAAAGTGAAGAATATCTTTCTTTAAAATCTATTATATTATTTGGAGAATTTATTTCAATTAAATTAAAGATATAATTAACATAATTTGATTCTTTTATATGATCTATTATATTAATTTTGTATTTTATTTTATTTTCCATTTAATTGTTTATTGTTCAAAATTTGTTAACTATTCTAAAACATAAAATAATTATTATTTAAGTAATTTATATTTTCAGATTATTTTTTTGATTGATATTGAAATGGAAATAATATTCTTTAATTCAATGAGAATTATTATTAATTTTTTTTAAATTTAATTAAAATGTTTATCTTTTTTATGTTTTCATTTCAGAATATCATTAATTCTTTATAATTATTAATTTTTAAAAAGTTGTGATTTTTTTTGAAGTTTTATTTTTAATAATTAAATATGATTAGAACAAAAAATTCACAAAATATTCCTAAACATAAGAATATTTTTTCTCTTTCTAAAAATGAAAATGAGAGTAAACAAGAGGAAAAATATAATTTAGAAGATTATATATTTGGCAAAGAAAACATAGAAAAAAAATTAAAAGAAATAAGTGCAAATATAGAAGTAATAGGTAAAATATGTGATAGAAAAAAGAAAAGAAGTTATGAAGAATATAATAGTGTATTAAATTCAAACAAAGCAATGATTGAAGAAGAACTTTCAAAAATAAGATTTAAATTAGTCGATGCATTAAAAAATTCAACGAGTGAAGATTTACTTAAAAAATTACAAAAAGATTTTACGAATAAAAAAAATCAAGTTTATGATACTGATAAAGACTTACAAATTCAATATAAAATATTAAATGAAAATGAACACAAAATAAATAAATTAAAAGAAGAAAATAAATTTTTAAATCAAGAAATTCAAAATTCACAAGATTATCAATATTATCTTTTAAATAGATTAAAAGAATGTGAAGAAAACCAGAAAAATAAACAAAATATAGAAATTAATATTTCAGATCAAAATCAAATGAATAAAAGTTTAGTTAGTCAAGAAAAAAATTTATTAGAATTTTCTCAAAATTTAAATAATATAAGAAGAAATGAAATAATGAAATTAGAAAAATATTTTAGAAAAACTGAAGAAATGATTTTACAAAAATTAAATTTTGAAGAAAAAATGCAAAAAGATAAATTTAATACTTATCAATCTATGAAAAATTTTGGTAATCCTATTATTGAAAAATTAGGTAATAAAATTAAAGAATATCAAAATAATCAAGAAAATCAAATGCTTAAAAAAGTCTCTAGTCAAGAAATTTTTTTTAATCATTTTAATTATGATATTAAAGAGGGAACTATTACTAAAAATCAATTAACTAGTTTTAAAAATAAAAGTTTAGAACAAAAATTAAATAAAAAAGATATTAGAAATATTATTAAATCCTTTTTAGAAGATGAGGAGATTAAACATTATATTTATAATGCTTTATATAATGATGACGATTAAAATAAAATAATATATTATTTAGTTTTTTCAAGAGTACAGAAATTATAATATATTTAATTTTTGTTATATTTTTATTTTTTGAATTAAATTTAAAAATTAATTTAATTGTTTTTATTTAAGTTATTTATAATTTGATACCATATATGTCCGAA
>JAEEGJ010031232.1_pt1 | contig 10336 bp, 9 predicted proteins | sample 8958761 | NCBI WGS metagenome assembly JAEEGJ01 (sample SAMN16246546, study PRJNA631951) | gut metagenome | biome: gut microbiome; feature: rumen; material: RS-attached | host: Bos | place: Iran: Karaj | collected 2018-10 | reverse complement strand
CGAGCTACAGCACCGCCCTGAGTTCCATCTCGGGTGGCCGCGCTTCGTTCAACATGAAGTTCTCGAGCTACGAGCTCGTGCCCGCCGACGTGCAGGCTCAGCTGCTCAAGGAGTACGAGGAGAGCAAGCAGGACGAGGATTAATCTCCCGTTCTATACATTATATAATGATGGGCAGCCCGCAACGGGTTGCCCATCATTATTTTTGTCCCAGATGGCAGCGAAAATGGTGCTTTTAACATTTGGGGTTAATTTTTTCAGCAAAAAGTGAAAGAAAATTTTGGTTTTTCACAATTAATTGTTAATTTTGCCGTTGATTGTTAAAATGACAAGATTGTAATAGCTAGTTATTCTCATGAAGAGATCGACGATATGGATATTGACGGTTGTGATGGCGATAGCCCTGCTGGGACTGCTCGCCATGCAGATCGTGTATTTGGAAAAGATGGTTGACATGCGCAACAGTCAGTTCAGCGAGATTGTGAAGCGCAGCCTCTACAGCGTGTCCACCATGCTGGAGCAGAACGAGACCAAATACTTCCTGGACAAGGACCTGGCCGAGGCCGAGCAGATGTACTCCGGCATCAGCCAGAACAGTTTCACGTTCAACGACCACCCCGAGGCCACCATCGACACTACCCTCAACACCGAGGATCCTGCCAGCCTGCGTCCTGCCAACCGCAACACGCTCAAAGACCTGAACGACAGCTACCAGCACAAGCAGGAAATCCTCAAGGGGCAGTACCTGTACCAGAAGAGTCTGCTGAACGAGGTCATCCTCACCATTCTGAACCATTCCAGCGACCGCCCCATCCAGGAGCGCGCCGACAGTGCCACAGTAGCCAGCTACCTGCGGTCGGAATTGGACTTCAATGGATTGTCGCTACCCTTTGAGTTTGCCATCGTGAACCGCGCCAGCGGCGTGGTTTACAAGACCGAGGGCTACTCCCCCATGTCGCAACAGGACGTCTACAGCCAGGTGCTGTTCCCCAACGACCCCAAGAGCAAGCAGAACTCGCTGAACATCATCTTCCCCAACAAGAGCGACTACATCTTCTCGTCGGTGAAGTTCCTGGTGCCCTCCCTGGCGTTCACCTTCCTGCTGCTGGGCGTGTTCCTGTACACCATCTCGGTCGCCTTCAAGCAGAAGAAACTGAGCGAGATCAAGAACGACTTCATCAACAACATGACGCACGAGTTCAAGACGCCCATCTCGTCGATCTCGATCGCCGCCCAGATGCTCAACGACGACAGCGTGCGCAAGAGCCCCGAGATGCTCAAGCACGTGTCCGGCGTCATCAATGACGAGACCAAGCGCCTGCGCTTCCAAGTCGAAAAAGTGCTGCAGTTGTCACTGTTTGACCGCAAGAACGCCACCATGCGCCTCGAGGAAGAGGATGCCAACGCCAGCATCTACAGCGTCATCAACACCTTCAACCTCAAGGTCGAGAAATATGGCGGTCACATCAATGCCAACCTCGATGCCGAGGATCCCATCATCAAGGTGGACCGCATGCACTTCACCAACGTGATATTCAACCTGCTGGACAACGCCATCAAGTACCGTCGCGAGGATGTGCCGCCCGAGCTCGTAGTCACCAGCGTCAACCCCGACGAGGACCACATCCAGATTACCGTTCAGGACAACGGCATCGGCATGAAACGCGAAGACCTGAAGAAAATCTTCGAGAAGTTCTACCGCGTTTCCACCGGCAACCGCCACGACGTGAAGGGCTTTGGCCTGGGATTGGCCTATGTTCACAAGATGATAGACCTGTTCGGCGGCTCTATCCAAGCCGAGAGCGAGGTCAACCGTGGATCGAAATTCATTATCACATTACCCCTGTACAAGTAATTCAAGTGTTTAATGCGGCTACTTGAGGATAAAAGAGTAAAGGCTAATGTTTAATGAGATTATACATAACACCAACATATCAATAAAATTTTAAAACGAACACTATTATGGAAGAGAAACTTAGAATTCTGTTATGCGAAGATGACGAGAATCTGGGAACCCTCACCAGGGAATACCTGGAGGACAAGGGCTACAAGGCCGAACTGTTCGCCGATGGCGAGGCCGGTTACAAGGCCTTCCTCAAGGGCAAGTATGACATCTGCCTGCTCGACGTGATGATGCCCAAGAAGGACGGTTACCAGCTCGCACAGGAAATCCGTGCCGTCAACAGCGACGTGCCCATCATTTTCCTCACCGCCAAGGCTCTGAAGGAGGACATCCTCGAAGGCTTCAAGATCGGTGCCGACGACTACATCACCAAACCCTTCTCGATGGAGGAGCTCGTGCTGCGCATCGAGGCCATCCTGCGCCGCGTCAAGGGCAAGAAGGGCAAAGAGGTGACCGTGTACAAGATTGGCAAGTTCACCTTCGACACCCAGCGCCAGGTGCTGTTCACCGACGACCGCAGTGACAACCTCACCACCAAGGAGAGCGAGCTGCTGAGCCTGTTGTGTGCACACATGAACGAGATTCTCGAGCGCAACTTTGCCCTCAAGACCATCTGGATTGACGACAACTACTTCAATGCGCGCTCGATGGACGTCTACATCACCAAGCTGCGCAAGAAGCTCAAGGACGATCCCACCATCGAGATCATCAACATCCATGGCAAGGGCTACAAGCTCATCGCTCCCGAGACCGAGGCCAAGTAAGCCGAAACGCTCTTAACACCTAATCGGCCGCCCCGCATCCATTGAGGATTCGAGGCGGCTGCTTTTTGTCCTAAAATGCATTAAATTGACTGCAATTATTACATCCGCGTCTCGCAAGTACTTGCACTATTCTATCAAAAACTGTAACTTTGCAGCACAGTAAAGCGATTGATAGGATTATGATTTATCTCTACCGCATATACCAGTGGTGCATTGCGGCACCCATCATGCTAGTTTACAGTATTATCACGGCGTTAATCACCATCATTGGCTGCTTGTTTAACCAGGATTATTGGGGTTATTACCCAGCTAAGTGGTGGGCCCGGGTGTGGTGCTGGATACACCTGGTGCGCGTGCGCGTCAAGGGCCGCGAACTCATTGACCACGAGACAAGTTATGTGTTTGTCGCCAACCATCAGGGAGCCTATGACATCTTCTCGATCTATGGTTTCCTGGGTCACAATTTCAAGTGGATGATGCGCAAAGGCATCACCAACATACCCATCATCGGCACCGCATGCCGCATGGCTGGCCACATCATGGTAGATACCCACTCCACCCAGGGCCTGAGGAACACTATGGCAGCAGCCAAGAAGAAACTGCACGGCGGCATGTCGATAGTCGTCTTCCCCGAGGGGCGGCGCACCAGCACTGGCTTCATGGGCCCGTTCAAGAATGGCGCGTTCAAGCTCGCCCTTGAGTTTGAGCTCCCCGTTGTTCCCATCACCATCGACGGCAGCTACAAAGTGATGCCGCGCACTACCTTCAACGTGACGCCTGGCACAATCACGCTCACCTTCCACGAGCCTATCCAGCACACCGGCGGCAACGACATCGCCCAAGTGAGCCACCAGTGCCGCACCATCATCCAGCAGGACCTCCCGGCCGAGATGCGCGACCCCGAATAACACGATACAGCAATAGATAAAAAAGTAATAAGCACAGGCGACATCCAGTCACTTGTGCTTATTTGTTATCGTTATAGGTTGTGTTCGACCGATGCCGTACAGGCGTCAACCGATGATGAGGTCGTTCTTGACCGTCGGTTCAATCTCCTTGCTGAGCTTCTTCCACTCCTTGGAGTTCAGGTAGTCCATGATGATGTGGGCGTGCTTGACATTGTGCATATCGCTGCCCAGGTAGTCAATCATGCCGTTGCGCACAAACCACAAAGCACTCTCGCGGGCTTCCTCACCGAAGTAGCCCGTGAACGAGAGGATGTTGATTTGGAACCTTGCGCCAGCGTTGTGCAGCTGCTCGTAGCGCTTGCGGCGGCGGGAATAGTAGGTATAGCGCTCGGGATGAGCCAGGATGGTACGGTAGCCCTTGACCTGCATGTCAAAGAGCAACTCGTCAAGATTCATCAACTCCTGCTGGAATGAATTCTCGAGCAGGATGTGATGTCCCGGCATGGGAATCAGGTGGTCGGCCGCATACTCCTTGTCGAAGTACTCGTCCATGCGGTACTCGGCACTCAGATAGAGGTCGATGTCCAATCCCTCGTCGGTCACGGCGTCCTTGAGTTTCATGAAAGCGTCCATGAGGCTCTCACGGGTATTCTCGAACGTCATTGCCGTCACATGGGAGGTAAGGATAACGCGATTGATACCCATTTCCATCTCGGCACGCAGCATGTCCAGCGACTGCTCCATGGACTGCGATCCATGGTCCACGCCGGGCAAAATGTGGCTATGTATGTCAGTATTGTAGAAGAGCTTTACCTGCTCTCGATTGCGCTTAAATAGCTTGCCAAACATATTTCAGAATTTCAACTCTAATAAATAACTTGCAAAAGTAGTATTTTTTTTTAAGATACAACAAATCAATGCCATTTTTCTTATTTACAACCCATTATTTCAAGTTCCGAAAAACATAGGGAAAACGAAAGCGACAAGTTAAAAATGCGTAACTAGCACGCAAAAAATCGCCATTATATCTTGATTACAGAGAATAATCCATATCTTTGCCCGCAATAAACTTTATTTCACCCATAACCTCAATTCAGTTCTGACTATGAAAGTCATTATCATAGGTGCTGGAGCCATCGGAGCCCATCTTGCCGACCTGTTTTCCAAGATCAAGCAGGACATTACCATTATCGACGAGGATGAAGAGAAGTTGGAGCGCATCCAGGCCGACTGCGACCTGATGACCATCCATGCCTCGTCCAACACACCCCTACAAGCACTCCGGGATGCCGGAGTGAGTCATGCCGACCTCTTCATTGCTGTCACCCGCGACGAGAATCTGAACTTGAGCCTCTGCGTCCTTGCCAAGTCGTTGGGTGCCCAACGGACTGTTGCCAAGGTGGAGAACGTCGAGTTCACCGATCCTCGAATCACCGAGGCCTTCAGGGCGGCAGGCATCTCATCCATCATCTGTCCCGACAACCTGGCTGCCCTTGACATCATCAACGGCCTGAAGCTGACCTGGGTGCGCCAGCGCTGGGAGGTCCACGGCGGTCTGCTCACCCTATTGGGAATCAAGGTGAGAAAGGGCTGCGAGATACTCAACCAGCCCTTCAAAGAAATCTTCAAACCCGATTCCCCCTATCATGTAGTGACCATCAAACGCGGCGCCGAGACCATCATCCCCTCGGGCAACGACATGCTTCTCGAGGGTGACTATGTCTATTTCATGACCACCAAGGAGTTTGTTCCCAACATGAAGCAGATTATGGGCAAGAGCCACTATCCCGATGTGAAGAACGTCATCATCGTGGGCGGCGGCAAGACGGCCGTCAGGGTTGCCAACATGCTGCCCGCCGGGGTTTATGCCAAGATATTTGAGAGTGACGCCCATCGTTGCGAGGAACTCATTGACTTGCTGGACACCGATCATGTGATGGTCATCAATGCCGACGGGCGTTCGGTGGCCAATCTGCTCGAGGAGAACATCAAGAAGGCACAAGCCTTCATCGCCCTGACCGGCAATGCCGAGGCCAACATCCTCGCTTGCCTGACCGCTAAGGAACTGGGCGTGAGCAAGACCATTGCCATGATTGAGAACATGGACTATGTGGAAATTGCAGGCAACGTGGATATCGGCACCATCATCAACAAGCAGGCCCTGACGGCCAGTCACATCTACCAGTTGCTGCTGAACGGTGACGTGCGCAACATCCGCGACCTGATGACCGTCAATGCCGACGTTGCCGAGTTCACGGCCCATCCCGGCTCACGCATCACGCGCAAGAAGGTGCGCGACCTGGATTTCCCGCGCGAAGCCGAGTTGGGCGGACTGGTCCGCGACGGCAAGGGTATGCTGGTCAACGGCGAGACCCAAATCCAGCCAGGCGACATCGTGGTCGTTTTCTGCCACGGGACCGAAATCAGCAAGATAGAAAAGTTCTTCATCTAATCTACCCGAGATGTTTAACTGGCGATTGATATTCAAGATATTGGGCACGCTGCTATGGATCGAGGCAGCGTTCATGTCCCTGAGCCTGGTTTTGGCCCTTTACCACCAGGAAAGCGACATCATGGCCTTTACGCTCACCGTGGGCATCACCGCACTGGCAGGAACCGTATTAAGGCTACTGGGCCGGCAATCGACCAACGCGTTGAGCCGCCGTGATGCTTATCTGCTGGTGTCGGTAGTATGGATAGCCTTCACCACCTTCGGGATGTTACCATTCCTTATCGGCGGCTTTATTCCCCATGTGACTGACGCTTTCTTTGAGACGATGTCAGGGTTGACGACCACTGGAGCCACTATCATGGACCATGTCGAAGGCCTGCCCCACGGAATCCTGTTCTGGCGCTCGTTGACGCAGTGGATAGGCGGCTTGGGAATCGTGTTCTTTACGATTGCTGTCATCCCGTCGTTTGTGGGCGGCTCCATCAAGGTGTTTGCCGCCGAGGCCACCGGTCCCATCAAGAGCAAGATGCATCCGCGGCTAACCACCACGGCCAAGGCCCTGTGGGGTGTCTATCTGCTGCTGACTGTCGTGTGCGCTATCTGCTTCTTCATGTTCGGCATGAGCCCGTTTGATGCCGTCAACTATGCGATGACCATTACGGCCACCGGCGGTTTTGCCACGCACGATGCCAGCACAGGCTATTTCCATAGTCCGGCCATCGACTACACCGCCATCGTGTTCATGTTCCTCTCGGGTGTGAGCTTTGCCCTGCTCTATGCCGCCCTGTTCAAGGGCAAGGTCAAGCAGTTGCTCAAAAACGCCGAGTTCCGCCTGTATTCGTCACTGGTCATTGTTTCCACAGCCCTGATTATCTATTTCCTGCTGAGGTTCAACGATTACGACGTGTCCGATGCCATCCGCGTCGCCCTGTTCCAGGTCGTGTCGTTCATCACCACGACAGGTATGTTTAACGAGGATGCCGCCCAGTGGCACCACATCACCTGGGTGATACTGAGCCTGTGCATGTTCTTCGGCGGGTGTGCCGGCAGCACGGCAGGCGGTTTCAAGTGTGCACGCGGCGTGATTGCCCTGAAAGTGCTGCGCAACGAGATACGCCGCATGCTGCACCCCAAGGCATTGTTACCCCTCAAGGTCAACAACTCGACCGTGCACAGTCCCGCCCAGATTACGCTGATGGCCTTTTTCATTGCCTATATCACCCTGTGCTTCACCGCTTATTTCATCATGATCCTTGCTGGAGTGGACAGCACAAACTCCATCACCATCGCCCTGAGCTGCGGCAGCAACGTGGGTCCCACGCTGGGTCTGGAAATCGGACCGACGATGTCGTGGAGCATCCTGCCGACGATGGTCAAGTGGATCCTGTCGGCACTGATGCTCATGGGGCGTCTCGAAATCTTCACCGTGCTGGTCATTTTCACCCCGTGGTTCTGGAAAAGCCATTGATTATCAAAAACATTATCAAAAAAAAGCGGAAAAATTTTTCCAGTTCAAAAAATTGTAGTACCTTTGCACGCCATTACAAAAAAGAGGCGTTTACCACCGCCAAAACATTGTAAGTTTAACATTTAAAGATATATCTAAAGAAATGAAGAAAGATATCCATCCCAGCAACTATCGCGAGGTTGCTTTCAAGGACATGTCTAATGAGGAGGTCTTCATCACCCGCAGCACGGTGAACACCAAGGAGACCATCGAGATTGACGGCACCACCTATCCCCTGGTGAAGCTCGAGATCACCAACACCTCTCACCCCTTCTTTACCGGCAAGCAGAAGCTCGTCGACACCGCAGGTCGCGTGGACAAGTTCATGCAGCGCTACGGCAACCGCAAGAAGAAATAAGACACAGACAACATGGCATTATTGCCGTGAGCGCTCACGGCAGTTACTACAAGACACAGCAGCGCGCCCTTTCCATCATGTGTGGAGGGCGCGTCGCTTGTTTATCCTCGCCAGTGAGTGGTATCACTCCGGCAGGAACATCGTCTGCATTGAGTTGATCATGTTGCTCACCGAGTTTTCGATACCAAGCTGTTCACACACAACCGTTGTCAACGACAGCGCTGCCGCAGCAACCAGCGGACGCCACAGCAACCTGGGCCAGGCAACGCCTTCACGCCAGGGCTTGGTGTTCACCACCATGACGGCTTCCAGGGCGACCCACAACAACGCAAGATGGTTGGCAAAGGCCAGCACATATCTGACACTCAGTGATCCGTCCCTCGCAATCATACCATAGAACGTGCCACTGATATATACCAGCAGCTTGGCCACAGTAATGGCCAGGAAGACCGAGGCCACGATTCGCCACAGCGTCCCCCACCATCCGTAGCCGAACAGCTGCTTGTAGTCACACCACAGCATGAGCGGCAGCACCAGCATGATCATGAAACCTGCCGCCTCATCTCCACTGCGCGACAACGAGGGTATCAGGTAGAACACCAGCGTCACGAGCAACATATACAGCAAGAACTGCACACCCACAAACACTTGGACAAAGAACCCCTGGGGCAAAGTGTGACGTGGCAAGCGCGGGGCCGACCGGAACAGGAACCACACCGGCACGATAAACATCGAGAAGCTCATGAGCACAGCCCAGTGGATGTGGTTTTCCATCCAGTTATAAAAGTCGCCCAGCAGAAAGTTCTGTACCGCATTCTCACCTGTCTCTTCATCGACTTCAGCCTCAAAACCGATTCCCAGCAATCCATAGACCAGCACCACAAGTACCGCCATGACAACCAGCATCTTGACCGGTGGGAAACTCACCTGACGCTTGCCGCTGATGTAATCACGGATCAGGTAACCGGGGCGCCACAGCAGCTGCCACAGTGTGTAGGGCAACGACCGCGTGCCCACGCCCCACACGTCCATCACGCCCTGCCACACGCTGTGCCATGTGATGGGGCCATAAGCAGCCTTCTGACCGCAACGGGGACAGTAGTTGTTATCGCTCTCGGCTCCGCAGTTGCAGCAACCGTGATGGACATGACTATCGTGATAGTCAAACGGCTCACGCTGCCACTGGCGTAAACGCTCATATTTCTCTTGCAATGTAGACATTGAGTATAACCTTTATTTAAGTTTCACAAGTTGTTAACTTGTCTAGAAACACAACTTTTCCTTGTCAGAACAATTCCTCTATGATATCACTCCGGCTCATCGTCGCGGATTGTGCTTTCAACCCGGGCATCGTCGGTCGCGGCAACAGGCTCAACGGCAACACGGGGCAGCGCCCGGCGCACGCGACGCTCGGCCATGTATTCCTGCAGGCTGGTGAAGTTGAACAGCAGCAGGCAGATGCCCGTGAGCAGCATCACGGTGGACACATTGGCGCGTAGCGAAGGCACCGTGAGCGACAACAGGCCGCACAATATCACAAGCAACGGGCACACATGGTACCACCCCTTGATATTCAAGCTGCTGCGTGACAGCAACAGATAGACGACATGGAACAACCCCAGCACCACCAGCAGGACACCCATCAGCAGCTGCAGGATTTCATCGAACTTGTCAGGCTTGATAATCATCACCAACCCGAAGCACAAGCCACCCACAGCCGGCAGCACACCCATGTATTCGGCACTGGAGCGGGCATCGGCATGGCGCACGGCGACCATTATCAGGTAAGCCACAGCGGGTAACAGAAACGTGGCACCCATGACACGGCACCCCCAAAGCAGGATGTTGGGCACAGCATGGAACATGATGAGGATGATGCCGGCAAGCAGCAAAATCACGTTTGTCAAGAGGTTGATGCTAACCTTTTTCATTGATTTTGTAGGGTAATAGAAAGTTGTTAATAATTTTTTTCACAAAAATATTGCAAATTCCTCAAATCTTCAAAAAAAAATCCTCAAAATTGTTGTATCTTTGCGGGAAATGGAAGAGAAACGCAGGCACATACTCACCATCATTAATCCTGTGTCGGGAATCGGCAGCAAGGATAAGATACCTCGCCTGATCGACACCGTCGTTGACCATGAGAAAAACGACGTGAGCATCATCATGACCGAATATCCCGGCCATGCCCGTGAAATCGCGGCCCAAGCCGTGAGTGACGGCATCGACGTGGTGGTAGCCATCGGTGGCGACGGTACGGTCAATGAGGTGGGTAGCGCCCTGTGTGGAACGGATACCGCCCTGGCCATTGTCCCGAGCGGCTCGGGCAACGGACTGGCACGCCACCTGCGCATCTCGATGAATGCCAGCCGCGCCCTGCAAGTGCTCAACAACGGCGTCGTGGGCAAGTTTGACTACTGCACGGTGAACGGCAAGCCCTTCTTC
>JAEEGJ010031230.1_pt1 | contig 10336 bp, 11 predicted proteins | sample 8958761 | NCBI WGS metagenome assembly JAEEGJ01 (sample SAMN16246546, study PRJNA631951) | gut metagenome | biome: gut microbiome; feature: rumen; material: RS-attached | host: Bos | place: Iran: Karaj | collected 2018-10 | reverse complement strand
GATCAATCACATCATCTATCGTTTGAAAGATGGTAATAGTCGTTTGTAACTGAAACAAACTCCAGTCCGTGATATGAAAAAAGTGAGTAAATGCTTTTTCGTTTCAGAAATATTCCCTATCTTTGTCCTGTGAACTAAGATATTTACTAATCAAAATGAAACGTATTAATGGCTATAATATCAAATACATTATTAAAAGGATCAGATGATTTCGAAGTTGAATTTACTATTCTGCAACAAGAAAATTCATCCGAATTGATAGAGGAAGATAACTGTTGGGTGGATTACGATATTGATCGACTCAATTCAAAAATTGCTAAACTTGACGAAGATATTGATGTTTTAACCAATGACGCTGATCAACTTGACAATGCCATAGCTGTAGCTAGTGGATTATTATGTGGGCTTATTGATTCCTTTTTCGTTGGAGAGTTTTCCTTTAAGGAAGGAATGGAAATTACCAACGAAAAAATGGAGCAGAAAATCATCAACTTGGCAAAAAAGCATGGTTGGGAAGGCATAAAGAAAGGTGAACGTAAAGGACAGCAACCTCTAGATTCCGCCATCGAGTTTCTTGAGAAAAAATTTCAACCAGATAAAAAAACTGGACTACGTGAGCATTTTATGCCAAGTGATCCACTTGAACATCAGTTTGGGGGAACGACGCAACATCATTTACGTGATTTTGCTCATCACCATTCAATTATTGGATTATTCTTTTCTATCTTGACACAATTCACAGGACGTGCATATGGAACTGACACTAATGGAGTTTTCATATCGGTTGAAGTGCCAAAAGAAATGATTGGTACCGATTTAAAGAGGAAATGGGCGATTGCCGTAACAGATTGGACGTTGCATCTTACAAGTGATATGCATGGATCGTCAGCAACTGCAGGTGCTGGTACAGGTATTCCGGGGCCTATAGTCTCTTTATTGAAAGCTATATCAGCATTACCTATTTGGGGAACAAAACCACACATTCCTGGAGAGAAGCCAAATCCAAATAGTTTATCCCTTTTTACAGCAAAGTTGTACAATGGAACATTATTGGGGCAAAGAGATGAAAACGGTAAATTAATTCCTGTGAAGATTGACCTTCGTGGCGAAAAAGCCATATGGCAGCAAATGGGAAAGCAGTCAGTGCCTGTTATAATTAACGATGTTCTTGTCAGGGTATTCTATTTTATTCGCCGGCTGTATATTGCCCTAAAAGATAATGAAATTCATTCTTGGGATGATATTACCAAATTGAACTGGAGAAAGATAATCCCTGTATATAATCGAACTATTAACCACATGATGCTGGTTGCATCAGGAACCTTTGTTGCCGTTGATTTTGGCGACGCAGCAATTCGAAGTGCCATCAAATGTGGTGGAAGTTTGGAGAAATTCGCTGCTGAAATGTTGCTCAGAGTTAATTATCCAGGAATAGGACGTTTCGTCGTTGCATTGGGTGTGGAGGGGCACATGGAATTACGCCGCAGTAAAAAACGCACAGAAAGAATGGCGTTAGTGACCGAACTGCTACAAGCTAAGAGTATTAAGGTATTCAATACTCAAAAACAAGTGTGGATAGCTGCAGACCAAGCAAAAACTACAATCGAAAATTTGTATAATGAAGCAGAGAAATCTTATCCATTAATTGCTCAATGTCTTGAGGACAATAATGATGATTACGATACAATTGAGAGTTATGAACCAGGTATTGTAAAAAACAATCCTTGGATTATTGATTTATTAAAATAGAAAAGATGAATACAACTGATGAAACAAGACAATGTGAGATGGTTAATGAATTTGAACCAGCTACACAAACAGAGGAGTTAGATGAAAAGGAACTTGAAAAAAGGGCAACAGAAACGATAGTTGCTCTTGTTAATCAAGCAAATGTCATCTCGGTAGAGAATAGTTCTATTGAGGAAACACCTCTCTATGAAGGCGTAGATGATCCAAAACAATATATAGATAAGATTGCGAAATATGAATCCAAAGCAAAAGAGAATTATGCCAAACTTGAGCAAATGAAGAAAGCTCATTTCTGGACGATAGGGCGAAATAAAGCAAAGGTAGAAAAAACACAGGAAGTCTTAGATGACATAATCGAAGCAGTTAACAATAATGCAAACGCATCAAAAGCATTATTCAACAATCAAGTTAAATTGGCAGTATTTTCCAAAAAACTATATGCTATTGGTATTATGGGAATTGCAGCCAACAGATTAGTTGTTCGCGAAATTAAGAAAAGATTAGAGCATGCTAGTCAGGAGGAATTGAATGAATTAGCAAGATATGAGCTTGAATCCGTTGTCAACGAGTTACAACAACAACAAAGACTAGAAAAGAAAGTTGATGACAACCAGAAACATGCTATAGAGAAAATCAGTGAGGTAAACGAGTTAATCAACCAACAAGCAAAGAAAGTTGATAACAACCAGAAGGATGCTATAGAGAAAATAGAATCTATTAGAGAAATTGTGATTAGTAATAGGGAACAACTTGACACGAAACTCAGTGAGGTTAACGAGTTAATCAACCAACAAGCAAAGAAAGTTGACGACAACCAGAAGAATGTTTTAGAGAAAATAGAATCTATTAGAGAAATTGTGATTAGTAATAAAGAACAATTAGATACAAAGATTAACGAAGAAACAGAAAGGATAAATATACAAATCAATCAGATTGTAGATAAATTTAGTGATTTAAGCTCTATCATAGATTCTTGTGATAAAAGGCTATGTATACTAGAAAAGAAATCCATTTTTGATTCAACTATCTATAAAATAATTATTGGTATTATAGCTATAGGTGCTTTTATTATCTCGATTTTATCCTATTTTTCATAGGAAAACATATTTAATTTAGTATAGATATAAAAAAGAAGATTTGCAATATGTCTAAATTGAAGAAATGCTTATAACATTGTCTCTAGCTAAATTGGTTATTATGAATAAGTTATTCATGGATTATTGCAAATCTCGGCTGACAGTTTCTAACAATAAGCCAGAATACAAGGTGGGGAGTAACGTTTCTTTTGCTATTTTCATTGCGGATGTGGCAAAGTGTATGAATGATATTAGAGAATGTGGTTTATTCCCTTTTAATGAGATAAACTACGTATAAGTGTATAAATATAACATGAAACAAAGATACGTTCAAGAATGTACTAACTGCGGTAATGTCGTAGTTGGCAGAGAGAAGCGTGGGTTTATCAGAGATGCTTTGCATGGTGGGCCAGGGACTGCAGTGGAGTTTATACCTGTTGGTGGGAAACTGATATGGAAGGCTTCAAAGGAAGTCGTCTTGCGCCTCTTGCGAACTGACATGGAGAAGTGGGGAGATGAACTGGAGAAGTGGATATACAAGGATATTCAGGTTGAATACGAATGCCCCAAGTGTGGTAAGATATGGACTGAGACGCATCCGCTGAGTGAGTCGGAATATAAACAGATGATAGCCGACTACGTTACAAAGGTTAAAGATTTGGCTACGCTGAATAAGTCAGAAACCAAGAAGACGATTTTAAGCAAACATATTGAAGTTATGAACCATCAGGAATCAATCGGAATGAATATGAAGTTACAAATACCATACAAAGAGTTGGAGGAATTCGTGTTGAAAAAGTTCGACCAGCAAGTTAAGCTGGGGTTTGTCGATGAGAAAACTATTAGTGTCACAAAGAAAGTTGTGGTCAAGGATGCGACTATCAATATTTCTGTTGATCAGGTAGCAGGAAATGATATCTCATTGTCATATCAGGCGGGCTTTGGCATCGAGTGGATTATCAAAGGTGCGCTGATGTGGTTTAAGGAATCAATCAAGGACTTTGTAGAGGAACTGGAAGACAACAAACTGCTGATTCACTTAGACAAGATTGATCAAATAGACGGCATGCTGGATAAAATAGAGATTTTAGATATTACCTTCGACGAAGTGAATGCAAACGTAGCATTTAAAGTGTGATCATCCCCTTGTATCCTTTATCTTTGCTTTTTTCTTGACGTCGGACACAAATTGTCCGTCTCACTCTTTATCTTTGCTGCCATAAATGAATTTTAATATATAAGGAAATTATTATGGAGAAGAAAATGCCAATTGTAATCAAGGCTTTGCCAGACTTAGAGGAGAGATCCGGCGTGTACGTTATAAAGCCCAATGGAGAGTGGGACAAATATGAATATAAAGATGTACGTGGCAAAGTTGACGCGGAAGGAAAGTATATAATTGTGCTTGCAGGAAAGGAATATCATTTGATAAACAAACTGAGATTTCCCCAAAGAGAATGGAAAAATGATCTCTATTATGATATTCTTGATAGTGAGGAGATTGAAATAATGAATCGTGACCTTAAGCAACTAAATAATAGAGAGCTTACTAGTCTTATTAAACATCGATTGGTGGTTTATAACGTAATTAACAATCACGAGATAGAGGTTAGGGTAGATCAGGACTTTATTCCGGAAAAACTTAAATCAAATCTGCTGTCGCTTTTCACAGAAAATGAGTATTGGAAAAGATGGTTTAATAGATACTATTTTAAGAAGAATACTCGAATAAGGATAACACTCCCAATATATGACACTGGGTTTGAAATAAGTATAGATAAAGATGATATTGTAAAATATGAAATGGCTGCCCGATTAGTTACGGATAGATTTAATGCATATACTGTTGCCTACAAAGGTCGCAAGACGGAACATGAGATTGCTTTGATGACAATGTTAGATCTTGTGTTATTACGAGATAAAGGAAATGAATAACAATTGGATTGAAGAAGGGGATGCTGCTCTTGAGGCGGGGGAGGCTCCATTCGGAATGATATGGCTAAAGAGCGAGGAAATGGCTAATTGGCGGGAGATTACGCTGGCTCGAATCCAGGCGGTATTAAGCGATCGGCTATTGGACTTTGCGAAGGCCAATCCTTATATTACGATTAGGGCATTGTTTAGCAGACGCTATGGCGTAACCCAAGAGGAGTTCAACCAGTTTGTAGATGATGTCGTTGCTTTGTTCGAAGGAAGTATTCCTCATCTGTGTTCTTTGGACTACGGTCGAAGCCCCAGAAGGAATATGATAATGGTCAATTTCTCTAAAACAACTTTAGTTGAAATAAGGAAGAAAAAAGATGAACTGAGAAAAAGATATCAATAATATCTCCAATATTTGGGACATATTGAAAAAGTTTTCTTATCTTTGTCACAAAATTGAATGCGTATGTCAAAACTGAAGAAATGCCTGTATCTGATTAATCTTTTGGAGCGCAAAGGGGCTTTGACGCTGAAAGAGATCAATGACTATTACCAGTATTCATCGATCTGCGAGGATGACGAGATCCAGCCTCGTACGTTTTTGAGGTATAAGGACTATATCGAAGAAACTTTCCCCTGCTATATTGAGTATAACGCCAGGACTGGGAAATACGAGCTGCACCGTCATAAGGCTCTGTATGGTGAAGATGATTCTCTCTATGACTATCTGCTCTCGGCCTATCATATTGAAGGCATGACGGAGCTGGCTCTGAAGCATCGTGAGAAGATACTGCTGTCGGATGCCCCCACAGGTGTGGAATATGTGCAGACCATTCTGGAGGCTATCGATAAGAAACGTGGCATAGAGTGCGACTACTATTCTTACAATAAGAAATCTGTCAAACATCAGACGTTGATACCCTATTTCCTGCGTACATGGGAAAATCGTTGGTATTTGGTGGCTGAGCCAGACAACCACCATCATGGTCAATCTGTATTTGCCCTGGAGAGAATGGACAACATTCGTCTGACAGGAGAGAAAATGCTTCCCTCCAAGAAGATTACCCCGGAGGAGTATTTTGATGGCTGCTTTGGTGTGAATCATTCAGATGATCAGAAACCAGAGCGAATCCTTATTAAGGTATATAGTACGCAAGTAGAATACATAAAAGCACTTCCTATTCATGAGTCTCAAAAGGAGATAGAGGCCACAGACGAATGGAGTATCTTCGAGTATAGGATTATCCCTTGTTTCAATTTCTATCAACAGCTGTTGTGGCATAGGGAAAGAATAGAAATTCTGGAGCCAAAGAGTGTTAGGGATGAGATGAAAAGGATCATTGGGGAGATGTTAAATCACTATTGCTAAATATTCCAAATAGATTATTCTGCGAAGATTATTTATTTTAAATAATTCTTTTCAGATATCGAAAGTTTTCGTACCTTTGCGGCATAGTTATCAGGCAAAGCAAACAGAGAGTGTATGGTTCATTTCAAACCTAAAGTACAAGGCTCATGGGGAAAGGGATTCCTCACCAGCGTTATGGGTACCACCATATCTATTATCCTGACGTTCGGAACATCAGCACTGGTTGAAAGAAAGGTGAAGGCAGACATCCAGCGACAGACAGCGATGATGGTGATTCACGACATCGATGTGTGCGTCGATCAAATGGAAGAGATGGCCAAAGAGGAAGAGAAAAGGAACAATGCAGTCCAATATGTCCTGGCGCATCTGGACCAGATTGCGTCTTTGCCTATGGATACGCTCCAATTGGCGATGTTTATGTTGTCCAATTACGATGATAACTACACCATCTTCAATAATGCCAAGGAGAATATCTTCAAAAGCAGTCAGGACATCTGGAGCAATCTGGATAACATGGCCTTCGTAGATAATATGGAGGATTTCTATCGTGAAAGAAAAGAAATTGAAACCATCATATCGAAAAGTCCAGTTTTTACTGAGCCCATTACTTTTGATGAATGGAACCAGATGCATATCGACTCTAAAGCGAATAATTACGTTTTTGACTACGCTGCTATCCTGAAAGAAAAACTGAAGGATATCAAGGTGCAGTTTTATATTGACCATTCTCCATCTCGGGCAAGATTCTACCGCGGCTATGCCCAAAGTTGGAGAGATATTAGCGACCGTAACAAGTTCATCATGGATATCAGCGACGAGGAACTGGCTGAATATATCAAGAATAGCCAGCGTAGCGGGAGCTCAGTCAGTAAGCGTGTCCTAATGGGGCAATGGGAGCGCAGGTCAAGCGGGAATCAAGACCATTATTATGAATTCTTGGAAAATGATTCTTTCTGCAGAAAGACTATAACGCAATATGCCTATCCTTTTTATAATGACGTAATCCTTGTAACGTATATATATGGCGGCAAATGGAATCTCAAGGATGACACGCTGTTTATCGAGAACTCTCCTAATAATGTAGAAGTAAAATTAGACACATCGCGTATTACTTACAGGCCGGAGATGCGAGATACCGTGAGGCGTTTCATCAGGAATATGAACATCATGGCGTGGAAAGAATCGTTACGGAAATCGCTTGAAAGAAGTAGGAGGGATACATTCCCCGTAACTACCAACAAGGGGCATGACAAAATAGAAATAGTGGTGAGCCAAGATGACGACGGTAGCGTAAAGAGCCAATACTTAAAGCGTGTGAAGGATTGATCTTTTGGGCATTGTTCCCAACTGCCTTCAAATATAGAATTCTGACGAATCCACTAAGCCTGCTCGGAGGGCGTATTTGATGACTTCATGGGCTGTGTTCACACCCAGTTTGCGGAAGATGTTCTTGCGATGGGTGGTGATGGTGTGGACACTTGAGAACCGCTCGTTGGCAATCTCTTTCGTGGTCTTGCCTTGAGCGATAGCCCTCACAATCTCCGTCTCTGTCTCCGTCAGGATGCTGGGTTGGCTCTCTTCTTCCTGTTGCTGGTTGATGATTGCTTCCAGCGCCCGCTGACTGATGAAGCGCGTATAACGGCTCACCGCATCAAGTGCATCGCGCAGATCCTTCAAAGGACCGTCCTTGAAGACGATGCTGAACTGGTGGGAGGCATAGACCACCCGACGCAGAAACTGAGGGGTCAGTTCGTCGCTGATGAGTATCCACTGCGACAGCGCGAAACGTTCAGCGACAATCAGAAGCTGATCCTCATCGGCAAAGTCGAACAGCGTGTAGTCGAGTAGTACGACTGCATTCTCATGCGCCTTCAACTTCTCCACGAGTCCTGCCTTATCGCTGACCTTGTAAATGTCGTGGTCACCTCTCGACAGGATGAGACTCTCCAGTGCGAAGCGGGTCAGTTCCTGATTGTCTGCTAAGATAAATTTTCCCATCGTCGATATATTATTTGTCGGCAAAGGTACGAACTAAATTTTAGATTTTATCAAATGCCTGCGACAAATCGTCGATAATGTCGTCAATATGCTCTGTGCCGATGCTCAGACGGATGGTCGAGGGCGTGATATGCTGCTCAGCAAGTTCCTCGGGTGAGAGCTGTGAGTGGGTGGTGGTGTAGGGGTGGATCACCAGACTTTTCACGTCGGCCACGTTAGCCAGCAGTGAGAAGATCTGCAGGGCATCGATGAATTTCCAGGCCTCTTCCTGTCCGCCTTTGATCTCGAAGGTGAAGATTGAGCCGCCACCATTGGGGAAGTACTTCTTGTAGAGCTCATGGTCGGGATGGCTGGAGAGGGCAGGGTGGTTCACTTTGGCCACCTTAGGATGGTTGGCGAGGAAGTCAACCACTTTCAGCGCATTCTCCACGTGACGCTCCACGCGCAGGCTCAGCGTCTCAACACCCTGCAGCAAGATGAAGGCGTTGAAGGGAGAGATCGCTGCACCAGTATCACGCAGGATGACGGCACGGATACGGGTGACGTAAGCGGCTGCACCTACGGCGTCAGCGAAGACGATGCCATGATAGGAGGGATCGGGCTTGGCGAGTGTGGGGAACTTGTCGTTCTGTTTCCAGTCGAACTTACCGCCATCCACGATGACACCACCCAGAGAACTGCCGTGACCACCGAGGAACTTAGTAGCCGAATGTACCACGATATCTGCGCCATGCTCCAGCGGACGAATCAGATAAGGTGTGCCGAACGTATTGTCAACGATGAAGGGGATGCCGTGCTTGTGGGCTACGGCGGCCACCCCTTCGAGGTTGAGCACGTCGCTGTTGGGGTTACCGAATGTCTCGGCATATACTACTTTTGTGTTGGGTTTGATAGCTGCCTCAAGAGCATCGAGGTCGTTTACATTGATAATCGTGTTGCTGATGCCTTGCGTAGCGAGTGTGTGGGTGATGAGATTGTAGCTTCCGCCATAGAGGTTGTCAGCAGCCACGATATGATCGCCAGCCTGCACGATGTTCTGCAGTGCATAGGTGATGGCAGCAGCACCAGAGGCGACAGCCAGTCCGGCCACACCACCCTCAAGGGCAGCGACACGATCCTCAAACACGCCCTGCGTCGAGTTGGTCAAGCGACCATAGATATTACCTGCATCGCGGAGACCGAAACGATCGGCAGCGTGCTGGGAGTTGTGAAACACATACGATGTGGTCTGATAGATGGGCACGGCACGTGCGTCAGTTGCGGGGTCTGCCTGTTCCTGGCCTACATGAAGTTGTAAAGTCTCAAAACGATAATTCTTCTTACTCATAATCTTATCCTTTCTTTTTTATTTGTTAATATTAATTTTTCGACTGCAAAGGTACGACGATTGGAGAAATCCTCCAAATTTCTTGCGTAATTCGGAAAATATACCTAATTTTGCAGCGCAGGAAGAAAATCTTCCTAAAACGGCTCCTCCAAAGCCGTTCAATCAGAATATAATTCTTATCACTTATGACAGAAAGACTCGACGAGACTGATTTACAGATACTTAAGACGCTTCAGAAGAATGCGAAACTCACCACAAAGGAGCTGGCAGATGCCGTTCATCTCACTCCCACGCCTGTCTTCGAGCGCCAGAAGCGGCTTGAGCGCCAGGGGTATATCAAGAAGTATATCGCCGTGCTCGACCCTGAGAAGCTCAACCTCGGCTTGCAGGTATTCTGCAAGGTGAAGCTCAAGCAGATCAACCACGAGATTGCCGATGCCTTCGTGCGCCGCATCCAGCGCATCCCGGAGGTCACGGAGTGCTACAACACCTCGGGTGCATACGACTATTTATTGAAAGTACGTGCGCGAGACATGAAGCAGTATCAGGAGTTCGTGCTCAACAAGTTGGGTGAGATCGAGATGCTGGCTTCGATAGAGAGTACCTTCGTGATGAGTGAGGTCAAACAGACTTATGGTATCAACATTTAGGCCAAAAATTTGGTAATTCACTCGATTTACACTACCTTTGCAGTCGAAAACAAGAAAATATGGAATCAAAATTAGTTATTTACAATACGCTGACGCGTCAGAAGGAGCGTTTCGAGCCCCTTCATGCGCCCAATGTGGGCATGTATGTGTGCGGTCCGACAGTCTATGGTGATCCCCATCTCGGACATGCCCGCCCCGCTATCACGTTCGACCTCGTGTTCCGCTATCTGAGGCACCTGGGTTA
>JAEEGJ010031223.1_pt1 | contig 10337 bp, 9 predicted proteins | sample 8958761 | NCBI WGS metagenome assembly JAEEGJ01 (sample SAMN16246546, study PRJNA631951) | gut metagenome | biome: gut microbiome; feature: rumen; material: RS-attached | host: Bos | place: Iran: Karaj | collected 2018-10 | reverse complement strand
ATGAGGTCGCCCTCCGAGAAGGGCAGTTTCCCCTTCTTGCGGACGGGGATGATGTTCTCCGCCATGCCGTTGTAGAGCAGCGGCGCCGTGAACAGGAAGCCGCGGGCCTCGGGCGCGACGATGTTCGGGGAGGCGCAGGCCTTGCCGATGTCGTCAATCAGGTTCTTGAAGACGCCCTTGTCCTGCAGGAAAGGGATGATGTCCACGAAATTGACCCCGTGGATGGGGAAGTTCGGATAGAACTTCAAGACTTCCTTGTACTCCATTATTCGATGGTGTTGATGTCGATGAGATTGTTCAGCAGCGCATAGACCGTCAGGCCTGCGACCGTCTTGATGCCCGTCTTGCGGGTGATGTTCTTGCGGTGGGTGATGACCGTGTGGATGGAGATGTTCTCCGCGTCGGCGATTTCCTTGTTCAGCATGCCCTTCGCCACGCAAACGAGAATCTCCTTCTCGCGGGCGGAAAGCTCCTCGCCTTTTTCGCCGGGGGTCTCAAAGCGGCTTTCCAGGGCGGTGTGCATCTTCCGGTTGACAATCGGAACCAGGATGCCGTCCTCCACGAGAATATGCTTGGAAAGGTCTTCCTGCAGGGTGGAAATACAGGACAGGGCCCGGAAGATCTCCTGCTGTCCGCACACCGGCGGCATGTATTTCATCACAAGGTTCTTCAGGTCGTCCAGCTTCTCCTCCACGTGGGAATGGTTCTCTTCGTAGTCGTCCGGGGTGGGGCGCCCGTGATGCAAGGCGGCTTCCGCCTGCGGGAAGACGATCTCCTCCTCGTATTCCAGGTGCTTGAACAGCTCCTCCTTGTATTCCGAGAAGAACTTCCGGATGATGCTCTTGTGCCGCTCGTCGCAGGGTTCGGTCAACCCCACCAGGGCGGCGGTGAGTTCCTTCATCGCCACTTCCATATAATAGGCGTGGGAGTGCCGGAGATACTTCAGGACATCCTTCAGCTCCGCCTTCCGGATCCGCTCCTTCGCCGGCAGGCCGCCGTTCCCGGCATACACGCTGCAAATCAGCAGGAACGTTTCCGCATCGGTCCCGTTCCGCCGGCACACCTCCTCCACCGTCTCCTCGCCGAATCCGAAAGGAATGCCCATCCGCGTGAGCACCCCCGGCAGGCTCGGGTCGGCATTCAGCAGCTCCGCCATCTTCATCGACGGGGCCGTCAGCTGCAGTTCTGTTTTTCTGTTCATCATGATTTCCTAGCAAAGTTACGAAAAAACCCCGACCCGACCAAGGTCTGCGGCCCTCTCCGGCGATCGACAACCGTCGCTTTGATGATGGCGGAGAAAACCAAGAGACAGGAACTGCTCTTTGGTTTGAAGAAGGGAGGAAGGGAACAACCTCCCGGAGGACTCCGCTTCGCTTCGGCCCTTCCTAACGTCTCCTGCGTCCCCGCATCGCGGGAACTTATATCCGTCGGGCCCCTCCCCCTGCCCGTGTCCGGGGGTGGACACGCCTCCGAAAAGTGTTCTCTTCCTCCAAAGAAGCGCAGACCTCGCCCACTTTACGACATGCCCCGCCGCACCTCGGCACGTCCGGTAGAACAAAAACCAGCCAAAACGTTCTCCGCGCCGTGCTCTGGCATGCCAGGGAGTGCAAAAACCAGCCTAAACGATCTCTCTGACGTGCTGCAGCATCTCTGGCTGTGCAAAAGACTATTCGCTCCGAATCATTACTCTGCCGTACGCATGGTCTTTGGTGATGCCGGACGGAGGGCTTGGTACAAGGCAAGAAAAAACGATATGCTTACGGGAAGACCGGGAATAGTATTCTGTGCACAGTATTTCCCTTCCTTGGTGCAGGCATGGCTTCTTGGCGCAGGTATGACTCTATTTTGGCGCAGGTATGTGTCTTTTTTGGCGCAGGTGAGGTTTTGTTGGGGAGACCTGCGCCAGCGTAGAGCACAGATGCCCGTTTCGCGGCGCAGGTCCCCCTCTCTTTTCCTCACCTGCGCTATCTACCCTCCATACCTGCGCCAAAAACGGCGGATACCTGCGCCAGAAAAGGAAATAAGGCCGACTCAAACGAGCCGGCCTTGAAATCAATCGTCAGGGTCAATGGAAACCGACAGTATTCTTAGAACCGTAGGGGAAACCCATGAATCGTACGGAATCCCTAGAACCGCAGGGCGAGGCCCACGCCGTCGGGGGTGGGGCCGAACTGGCAGGTCATGCCGACGCCGTTGGCCTGGCCGGCCACCCAGTTCAGGCGTTTCTTGCCGATGGTCTTGAAGATGATGCCGCCGCCGAGGGCCGTGGCGCCCAGGGACATGATGGCCGAGCTGCCCAGGTACATGGCGGCGATGGAAGCGTCTTTCTGTGCGGCGGTTTCCACATCGGAATAACCGGCCTTGCCCACTTTCACGCCCGTAAGGACGGCTCCGGCCACACCGGCGCCGATGCCGATGATGCCGCCCGTGATCAAAGCATTGCCGGCCTTGTACTGCTTGCGGGCTCCGATGACGGTCTGTTCGTAGACATCGTTGCCGACAACGTTGATGATCGCCTGGTCGGAGAGAACGGTGCCGGCCGGGTCGACCAGGTTGGCGCCTTTCCGGGCGTACTGGGCGTCAGCATTCTGCGCAAGGCAGAGGAAGGCGGCGACGAGGCCGCAGAGAAGTGCGATTTTTTTCATAGAATGTAAGAACAGTATGTAAGGAATTAGAAATTCAAGGTAAGTCCCGCACCATGGGGCGTGGCGCCGAGGCGGAGGGTGTAGCCCTGGCGCTCGTTATAGTCGTTCTCCACCCAGTTGAGGCGGCTTTGGCCGACGGCTTTGAAGGGGATGCCGACGGTAAGGGCGGTGCCGCCCAGCACCGTGGCGATGGTGCCGATGGTCAGCACGGCCGCGCCGGTCAGGGCCAGGTCTTCATCGTCGAAAGTGACCTGTTGGTCCGCCACCTGGTGAGGGCCGGCGGCGCCGATGATGGCCGAGCCGCCGACGATGCCGACGATACCGACGCCGACACCGGCAAGACCGCTGACAAAGAGCTTCTGACCGGTTCTGTACTGCTTGCGGGCGCCCTCAATCGTCTCATGGAAGATGTCCGCGCCGACGGCGTCAATCAGTTCCTGGTCGGAAAGAACAGCGCCGGACTCATTGACGAAATGGTCTTTTTCCCGGTGGATCCGGTCGGGAAGGTATTGAGCCTTCGCGTTTTGCGAAAGACATAGGAAAGCGGCTGCCATGCCGCAGAGAATTGCGATTCTTTTCATTTTTTCTTATTTTTGCAAGACAAAGATACGCGTTTTTGCACAAATGGCAAAGAACAGGCTTTTTTTTGCATGGCGCGGTTTTTGTGAGGACTAACCCTTGGAATTTTATAAACCTTTTAATAACACATTGTATGAAAAAGTTTTTTTCCACTCTTCTCGCCGCGTCGCTGATGCTGCTCGGCACCCAGGCTTTCGCGCAGATGTCCGTCAATGCCGGTTATCTTAGCTCCACCCAGAGCTTTGGTGATTCCAACTCGAAATCCGTCAACTCCAACGGCGCCTATGCCGGTGTGTCCTTCAACGTTCCCATCTCCGGCGGTCTCGCCGTCGCCCCTGGTGTGTACTATTCCATGATCACCAACAAGAGCGGTGGCGCCGGTACCATCCTGGGCATCCCTGCGTCCGCCACTTCCACCTTCATGGAGCACGCGATCAACGTCCCCGTGTACCTGAACTACGGCATCGAGCTCGCCCGTGACACCAAGTTCATGATTTATGGCGGCCCGACCGCACAGTACGGCCTCGCTTCCACCACGACCCTGGCCGGCGGCGTGGGCGAAATCAGCGCCGACAGGAAGTACAACAACTACGCCGACAACAGCAACTACAACCGCATGAACGTCTATCTCGGCGGCGGTGTCGCCTTCCAGGTGGCTGCAATCCAGATCGCTGTGGGTTATGACTATGGCATGATGAACCTGTACAAGGGTGACAACGCCGTCAAGACCCATCGTTCCAACCTCAAGCTCGGCGTCGGCTTCGTCTTCTAGATTCCTTCAGCCTCCGGCTTCGGAATGACAGGCCGGACCGAAAATTCGCATCCGCAGTAGAGCTGGTTGTAAAACCGCTCGCTGCGGATGATTTCATTCCGGCGCTCCTGAAGACCGCCCTTGCGCCAGTTCTGGGGCCACCAGACAACCCCTTCCACCTGGCTGCAAGCCCATTCCCCGGCTTCATTGACCTGTTCCAGGCTCTTCCAGCGTGAAGAAGCGAGTGTGGTCGTGAGGACGGGGAAACCGTTTTCCGCCGCATAGCGTGCGGCCCTCAAAAGGCGATACTTGAAGCATTGCAGGCAGCGGCCGCCGCGCTCGGGCTCGTCCTCGAGCCCTTTCGCGCAGCCGCCCCAATCTTCGTGGTCATACACATCGTCCACGATGGGAATGCCCCACTCCCGGGCATATCGGACACATTCATTCAGCCGGTGGTCGTACTCTTCCTTCGGGAAGATGTTCGAATTGGAGTAGAAGATGACGGATTCGATTCCGTTGTCCACGAGGCACTCCACCACTGCGCTCGAACACGGGGCGCAGCACGCATGCAGCAGCACGCGCTTCGCCCCGAGGGGCACTTCCAGACGGACATTCGGTTTCATGCGGAGAATGGTTATTCGACGGCCTAACTATACTTCCTTGGAAAACGCAGTATGATGGACAGGGCGGCGAAGAGTCCCAAGGCGAAGGGATAATAGAGATAACCCGTGATGGCCGCGGCGGAGACGCCGGCGAGGCCGGAGGCCATGAGCATCTGTGCGCCGTACGGTATGATGCCTTGGACGAGACAGGAGAAGGTGTCCAGGATGGACGCCGTCTTACGCGGGTCCAGCCCGTATTTGTCGGCGATATCTTTCGCAAGCGGACCCACGGTGATGATGGCGATGGTGTTGTTCGCTGTGCAGAAGTTCACGAGGGATACGAGCCCGGCGATGGAGAAATAGGCTCCGCGCGGACCCCGGATACGTCGGGTGAGTCCATCGATGATAAAGTCCAACCCGCCGTTGTACCGGATGATTTCCAGCATGCCGCCGGCCAGGAGGGAGACGATGATGAGTTCACCCATCGAGCCGATGCCGGTGCCGATGGAGGTCATCCACCCTATCCAGTCGTATGCCCCGGTGCTCCAGCCGATGATACCATTCACGCCGATGCCGATGGTGAGCACCGTCACCACATTGACGCCGGCCAGTGCCAGGCCAATGACCAGCAGGTAGGGCACCAGGCCCAGCCACTGCACGGTCCCGATCACCGGTGTCGCTTCTACTTTCAAGCCCAGGAAGACATACAGTGCCGTGACAACCAATGCCGCCGGCGCGGCGATCCACAGGTTCACCCGGAACTTGTCTCGCATGGAGCACCCCTGGCTCTTGGTGGCCGCCACCGTCGTATCGGAAATGAAAGAAAGGTTGTCGCCGAAGAACGCGCCGCCGATAATGACTGCCGTCATCAACGGTACGCCCACGCCGGTCTCCTGCGCGATGCCTGCCGCAATCGGAACAAGGGCGACAATCGTGCCTACACTGGTGCCGATGGCCATCGAAATGAAGCAGGCGGCCAGGAAAAGCCCGGCGAAAATAAGCTTTCCCGGCAGGATTCGGAGCGTCGCATTCACCGTCGCGTCGATGGCGCCGATATCCTTCGCTGTCGCCGCAAACGCCCCCGCCAGCACGAAGATCCAGATCATCAGGAGCACGTTCCGGTTCCCGGCTCCCTCGGAAAAGATGGAAATTTTCTTGTCCGTTTTGTCCACGCTGCGGGTGATGACCATCGCATAGGCGGATGCGATGATGAACGCCGCTGCCACGGGGACTTTGTAGAAGTCCCGGGCGACGATCGATGATACCAGATAGACGAGCAGGAACACCAGCAGCGGGCTCAAGGCGAGCCAGCCGTTCATCTTCCGGCCTGCCGGGATCCTGTGCCTGGGTTTTTCGGTGTGGATGGCCATCTGTCAGTCCGTCTGGGGATTTACAAAGATACGAAAAAACTTCCTGCGGACTTTTACGGGCAGGGAAAAATCGCTACCTTTGCACAAATTCCGCGAATATGTCCTTTATCGATGAAAGAATCGCCCTGGAAGGCCTCACTTTTGACGATGTACTCCTCATTCCGGCGTACTCCGAAGTCCTTCCGCGGGAGGTAAGCCTGCATACGCGCTTCTCCCGTAACATTTCCCTGAACATACCGGTCGTGTCCGCTGCCATGGACACCGTCACCGAAGCGCCGATGGCCATCGCCCTGGCAAGGGAAGGAGGCATCGGCGTGATTCATAAAAATATGGGCATCACCGCCCAGGCGGCCGAGGTCCGCAAGGTCAAGCGTTCCGAGAACGGCATGATCAGCGACCCCGTGACCATCAACCAGGACCAGACGGTGGGAGACGCCCTCCGCCTGATGCGGGAGAACCACATCGGCGGCATTCCCGTCACGGACGGCGAAAAGCACCTGGTGGGCATTGTCACGAACCGGGACGTCCGCTTCTTCGACGACCTTTCCGTTCCGGTGCGTGCCGTCATGACGGCCGACAACCTGGTGACCATTCCCGACACCCGGACGGACCGGGAGTATGTGAAGTCGGTCCTCCAGAAATACAAGGTGGAGAAGCTCCCCGTGGTGGATGCGAAAGGCTGCATCGTGGGCCTGATCACCTACAAGGACCTTATCAAGGAGCGCCTGCATCCGGAGGCTTGCAAGGATGAGAAAGGTCGCCTACGCGTGGCGGCGGGCATCGGTATCACTCCGGACGCCCTGGACCGCGTTGCGGCCCTGTATGCCGAAGGCGTGGACGCCGTCGTGCTGGATTCCGCCCACGGTCACAGCAAGGGCGTGATCGACCTGCTGAAGCGTGTGAAATCCACCTTCCCGTCGCTGGATGTGGTGGTCGGCAATGTCGCCACCGAGGAAGGTGCGCGCGATCTCATCAAGGCCGGTGCCGACGGCGTGAAAGTGGGTATCGGCCCGGGCTCCATCTGCACCACCCGCATCGTGGCGGGCGTGGGCGTACCGCAGCTCAGCGCCATTTTCAATGCGTACCAGGCCATCAAGGGTACGGGGGCAACGCTTATCGCCGACGGCGGTCTCCGCTATTCCGGCGACGTCGTGAAGGCCCTCGCGGCCGGCGGAGATTGCGTGATGTGCGGATCCATGTTCGCCGGTACCGAGGAGTCCCCGGGCGAGACCATCATCTACAGCGGCCGTAAGTTCAAGGCTTACCGCGGCATGGGCTCCATCGACGCGATGGCCGCCGGTTCCAAGGACCGCTACTTCCAGGACGACAAGGTGGAACTCAAGAAACTGGTCCCGGAAGGCATCGTCGGCCGGGTTCCGTACAAGGGTACCCTCGCCGAAACCGTGTACCAGCTTGTGGGCGGTCTCCGCTCCGGCATGGGTTATTGCGGTGCCCGCGACCTGGAGGCCCTGAAGCAGGCGAAGTTCACCCGCGTCACGGCCAGCGGCATGACCGAAAGCCATCCGCACGACATCACCATCACCAAGGAAACGCCCAACTATTCCCGCGGTGAATAAGATCGTCATTCTCGATTTCGGCTCCCAGGTGACCCAGCTGATCGGCCGCCGCCTCCGGGAGCTGAACGTGTACTGCGAAATCTATCCATACGATAAAATGCCGGCCTTGGACGGCTCCGTGAAAGGAGTCATCCTGTCCGGCAGCCCGTGCTCCGTCCGGGACGCCAACGCGCCTCAGATGGATTTGGAGCGTGTAAAAGGCAAGCTGCCCATTCTGGGTATCTGTTACGGCGCGCAGTATATCGCGCACCGCTGCGGCGGCAAGGTCGAGGGCTCCCTCGCCCGGGAATACGGCCGGGCCATCCTGGACGTCATCCGTCCGGATTCCCCGTTGATGGAAGGCGTGAAAGTCCATTCCCAGGTGTGGATGTCCCACGGGGATACCATCTCCCGCTTGCCGGAAGGGGGCGTCGCCATCGCCCAGACTGCCGATATCCCGTATGCGGCCTACCAGATTGTGGGCGAACCCACTTTCGCGGTCCAGTTCCATCCGGAAGTGTTCCATACGGAGGAAGGTGCCAGGATCCTCGCGAACTTCGCCCTCGGCATCTGCGGATGCGCGGGCGACTGGACACCGGATTCCTTCATCGAGACCACCGTGGCGGACCTCCGGGCGAAGCTCGGGGACGACAAGGTGATCCTGGGCCTCAGCGGCGGGGTGGACTCCACGGTCGCCGGCGTGCTGCTGCACAAGGCCATCGGCCATAATCTGACCAGCATTTTCGTCAACAACGGACTCCTGCGGAAGAATGAGTATGAGAACGTGCTCGAGTCTTACCGCGACATGGGCCTGAATGTGATCGGTGCCGATGCTTCCAAGGAGTTCCTGGCCGCCTTGTCAGGCGTTACCGAGCCGGAGGCCAAGCGGAAAGTGATCGGCCGTCTGTTCGTGGAAACCTTTGACAAGTACGCCCGGCAGATCGAAGGGGCCCGCTGGCTTGCCCAGGGGACCATCTATCCCGATGTCATCGAATCGGCCGGTATTCCCGGCATTGCATCCAAGATCAAGTCCCATCATAATGTGGGTGGTTTGCCGGAGGAGATGAACCTGAAGATCGTGGAACCCCTGCGGATGCTCTTCAAGGACGAGGTCCGTCGCGTGGGCCGCGCCCTCGGCATCAAGGAAGAACTTGTGAACCGGCATCCGTTCCCGGGGCCTTCCCTCGGTGTCCGCATCCTGGGTGACATTACGGAGGAGAAACTCCGCATCCTGCGTGATGCCGACGACATCTTTATCAAAGGCCTTCGCGCTTACGACTGCACAGGCATGGGCTTCCGCAGCGCATCGGATCCGCGTTTCATGGCCACGAACCTGTACGATGCCATCTGGCAGGCCGGTGTTGTCCTGCTGCCCATCCGCAGTGTCGGCGTCATGGGCGACGAGCGCACTTACGAACACCCGGTCGCGCTCCGCGCGGTGGTTTCCACCGATGCGATGACCGCCGACTGGTTCCCGTTGCCGTATGACTTCCTGGCCGAGGTCTCGAACGAGATTATCAACAAGGTCCGGGGCGTGAACCGCGTCGTGTACGACGTCAGTTCGAAGCCGCCGGCAACCATTGAATGGGAATAAACAAACGAATTAACATTATAGAACATGAGTACAAGTAACGTTCGTCCCGCGGATATGGAGCGGATCACCACGCCTGAACTGGCCCGGAAATTCATCGAAGAACAGATTCAGGAACTGCGCGCCCAGATTGGCGACAAGAAGGTTTTGCTCGCGCTGTCGGGCGGTGTCGATTCCTCTGTGGTTGCGGCCCTCCTCATCAAGGCCGTGGGCAAGCAGCTGGTTTCCGTCCATGTGAACCATGGCCTCCTCCGCAAGGGTGAGCCCGAGCAGGTGGTGCGCGTCTTCCGCGATGAGCTCGATGCCAACCTCGTGTATGTGGACGCCGTCGACCGTTTCCTCGACAAGCTGGCCGGTGTGGCCGATCCCGAGCAGAAGCGCAAGATCATCGGTGCGGAATTCATCCGCGTGTTCGAGGAGGAAGCCCGCAAGCTGGACGGCATCAGCTTCCTGGCCCAGGGAACCATCTATCCGGACATCGTGGAATCCGGCCCCGTCAAGTCCCACCACAACGTGGGCGGCCTTCCTGAAGACCTTCAGTTCGAGCTCGTCGAGCCCATCAAGCTCCTCTTCAAGGATGAGGTTCGCGTCGTTGGTAAGGAGTTGGGTCTCCCCGACAACATGGTCTTCCGCCAGCCTTTCCCCGGCCCCGGCCTGGGTGTCCGCTGCACCGGCGCTATCACACGCGACCGGCTGGAGGCCCTGCGTGAGAGTGACGCCATCCTGCGCGAGGAATTCGCGAAGAATGGTCTGGAAGGCAAGGTGTGGCAATATTTCACCATCGTTCCCGATTACAAGTCCACAGGCGTCAAGGACAACAAGCGCAGCTGGGACTGGCCGGTCATCATCCGTGCCGTCAACACCCGCGATGCGATGACCGCCACCATCGAGGAAATTCCCTACGAACTGCTGCATCACATTACCAAGCGCATCATCACGGAAGTTCCGGGCGTGAACCGTGTCCTGTACGACCTCACTCCGAAGCCGACGGGAACCATCGAGTGGGAATAGACCTATAGATGTTCTCCGGAAATCGGATCTTCTGGGGAAGAACTGAACTTTTTTTCTGAAACGGCTTGCACATTCGGAAAAAAGTAGTACCTTTGCAGTCCCGTTTTCGGGATATTGAGATATGGTGTAATGGTAGCACTACAGATTCTGGCTCTGTCAGTGAGGGTTCGAGTCCTTCTATCTCAACTGAAAATCAGCCTTCGTCAAGCTGATTTTTATTTTGAAAAAACGA